>Ga0114977_10001729_pt1 | contig 14378 bp, 13 predicted proteins | sample S_130805_MF_Meta_FD_87026 | JGI IMG/M metagenome (GOLD analysis project Ga0114977, IMG submission 87026) | Freshwater microbial communities from Lake Simoncouche, Canada to study carbon cycling - S_130805_MF_MetaG | ecosystem: Environmental > Aquatic > Freshwater > Lake | place: Lake...
CACCACGCGAATATACCTTAATTAACGCCTGCTCAATAAATGCTTCTGAATAACGATTTTTCATTGCTGTCTCCATGCCTCAATGTTAATTTTTTGAGGCGACAACTAGTCTGACAGCGGGGGCTGTGGCGAGCGCGTGCTTCGCGGTGGTTCGTGGTACTTCAACACAAACTTCTTGCGCGCTGCCAGCCGCTACAACTACTCGCCCGACGACCGGGGCAACAGCCTCGGCTTTCGGGTTGCGAGAACGCTCCCGTAGCGTAGCGCAGGGGGCTTACGCCTTGCTTCTTTACCCCTTTACCGCTTTCGATTGAAAAAGGTGAGAAGCAAAAGCGGGTTGGTTTTTAAGGCAGGGGCGTAGCCCCGAGAATTTTTTTTATTGGGTAAAAGAAAAATGGCGTGACGAAGAAGCAGATATTTTGTGGGTTTGGTTAGTGCCGGCCAATCAGGATAAAACAGTTTGGGTTAACTCACACCCGTTTAGATTAAATCGCCGTAATTGAAATAACTTTTGCAGGGCGTTTGCCCTCGCCTTCAGCCAAAGCGGAATATTTTCGCGCCACATAAGCATTCACGATGTCGGTAAATTCTTCGGCGATATTTTCACCACGCAGGGTGACGGTTTTTTCACCATCAACATAAACCGGTGCCGAGGGTGTTTCACCGGTACCCGGCAAACTAATGCCAATATTGGCTAGCTTACTTTCACCGGGGCCATTGACGATACAACCCATCACCGCCACTTTCATTTCTTCAACACCGCTATATTGTTCACGCCAGATCGGCATTTGCGCCCGCAAATAACTTTGAATATATTGAGCTAACTCTTGAAACACGGTGCTGGTGGTGCGACCGCAACCGGGACACGCGGTGACCATCGGCGCGAAGGAACGGAAACCCATTGTCTGTAAAATTTCTTGGCCGACAAGCACTTCTTGCGTGCGGTCGCCATTGGGTTCTGGCGTGAGTGAAATGCGAATGGTGTCGCCGATGCCTTGTTGCAATAACACGGACAACGCCGCGGTCGAGGCAACAATGCCTTTCGATCCCATGCCGGCTTCAGTTAAACCTAGGTGCAAGGGATAATCACAACGACGCGCTAATTCTTGATAAACGCCGATCAAATCTTGTACGTCACTGACTTTACAAGACAATACGATATGATCATGCGGCAAACCTAATGCTTCTGCGCGGCGCGCACTGTCTAACGCCGACACAATCAATGCTTCACGCGTCACCACCGATACATCTTTCGGTTGCGGTAATTGTGCATTTTCGTCCATCAAGCGAACGACTAAATCTTGATCGAGGCTGCCCCAATTGACGCCGATGCGCACCGGTTTATTAAACTGTTTGGCGACATTAATCATTATCGCGAACTGATCTTCGCCTTTGCGATTTTTGCCCACATTACCCGGATTAATCCGATATTTTCCTAGCGCTTGCGCGCAATCAGGAAACTCCGTCAGCAAGCGGTGACCGTTGTAATGAAAATCGCCAATCAACGGCACATCGCAACCGAGCGCATCTAATTTGGCGCGAATCAACGGCACTGCCGCTGCCGCTTCTGAGGTATTGACGGTAATTCTGACCAACTCGGAACCAGCTTTAGCCAAGTCATACACTTGTTGCACCGTGCCTTCAATATCAACGGTATCGGTGTTGGTCATCGACTGAATCACAATCGGCTCTTCGCTACCAATGCCAATATTACCCACCCAAACCGTTGGTGTTTGTCGCCGCTGAATTGAAAAACTACTCATCTATTACTCCAAAGTTAACCGCGCCACATCAGCTGTGGTATGAGCGGCAAGATCAAGCTCTTTACCTTGATAATATAAACGCACGCCTTTGGGTCGTTTAATGGTGACACTAAAGGGTGCTTGACCATTTAACCAAAGTTCACTGCCGCGCTGACTCACTTGATTAGCCAGTGTTTTACCAGAATGGTCTTTAATCGACACCCAAGTATCTTCAACAAAAACTAGATGCAACGGTGAAGTTGCAGTTGTTGCGGCACTGTTATTAACCTTAGGCGTTTCTGGCGCAAGCACAGGCGCAGGTTTTTGAGCGGTTGGCGGTGTTGCCACAGTCACTGCTGACGGCGTAACTGACGCGGCGGTAGCAGGCACGGCTGCAGCACTCTCCGTGACCGGTGGCGCTGTCGGATTAACCGAATCCACCGTCATCGGCAAGTTAATGGTTTGTTCTACCGTGTTGCTAGTAACAGTTGGTGTAATCTCGGTGGCAACCACTGCTTGCGGTTGCACCTGATGACTTCTATTTAAGCTGAAAGTAATCCCCAGCGCGACCACCAACACCCCTCCAGCAATCAACCAATAAATATTTTTATTGTGTGAATGCTCTGTCATCGAAAATGTTTTTAAGATCATCGTGTTGTCAGAAACGGGCGGTAACGATAAAACGGGTTCAGCGTTGCCAGGCAATGCCGCCAACAATGGTGTCGCATCAAGCGCTAATATTCTTGCGTAGCCGCGAACAAAACCGCGCAAAAAAGCACCTTGTGGCAAGCTTGCAAAGTCATCCGACTCTAATGCTTCGATTTGTTTATTAGCGAATTTAATCCGATTAGAAATTTCAGCGATTGTCATACCCAAGCGTTCGCGCGCTTCACGTAAAGTTTGTCCAATACGAATGGGATTCTCCACCACCTCATTAACCGTCGACGCTACATTCTCATTCGTTACGATGTCCATTATTCACCACTTGCCAATTGTTGTACTTCACGCGAATCGGGAAAACGCTTGCGCAACTGCAAAGTAAAACTTTGCTCTGCATCGCGATTGCCGAGTTTTCTTTCAATTTTGACTGCCAAATATAACTGCGCTGGCGTTAATTCACTTGATTGTTGTATATAGCGTAAAAAATAAGTACGCGCAGCTAGGTAATCAGCCTTGCCAAAATTCAATTCAGCCAACGCAATCAACGCTTCTGCTTGATTCGGCTTTAACATCAACGCCCGCTGAAAATACTCATCAGCCACATTGATTTCGCCTAACCGCTGCGCGCAAATACCGGCATTCACATTAGGAATTTCTGGCGTTTCGTATAAAGGATTATTTAACGCCTCGGTAAAATGCCCAATGGCTTCCCGCTCACGACCACGCTGGCAGATAAACCAACCATAATTATTATGCGCTTCAGAATTACGCGCATCCAATTCTAGACTGTAACGAAAGTCCGCTTCAGCTCGCGCATCTTCTCGCAACGCCATTCGTACCAAACCGCGCACATTGTAAGCGGGCGCATAGTCAACTTTGGCCTGCAACGCCACATCGATTTCCTGAAGCGAAATGGCAAATTGAGACCGCTGAAAGTAAGAAGCGGCTAATTCGGTATGAATTTTGGCGATTGCCAATTTTTGCTCTGCAGACTGACTTCTGTTGCCATCGCTGGCACAGCCAAGCAACAAAACCAATAACAAGCCACTTAAAAATTGCTTCACCGAGCAACCTCCGTCAAGCGCAATGTTCGCTTAGTTTTATCCTGCACCTGACCGGCTAATTGACCACAGGCAGCGGCAATATCATCGCCCCGCACTTTGCGAATAGTGGTGACCAAACCTGCCTGCATTAACACATCACGGAAACGCATGACCGCGCCCATTTCAGAGCGTTTATACGGTGCTTGCGGAAAAGGATTAAACGGAATTAAGTTTACTTTACACGGCACGTCGCGCACCAGTTGGAGCAATTCACGTGCCTGCTGCAAACTATCGTTGACCCCTGCCAGCATCACATATTCAAAAGTAATAAAATCGCGCGGGGCTTTTTTCAAATACCGCTGACACGCCGCCATCAATTCGCTCAAGGGATATTTTTGGTTGATCGGCACCAGTTCATTGCGCAAGGCATCGTTCGGCGCGTGCAAAGAAACCGCTAGCGCCACCGGACATTCGTCACGCAATTTATCCATCGCCGGCACAATACCCGAGGTGGAAACCGTCACCCGCCGCCGCGACAAACCATACGCGTTGTCATCCAACATCAAGCGCAAGGCGCAGACGGTGCTCTCAAAATTCAGCAGCGGCTCGCCCATTCCCATCAAAACCACATTGGTAATCGGCCACAATCCTTCAGCCGTTTTGCCTAATTGATGATTCGCCCACCAGACTTGGCCAATAATTTCGGCAGTAGAAAGGTTGCGATTAAATCCTTGTTTGCCAGTAGAACAAAACGAGCAATCCAGCGCGCAACCGGCCTGCGTTGAAACACACAAAGTGCCGCGCGATTCTTCTGGAATAAACACGGTTTCTACGGCATTGCCGGTGCCCATATCGAGCAGCCATTTGAGCGTGCCATCACTGGCAGTTTCTTCGCGCATCACTTTCGGCGCTTGAACACAGGCAAGTTCTTTTAATTTTACGCGGAGCGAAATTGCCAAATCGCTCATCGCATCGAAATCGGACTCCCCTACTTTGTAAATCCAGCGCAACACCTGCTTGGCGCGAAACGGTTTTTCACCGTGTTCGGCAAACCAATCAGTGAGTTGCTGCACATCAAAGTCGAGGAGATTTTGCTTCATTTTTGCGTGAGAATTAACGTGAGTAAACGTTCAACGCTGGGAAGAAATACGCAATTTCTACCGCTGCAGTTTCAGCCGCATCAGAACCATGGACTGCATTTGCATCAATGCTGTCAGCGAAGTCAGCACGGATGGTGCCTTTGTCGGCTTGTTTAGGATTAGTTGCGCCCATCAATTCACGGTTTTTCAGAACAGCGCCTTCGCCTTCCAGCGCTTGAATCATCACTGGACCAGAAATCATAAAGCTAACCAAATCTTTGAAGAAAGGACGTGCAGCGTGCACAGCGTAGAAACCTTCGGCTTCAGCTTGTGACAATTGAGTCATGCGAGCAGCCACAATTTTCAGGCCAGCATTTTCAAAACGGGAATAAATTTGACCGATCACATTTTTTGCAACAGCATCAGGTTTGATAATCGACAGAGTACGTTCAACAGCCATGCTTTTCTCCAAATAGAAGGTGGGTAAATCAGAAAATTCTGAGGGCGCGATTCTATCAGCCTTTGGCCAAGCTGTCGCAAGGCGAAATCAGGCAAATGAGTTCAGCAAAGACTGGGTATTTGCTAAAAAAACATCACCTGATTGACGAAATCGTTAGTGCATTCCATCAATCAGGTAAGGAATTACATCATCCCCAGCATTCTTGGGAACCACAACGACAAGCCTGGCCAATAGGTCACCACCAACAAGAAACCGAGCATGGAAAGCAGCCACGGCCAGACGGCAACCGTCAATTCAGTAATGCCCATTTTGGTGATGCCGGAGGCAACGTAAAGATTCAATCCAACGGGCGGATGGCACATACCGACTTCCATATTGACCACCATAATGATGCCAAAATGCACCGGATCAATGCCGAGCTTAACTGCTACCGGAAATAAGATCGGGGCAAAAATTAACACGATGGAAGACGGTTCCATAAAGTTACCGGCTAGCAACAAAATGACATTGCAAGCGAGCAAGAAAGTTACCATCCCCAAACCATTACCGAGCATCCAATTTGCCAGCGCTTGCGGAATATTTTCGTTGGTCATAATGAACGAGAACAACACCGCGTTGGTGATGATGTAAAGCAGCATCGCTGACATATTGGCCGAATTGAGCAACACGCGTGGCACGTCTTTAATACTGAGATCTTTGTACACAAAAACGGCCACAAAAAACGCATAAACAGCGCTCATCGCAGCGGCTTCGGTCGGCGTGAACATGCCGGTGTAAATACCACCCATGACGATGACAATCAGCAATAATCCCCAAACTGATTCTCTAAACGCCTTCCAACGCGCCAGCCAACTGGCTTTCGGTAAGCGCGGATAATTGAATTTACGTGCCCGATAATATGTGACGCCACCCAAGACAAAGGCCAAAGCGATGCCCGGCACCACACCCGCCATAAATAAAGCACCGACGGATGTATTGGTCGCGACCGAATACATCACCATCACGATCGACGGCGGAATTAAAATGCCTAACGCGCCTGACGTGGTAATAATGCCTGCGCCAAACTTTTTTGGAAATCCCGCTTTGGCCATTGCTGGCATCAAAATCGCACCAATCGCTACCACCGTGGCCGGTGACGAACCCGAAATAGCAGCAAACAGCGCGCAGGCCAACACGCCCGACATCCCTAATCCACCGTATAAATGTCCCACCATCGACGAGGCAAATTTAATCATTCGTTTTGCTACACCGCCGTGCGTCAAAAAATTACCGGCGAGAATGAAAAATGGAATCGCCATAATTTCAAACTTTTCAATGCCGGTAAATAATTTCAGTGCCACCGATTCGATCGGCACATGCGTAAACATAAATAAAAAGCTGAGGACGGTTAAACCTAGCGAGATCGAAATCGGCATGCCGGTCAGCATCAACACCAGCAATAAAATAAAGATGAAGGAGGCGTTCATTTGGTGTGCCCTCCTTTATTGTGTTGCGAATGAGTATCGCTAGGATGTTCCAAATCGCTAGGGTGCAAATTATCATTAAGCGAATAAACATTCACATCCACTTGCGTATCATCGTCATCCAAGCCATCCACGTGACCGTGATCGTGATGCGGTAACTCGCCCGTTTTTATAAAAGAAAGCAGTACCTGTAGAAATCTAAAGCACATCAAACTGGTGCCCAGCGGAATCGCCGAATAAACCATCCAAGTGGGCCATTCCAAATCGGGCGTGGTCGGACCTTCTGGAATATCACCAAAAGGACTGCCGGTGACACTCAAAAATGCGTGGTGAGCGCCATTTTCCCAAACAAAATAACCACCGAGCATCGCCACAATGCCGGTAAAAGTGGCGCCGGCAAGTAAACCAAAAATAATGAATTTAGTGCGCATCTTGTCATTCAGGCGATTAATCAGCACATCAACGCCGACGTGAATACCCGTTCGCACACCATAAGCGGCGCCAAACTTTGCCATCCACACAAACATAATGATGGTCAGTTCCTGAGCCCAAGTGAGATTGAGCGACAGCAACCAATCCTGAACGTAGGGAATACTGAGTCCCGCAGCGTAACGATGAATGACTGCGACAAAAATAATTAAGGTCGCGCCCGCCATCAGAAAGGTAATGAACCATTCCTCAAGATGATCAAGAAATTTCACGAATAACTCCCACAATTGGCTACAGCGGTCGATAGATAAAAAACCCACCGCTACTGAATAGCAACGGTGGGAAATCAATTACAGCGTATTAGGATCGAAACCGCTGACTTTATAGATAGATTGCAACAGATCATTGCCGACGCGATCCGCCATTTTCACATGCACCGGCGCCATGGCTTTCTTGAAGGCCATCTTTTCTTCTTTAGTCGGTGTGTAAACGATGGTTTTGCCGCTCTTTTTCACTTCTGCCAAAGCACGGTCATTTTCTTCTTGAGCAATTTTATTGGCATAAACGGTTGCATCTTTCATCGCCAACTCTAATTTGCCACGAAGATCAGCTGGCAATTCATCCCAGAATTTTTTATTCACGATGACGGCATAGCCCAAATAACCATGATTAGTTAAGGTTAGATATTTTTGAACTTCGTGCATTTTTTGGGTGTAAAGATTAGAAATTGGATTTTCGGTGCCATCTACCACGCCAGTCGATAAGGCTTGGTAAACTTCTGAGAAAGCCATCACTTGAGGCAAGGCACCTAAAGAACGCATTTCTTCGTCGAGCACTTTAGAAGATTGAATACGCATCTTCTTACCTTTAAGGTCTGCCGGTGTCTTGATGGGCGTATTAGCCGAAAATGACTTAAATCCATTATCCCAATAAGACAATCCTTTAATCCCTTTAGGCTCTAACTTGGCCAACAAGCTAGCGCCAATTGGGCCTTGGGTCACCGTATGCAAATCGGCGTAATCATCAAAAATATAGGGGAAATCGAAGACTTCGAATTCTTTGACGCCCAAAGGGCCAAACTTAGCGAGCGAAGGTGCCAACATTTGCACTGCACCAATTTGCAGCGCTTCCATTTCTTCTTTATCTTTATAAAGTGAGCTGTTTGGATAAACTTCTACTTTAACTTTACCCTTGGTTAATTCATCTGCACGTTTAGCAAAGAACTCTGAGGCTTTACCCTTCGGGGTATCGGCAGCCACCACATGACTGAATTTAATGATGATCGGCTCCGCTTGCACCGCACTAGAAACTGACAAAACCAAGACTGCTACCAATCCAATAAGCTTCTTATTCATCTTCTTTCTCCCTAGTAATTTTAAGGTACTGCCGCGGCATCATATTCCTGCTCTCTAGCGAGTGCAATTTTATCAAGCAAACTCAGATTAAACACATCATCATAATAATAGTGTAATAATTATGTAACTAAGAGTCGATATCCTTGGTACTGCTGAATAAAGGCAAGTCACTTTAAACTTTTGGAGGATCCATGATCAAATTTAAACGCATTCTGGGCTGTATTGGCTTAACAGCTGCACTCGTTGCCGCTGGCAACGCTAACGCCACTGATATCACTGGCGCTGGCGCGACTTTCCCTTACCCAATTTATGCAAAATGGGCTGAAGCCTATAAAGCTCAAACTGGTGTGGGTCTAAACTATCAATCAATCGGTTCTGGTGGTGGTATCAAACAAATCACCAAGAAAACCGTTAACTTCGGCGCATCAGACAAACCATTGACAATCAATGAATTGGGTATGGCTGGTTTAACACAATTCCCAACCGTTATCGGCGGCGTAGTGCCTGTTGTTAACTTGGAAGGCGTCGCACCTGGTCAATTGAAATTGACTGCTGACACCTTGGCTGGTATCTATTTGGGCAAAATCACTAAATGGAATGACCCTAAATTGGCTGTTGATAACCAAGGCGTTAAGTTGCCTGATGCAGCGATCAACGTGGTTCACCGTTCTGATGGTTCTGGCACCACTTACATTTTCGTTCATTATTTGACGGCTGTTAACTCTGAATGGCGTGGTTCTGTTGGTGCTGACGCTTCTGTTGCTTGGCCAACAGGCATGGGCGGCAAAGGTAACGAAGGTGTGGCTTCTAACGTAAAGAGCATTAAAAACTCGATCGGTTATGTTGAATACGCTTACGCTCAACAAAACAAAATGACTTACGCTCAATTGAAAAATCGTGAAGGTCAGTTTGTTACACCAGAAGATGACTCTTTCAAAGCTGCTGCTGCTAACGCAAAATGGAAAGCTGAAGAAGGTTTCTATCAAATGCTGACTAACCAACCTGGCAAAGCTAGCTGGCCTATCAGCGGCGCAACATTTATCTTGATGCATGCTAAACAAGACAATGCTGCCGATGGTAAAGAAGTGTTGAAATTTTTTGACTGGGCTTACAGCAATGGCGGCAAATTAGCGACTGATCTAAACTATGTACCGTTGCCAGAAAACGTGGTTAAAATGATTCGTGATTCTTGGAAGTCACAAATCAAGGGTGCTAACGGCGCTGCAGTTTGGAACTAAAAACTGAAAATGCATTGAGTTAATTTCAATACGTTTTAACTGAAATCCGAGAGAATGAAAGTTCTCTCGATTTTGGAAATAAATTTGTAGCAACTGAAGATTTATTTCCAAAATTTGCGTCATTACAATACAACTAAAAACATGCCAACTCTACTTGTCGACTCTCGCTTAAAACGTCAAAACTTGCTCGATATGCTGTTTCGAGGCGTGACGCGTCTATCAGCCTTTGGCGTACTTGCCTTGTTAGTTGCAATTATCATTTCGCTGCTTATCGGTAGTATGGAATCAATCCATGCCTTCGGTTTTGGCTTCCTAACCAGCGCCGACTGGAATCCAGTCACTGAACAGTTTGGCGCATTAGTCCCTATCGTTGGCACCTTAGCCACCTCAGCGATCGCTTTATTGATCGCCATTCCGGTTAGTTTTGGTATCGCCATTTTCCTGACTGAATTGTCACCGCAGTGGATGCGTCGCCCGCTCGGCATCGCCATCGAACTTCTAGCGGGCATTCCAAGTATCATTTACGGGATGTGGGGCTTATTTATTTTCGTACCAATTTTCGCTGACCATATCGAACCTTGGATTAACGACCATCTAGGACAAATTCCGCTGATCTCGCCCATCTTCACCGGACCTAATGTGGGCATCAGCGTGTTGGCTGCCGGTATTGTGTTAGCGATTATGGTAATTCCCTTTATCGCATCAGTCATGCGTGACGTATTTGATGTAGTACCAACGTTACTCAAAGAATCTGCTTATGGCCTAGGTGCGACCACTTGGGAAGTGATGTACCAAGTCGTTTTACCTTACACAAAAATCGGCGTGGTCGGTGGCATCATGCTGGGACTCGGTCGCGCTTTAGGCGAAACGATGGCGATTACTTTCGTGATCGGCAATGCGCATCAACTCAGCGCATCTCTATTGAAACCGGGCAACAGTATCGCTTCCGCCTTGGCCAACGAATTTACCGAAGCAGTGGGTGATCTCTACACTTCTGCCTTAATCGAGTTGGGATTGATTTTGTTCTTTATTACCTTTGTGGTGCTATCACTATCACGCTTTATGCTACATAAATTAGCTAAACGTGAAGGCCAAGGATCTTAATATGTTCACACTTTACGCACGTCGTCGCTTTATCAATCAATTAAGCCTCACGCTGGCGGTATTAGCGATGGCATTCGGTTTGTTTTGGCTATGCTGGATTTTATGGACATTGCTGGAAAATGGTTTCGCCGGTTTAAACATGTCTTTATTTACCCAGACCACACCGGCGCCTGGCAGCCAAGGCGGTTTAAGTAATGCCATTTGGGGTAGTATTTTGATGTCAACTACCGCCACTTTGATTGGTACACCGATTGGTATTTTGGCAGGCACTTATTTGGCTGAATTTGGCCAACGTGGTTGGTTAGCGCCGGTCACGCGTTTCATCAACGATATTTTGCTTTCAGCACCATCGATCGTTATCGGCCTGTTTGTGTATGAAGTTTACGTCGTAAGAGTTGGCCACTTCGCCGGCTGGGGCGGCACGTTTGCCTTAGCAATTATTGTAATTCCAGTGGTTATTCGCACCACAGAAAATATGCTGAAACTGGTACCCAATAGTTTGCGTGAAGCCGCTGCGGCACTCGGCGCACCAGAATGGAAAGTGATTAGTTCAGTCACGCTACGCGCTGCTCGCGCCGGTATTTTGACGGGTATTTTGCTGGCCATTGCGCGCATCAGCGGCGAAACAGCCCCACTCCTATTTACCGCGCTGAACAACCAATTTTTTAGCAATAACATGAATCAACCGATGGGTAATTTGCCAGTGGTTATTTTCCAATTTGCCATGAGCCCCTACGACGACTGGCGTAGCTTGGCTTGGGCTGGCGCGCTGCTAATCACCTTTACCGTGCTCACTATCAATATCGCGGCGCGTATTATGTTTAGCCAAAAATCAAATTCTCACTAAGGAATCAAGTAGATGACGCCTGAAATCAAAATCATACCGAAGCTAATCGTTAAAGATTTAAACTTCTTTTACGGTGCGGAACGCGCGCTAAAAAATATCAACTTGACCATTCCAGAAAAAATGGTGACTGCGTTTATTGGTCCCTCTGGTTGCGGCAAATCAACGTTGTTGCGTACCTTCAACCGTATGTATCAACTGTATCCAAAGCAACGAGCGGAAGGTGAAATTTTGCTCGACGGTGAAAACCTGCTCGATAAAAAACAAGATTTGAATACTTTGCGCGCCAAAATCGGCATGGTATTTCAAAAACCAACACCGTTCCCCATGTCGATTTACGACAACGTGGCGTATGGCGTGAAATTGTACGAAAACCTTAGTTCGCACGATATGGCAGAACGTGTCGAATGGGCGCTGAAAAAAGCTGCGTTGTGGAATGAAGTTAAAGACAAGCTAAAACAAAGCGGTACTGGTTTGTCGGGCGGTCAACAACAACGTTTGTGTATCGCGCGCGCCATCGCCGTGAAACCACAAGTCTTGTTACTGGACGAGCCGACTTCTGCACTTGATCCTATTTCTACTGCTCATATTGAGAAACTAATTGACGAACTGAAGAAAGATTTCACCATCGTTATCGTGACTCACAATATGCAACAAGCGGCGCGCGTTTCTGACTTCACCGCCTATATGTATTTGGGCGATCTGATTGAGTTTGGCGACACCAGCACCGTGTTCACCAATCCAAAACGTAAAGAAACTGAAGACTATATTACCGGTCGTTTCGGCTAAGTTTTCAAAATAAAAAAAGGTGGCCTCGAATTTAGAGGCCACCTTTTTTATTGCCTAAAATTATTCAGCGGCAGCGCGCACCACCACGGCAATATCTTCTGCACATCGCTTAACCAAAGCATCATCTTCACCTTCCACCATCACCCGTAGCAACGGTTCGGTACCAGAAGGACGCAACAGCACACGACCACGACCATCCAATGCTGTTTCCGCTTTAATCACAGCCGCTTTAACTTCTGACAGGCTCAGAAAGTCCATCTTTTTAGCCACGCGAACATTAATCAATATCTGCGGATACATTTTCAAATCAGCATTCGCCTCAGCCAACGATTGCTTCAAGGCACGCAAGGCATGCAACACTTGCAATGCGGAAACGATGCCGTCACCGGTGCTGTGTTTATCCAAACAAATAATATGGCCAGAATTTTCACCGCCGATTAACCACTCCTTTTCTTTCAGGATTTCCATCACATAACGGTCGCCAACTTTGGCGCGAGCGAAGGGGATTTCTAAGCGTTCCAAGGCGTGCTCAAACGCCAAATTGGTCATCAAGGTGCCAACTACGCCACCTTTCAGCGTGCCTTGTAACTGGCGATGTTTGGCTATCACGTACAACAATTGGTCGCCGTCATATAGTTTTCCAGCCGTATCAACCATCACCAAACGGTCACCGTCACCATCTAAAGCAATGCCCAAATCTGCCTGATGCTCGACCACCGCTTTCTGTAAATTTTGTGGTTTCGTCGCGCCATAACCTTCGTTAATATTTTTGCCATTTGGCTCCGCACCAATCGCCACCACGTCAGCGCCTAGCTCGTGGAAGACGTGACGCGCAATGTGATAGGTGGCGCCGTGCGCGCTATCCACCACAATTTTCATCCCGCGCAAATTCATTTCCGCCGGAAAAGTGCTCTTGCAAAATTCAATATAGCGACCGACCGCATCGTCAAGTCGGCGCGCTTTTCCGAGCCATTCCGACTCATTGCTCTGCATCGGCAGATCAATCGCCGCTTCAATCGCCAACTCAACGTCATCAGGTAATTTTGTACCAGCGCCAGAAAAGAATTTAATGCCATTATCTTCAAAGGAATTGTGTGAGGCCGAGATCACCACACCAGCTTGCAAACGCAAGGCGCGCGTCAAATACGCCACCGCTGGCGTCGGCACCGGACCGGCCAAATACACGTCAATACCGGCCGCGATTAAGCCCGCTTCCAACGCCGATTCCAACATATAACCAGAAATTCGAGTGTCTTTACCGATCAACACACCGGGTCGTTCACCGCGAGTATGTGCTTCTCCAGCCAAAACTTTACCCGCCGCATAACCGAGTTGCATCACAAATTGCGGGGTGATTGGGAAAGTGCCGACTTTGCCGCGCACGCCATCGGTACCAAAATATTTTCTGCTCATTTTAATTTTCCTTGTTGACTGCATTCCAAATTTTTAGCGCATCCACCGTCGCCTGCACATCGTGAACGCGGACAATCTGCGCGCCATTTTGCACCGCAATCAGCGCCGCCGCCACACTGGCTGCCAGACGATCATTTACCCCGCGACCAGTGAGCGCACCCAACATCGACTTACGCGACAAGCCAGCCAGAATCGGCACACCCAAGGTGGCGAATTGCTGAAGATTTTTTAACAACGACACATTGTGTGCCAAAGATTTACCAAAACCAAAACCAGGATCAATCACGATTCGCTCTTTAACAATCCCCGCCGCAACGCAAGCCGCGATTCGTTGCTGGAGAAATCTTATTACTTCACTTATCACTTCGTCGTAAATTGGCGCGTTTTGCATGGTTTCCGGCGTGCCTTGTTTGTGCATCAAACACACCGCTGCGTCACTCGCCGCCACCACCGCCAAGGCACCTGCTTCCTGCAAAGCATTCACATCATTTACCCAACTGGCGCCGGCCTGCAAAGCGGCGCGCATCACTGCTGGCTTGGTGCTATCAATCGAAATCGGCTGACGAATTTGGCGCAAGCCTTCAATCACCGGCAACACGCGATCTAATTCTTCCTGTTCGCTGACGGGCACGGCACCAGGACGCGTCGATTCGCCACCAATATCCAAAATATCAGCGCCCTCTTCTAATAATTGATAAGCGTGAGCGATGACCGCAGCAGTTGACAAATGGCGTCCGCCATCAGAAAAAGAATCAGGCG
>Ga0114977_10001732_pt1 | contig 14365 bp, 11 predicted proteins | sample S_130805_MF_Meta_FD_87026 | JGI IMG/M metagenome (GOLD analysis project Ga0114977, IMG submission 87026) | Freshwater microbial communities from Lake Simoncouche, Canada to study carbon cycling - S_130805_MF_MetaG | ecosystem: Environmental > Aquatic > Freshwater > Lake | place: Lake...
CACTTTCTTCCGGAAGAATCAATTGCAAAAGCTGTGATATGATCTTCAGGAATATCTGAATTAGCAAAAGTAAAATACGTCCAATTCATTCCATCAAATTTACCAAGACCGGAAGTTAAAGTTCCCACCCATAAATTTCCGGAACTGTCTCTAGCCACACAGTTCACGATATCGTCAGGTAGGCCTCCATTTGCCTGAGTCAAAATTTGCCAATTTGTACCATCATAATGACCCAAACCATAGGCCGTTGAAACCCAAAGAGATTGATCTGTATCTAAATATACCTGGCGTATGCTATTGGAAAGCAGAGGAGAATTCTGTGTATTGAACACTTCCCAAACCGTTTGCGCTTTAAGGTTCACTCCTATGCAAACCAAAAACAGAAAGAGCAATCTGATAATTATTATTTTCTTCAAGATCTTTTACCCTTTAAGGTAGTTCTTATTTCGAAATTTTGGTAATTTTTCTTTTATACGCTTTTTCCTTAGCCGTTAGTTCAATTAAATATATTCCATCTGCGAATCCATTTAAGTCAATACTATTTATATCTTTTTCGAATTGTCCTTGCAGGATTAATTGACCAGCTGAAGTAAAAATTCTGTAGTTCTCAGGTTTAAAATTTGTTTTAGCATCTATAAACACTATATCTGCAGTTGGATTAGGATACATCAATAAATTGGGTTCATCCCTATAAATTAGGGATATTCCAGTACTAGCTCCAGTGGGAGCATACATTCGAGTGAACCATATATTAAGCGAGCCATCTCTGGTGTCTCCCCAAGTAGCACTTAAGGTATCATTTAGTAGAACTATTGACATAAAGTCATTTCCGCTTTCTGCTAAAATGACATCATAAGGCACCAGTGAATCTGTTAAGGCAATGTTTGGAGAAAAGTTAAGTGAATCCTGACTTCTGTAAGCATAATAAAAAGAGGAGGCTGTTTCATAGCCTGAGCCAGTGGCGTTTCTCCTATCACGCCAGGAAATCAGCAAGTCTCCATCGTTATCAAATGCTGCCCACATCAAGTCCTGCATTTTACCATTTCCCTGTGGGTCATCATTTATTCTAATTGGAGTTGACCATGTAATACCTCCATCAAAAGATTCGCAAAAAAGTATATCAATATCACCGTAAGGTTGATAGGGAAACACAAAAACAAGATGCAGACTGTCAGTTGGGTTAACCAGCAATTTATGACCTAACTTAGGTGTATCATTACCAACACTTGCATTTCCTGCATAAATCGAGGTATAGGAAAAACTTTGTCCCAAATTGTTTGTTTTGGCCAGCAGGTATTGTGGATACACATTTTGGGTAGTGACATAACTAGGAAATGCAGCATAACAAAGATCTCCAAAGGCAGCAACTGCTGACATTGGTTGGGCTATAAAATTACCAATCAAATACCCTGTGGTATCAATATATCTCCAAGGCTGCCAAGTATTACCGCTATCGGATGAAGCAATAAAATAGGATCTATTTGGAGCAGGAATCCATGGGGCCGGTTTCGTGGTAATATACATTTTATCTCCCTGAGAATTAACTGAAAGCCAGGGTCTGTCAATAGGCAATTCAGTTCCATCTGATAGCATATCAATTACCTGAATTTCAGAACTCCATGTCAATCCTCCATCTGTTGATTTCCTGATGTAAACGCCGCCTGAGTCAGGATTTTCGCGATAATCAATATAGGATAAATACAAATTTCCTTGCTGGTCAAAACACATGGAAGGATCCGCTGATTTATAATTATTTGACACATGCGGAATATTGACTGCAGTACTCCAGGTTTGACCTCCATCAAAAGTGGAACTGACTTTTATTGTTAGCGCAACTCCGCTGTTAAAGACAAAACCCATCCATGCCACAGAAAGATTCTGAGGGTTCGTTGGATTTACTGCAATAAAAGGTTCTCCTTCGAAAACACTACCATTTGAGAGGTTTATTGGAAATTGTGCTAAGGTTTGAATTGGATGATTTAACCATAGAAGGATACATAGCACTAAATAAATGTTCCTTTTTTTCATAGGTGATGTTTTACAACCAATTAGACAACAAAGGTAAATCCAGGTTTATTAAGCTAGCATTTAAAATCGTCTCACAGCGTAAATTAATTCATCAGCATATTGTCCATACTTATAAAACGTACCCAGAAAGCGGGCTTCAAGGATAAATCCTGCTTTTTCCAGGACTTTTTGAGAAGCGAAATTTGTTCCAAAGGGTCGGGCATAAATTCTGTCAATATCAAATTGTTGAAATCCATATTCAACCATCATAAGCACTGCTCTGGTCATGATTCCCATTCCCCAGTAAGGCTCACCCAGCCAATATCCCAATTCTGCATTTTTCCTTTGAATATCTGCCTGAACATGTAATCCTATTCCTCCAATTGCTTGCCCATCCAAATCAATCGTCATGATATTATACGGGAAATTTTGATTGGCATATTCAATAAAGGAAATGCCTTTTTCGAAGGTATATGGATGCGGAAACTGATCAGTCATAAAGGAAGCTATTTTTATATTGTTGGCATATAAAACGAGATTTCCCAAATCTTCAATGTTCCAGGGGCGCAAAATAATATTAGGAGCAGGCAATGTCATCGCAAATAAAATTCACCAAAAGATACAAGTCTTTAGGATACAGTCTTTGAAATTAAATTTAAATTTAAGTAACACTGGGGTGTCATGGCTAAATGCCCAATTATTTATCGCTTTGGTTGCCCCCAGCCTAAAAGCTAGGGGCTATGTAAATTGGCATCGTCTGATTAATGCTGTTAAAACAAAAAGAGGCTACCTTTTTGTGACAGCCTCTTTTTTAGTTATTTACAAATTCTATTGAATGGTCAGTTTTCTTGTGGTGGTTTTTCCATCCGCTTTTACTTTCAGGAAATAAATTCCTTTTCCAAGCATACTGAAATCAAGTTCCAAAGTATCACCGTTTTTAGCAATTTCCAAGTTCCTTGTATACACCATTTTGCCTGTTAGATCAGTAACCAACAGTTGGGTTTCTGTTGCGGCTCCAAGATTAAAGGTCAAAGAAAACAAGCCATTGGAAGGATTAGGATAAACCAAAAGACTTTTTGAACTCAAGGAAGCATCAATAACTCCAGCAGCTGAGAACACTGTAACATTTTGAGTTGATGTGAATGTACAACCATACGCATTTACATAAGTATAGGTGATGGTATAAGGTCCACCAATACCTGCAAGTGCTGGATCAAAGGTATTCCCAGATATGCCAGGGCCACTAAAGGTTCCTCCTATTGGATTGCCTGATAAAGTTGCCGCAGGATCTGTTACATTATAGGTGCTGCTAAGACCGGAAAATCCAATTGTAGCAAGAGAAGAAACTTCAGCAACTACAGGCATTCTTGGACTTACGCATGAATCTGCAGGAAGCTGCACCTGCCAGTTGTAGAAGAAATAGTAAAATCCTTTTCCTGCTGATGAATTGTCGATTTCTAATATTCCCGTAATACCATAATTGTAATTCACACCAGAATTATTGCGGTACATACCAGAAGAGCCATTCACCCCTAAGCGATACTGTCCAGGCCAAATTGTGTAGTCAAGTGAAAGTGTATTAAAACCAGCAACAACAGTTTGGGTATCTGATATAAGTGTTACTCCAAATTTGTCCCTGAGTTCAATGATTTTTGTTCCAGCTGACTGAGAATACACATCAACTGTTTTGAGGGTAAAATGGGTAAAGGCTTCAAAGGTTAAATATTGATTTCCTACAAGATACCCTCCACCGCCTTGAGCAGTATCATAAGGAGTGCTGTAAAATAAAGCACCCGGATTTTGTTCTACAGATTCCACATAATAGGTAGTAGAGGTATTGATGGTGGGCGTTGTGTAGGTATTTCCTGTTCCGAGAAAATTTCCACCTGTTTGGGCATCATACCAATTCATCGTACCAGAACCAGCAGCACTTAATGTGGCCACACCTGTTGTACAAACAGTATCGCCGGTTACAGTTGGAGCACCTGAAATAAAATTCACTGTATAAGAAGGCGAAGTTGCTGTACCACAAGGGTTTGTAACGGTAACAGTGTAGGGTCCTGCAGAGGTTACAGCAATTTTCTGAGTGGTTTCTCCTGTACTCCATGCATAAGTACTACCTGCAGAAGCTGTCAGGATTAAAGTGTCACCCAGACAAACAGCACCTCCACCTTCAGGGGTGATACTGGCAACAGGATTTCCAGGTGAAACTTGTTGAGAAAGGGTTATTGGAACAGCTATTACGTTGTCATCTTCTTTTTCTTCAAGGAAATAATCATAGGGGTCAATTTGAACAACGATATGATAATCGCCATTACAAGTTCCAGGAGGGATATCAATCCACATTCCATCCAGATATTTATAGTAGATATCGGTATATCCGCTGGTGATTCCTTGTTCTACTGAAGAGCAGTTATATTGCCCTCCGCCCAAACCGAAATTCGGAAAGTCCGAATTGCTATTTAATGGATTATTCAAAGTATCCTCACAATGATTTTGGTAATACTGACAGGTTCCATAATCCATCAAACAGAAGGCCAGTTTTGAGCCTTTGCCAACTATTGTCCAATTGAGGGGATTGGGATCATTCGGGTCTTCAATTCTAAGAGTATAAATTCCCCAATCGTCTACGTGCATATGAGAATGGGTTGGATGGTAGGTCATGGAACCTGCATCACGGTCATAATAACTCATGGTATTTCCATTTTTCACATAAATTCTTTGTTGAATCAATTGCTTTGGCATGGAATAATCAGGGCATTGACCGGGATTGGTTGTAAAAGTGTCGGTTCCGCAGATATATATGGATTGAGACCTGACAGTAAGAGGTCCATAACCAACATTCGGAGTAGATCCATCCAATCTCAGGCGACCATCATCGGGACCCTGATTGTAATTATTGCCAGCATTTAGCTGAGGAAATTCTTCATAGCCGGAGGAAGACTGCAAAGGATAATCAGCAATGCGGATATTGGGTAATAAATCGCAATTCTGGGAACCATCCGGACAAACGCATCCAGAAGCATCTGTGGTAGAGCAGGTCTGAGAAAACAGAAAAAGAGGTCCTGTCAGCAACAGAAAAAGTAAAATGTGTTTAGTCATGAAACCTAAAATTTACGTAAGATAAAATATCATATCCATAATCCAAAGAATTATTTTCTTATTGAAAACGGTGCATATCCTGATATGACATTTGGTTAATTGTTCGTATGGTTTATTAAATTTACAATTTATGATACACCTACTATTTGCAACTGATTTTTCAGAGCTGTCCCTCAAAACCTTAAGCTCTGCCTTGAAGCTAAATTCTCTGATTAACGGGAAAGTAGTTCTGTTTCATGCCTATCGGCTAACCGGCTCACCTGGAACCATGACCGATGAATATATACAGGATATGGAAAAAGAAATGAAAGCTTCTCTCCATGACTTTGGAAAATCATTGAATGAAGCCTGCGGATTAACTTTTCATTTTGAATACCTTTTATTTGAAGGCACAATAATTCATGGCATTGAAAAAGCGATGGAACTTGGGAAAGCTGACCTTGTTTTTCTATCAGGTCATGAAACTTTCTGGGGTGTAAATGCTGTCCATATTATGGAAAATGTGTTTTGTCCTGTTTGGATAATCCCCGAAAATCAGGGTAAGGATATTCCACAGAACATTCTTTATCCAACAGATTTGGAGAATCTAGAACAGGAGATGGATTTTATGTATGCCTTAATTGATTTGCTTTCTGCGAAATTGACTATTTTACATATCATAAAAGACATCCCCGGAATTGAGGATAACCATGCCGAAAGCATTGAGGAAATGCTTAAATCCAACTATATAAATGACAATATCAGTATTATTGTAAAAATAGAAAATGATATTTCTAAAGAAATACTTGAAACTATCCACTCAACCGATTCAGACCTTGTTGTCTTTTTCGAAGACAAACATTCCTGGATTGAGCGATGGTTTGATAAAGACATTCCGGAACAGGTTGCCAAGAAAAATGAAGTTCCTGTGCTTAGAGTTGTTCGGGATATGCCAATCATTTTTAGCTAAACCCTTCACTTACACCAATCCCAAACAGGGCAAAATCGTATTTTACTGGATCATCAGCATCCAATAATCTTAGTGATGCAGTTAGTTCTTCTACTGCTTTCCAGTCATTTTGTTTTCGGTTCAACAATCCCAACAAACGAGCTACACGGCCGGAATGAATATCTAAGGGACAATACAATTGGGCAGGTGAAATACCTTTCCAAATGCCGAAGTCAACGCCGTTGGTATCTTTTCTTACCATCCACCTGAGGAACATGCACATACGTTTGGCTGCTGAGCCACTTTGAGGATCTGACAAATGCCTTTGGATGCCTGAAGTACCTTTTGGAAATGAAAGTATAAAGGAACGGATGGCAGAGATTCCTTCAGGTACCGATTTAGAGTGCTGATATCCAAGCATAAACAAGGATTCCAAAGTCTGTCCGGATTGGTACAAGGATGAGAGTGCATTTATAAGATGGCAGGTGTCATTTCCATTTAATGTCCTGTGTACAAAGGAATTAAAAGGTAAAAAGTCCTTTTCTTCTGCTGAAATGAGGAAATTATAGGGTTCATTGTCCATCAAACTCAAGAGGATTTTTGATTTGGAAAGAATCGTTTTTCTTTGTCCCCAGGAAAGAAGTGCAGCCAAAAAACCAGCGATTTCAATATCCTCTTTTTTTGTAAATAAATGAGGAATACTTATTGGATCATCCTGAATAAAATCTGGGGCATTAAACTCTTTTACCTTTTGGTTCAGAAATGAAACAATTTCTTCATTAAACAAAGGCTTCTCAGAAAAGTCCAAACTGCTGTTATTCAAATAGCAATGTTATTTTCCATTTGGAAAACTACTTTCATCCTCATTGTCGGGAGTATTGTAAGGTGAATTTGCCTGATGAATATGAATGGCTCTATAACTTAAATACACCCAAATAGCCAGTGAAATAAATGCACCAGCCGAAATGTTAGGGATGCTGTTTTGCAATAGGAAAAAATCATACAGGCCATGCATAAATGTGGCTGCAAACAATCCAATAAAAATCAAAGAAGTTGAATTGTTTCTAAATTTTGCAAGTCCAACAAAGTAACCCATGATTACCGCAAAAGAAGCATGAGCAGGGATGGCAGTTACCATTCGGATGAGCGCAACGGACAAAGCTTCTCCGGAAGAATTGCCCAGATATACGTAGGCAAGATTCTCAATGGTTGCAAAACCCATAGAAACCATAACCGAATAGGTGATTCCATCATAAGGCTCATTGAACTGTGGTTTGGGATATGCAAACTGACGGAGGAAAAGCAGTTTCGAAAATTCTTCAGAAAGTCCGATTATAATAAAACAATGGAACAATTCTCCTGACAAGGAATCATTTTTATCTAGTCCTACCCTTTGCACTGCAATCTGAATGCCAACAGCCAGGAAAGCTGAAAGTACGCCTAGTAAAAAACAGGAAACCAGTAGTCGAAGTGGTTCTCTGTCAAATCTGTCTTTCCAAAAAACATAGACCGCGATAGCCAATCCGGGACCCAACGTGAGGGCAAGCAATTTGTAATCCATAGATTACTTTATCAGTGCCTGATCCAAATCTTCAATCAGATCTTCAATGTCTTCGACTCCGACGCTAAGTCGAATCAGGGCATCACTTAAGCCAGCTTTTATTCTTTCTTCCTTAGGGATCGAGGCATGCGTCATTGTAGCGGGATGTCCAATCAGAGATTCAACACCACCAAGGCTTTCGGCCAGACTAAATAACTGGGTTCTACGCAACACTTGCAGTGCATCTTTCAGGTCTTCGCCTTTAAGTACGAATGAAACCATTCCACCAAACCCACGCATTTGGGCGGCAGCAACTTCATGACCTGGATGCTGCTTCAAACCTGGATAGAATACCTTATCAATTCTCGGATGCTCTGACAGGAATTGTGCAATTTTTTCTCCATTTTCACAATGTCTTTGCATGCGCAAATGAAGTGTTTTCAACCCTCTCAAAACCAGAAAACAATCCTGAGGTCCGGGAACAGCGCCACAAGAATTTTGTATAAAACTCAGTTTTTCTTTTAACTCAGGGTCTCTGCCTACTATTCCTCCCATCACTACATCACTATGTCCTCCCAGATATTTTGTGATGGAATGCATGACCAGATCAGCACCCAAATCCAAAGGATTTTGGAGGTAAGGCGATGCAAAAGTATTATCAACGACAGTCAGAATTTGTTTGCCCTTAGCCAGATTGCTGATTGCACTGATATCAATAATCTTTAAAAGAGGATTTGTTGGTGTTTCAATCCAGATTAAGCGGGTTTCAGGGGTAATTGCTTCTGCTACTTTCGTAGGGTCATGCATGGGCATAAACCTGAATTTGATACCGTAATTCTGGAAGATTTTGGTAAAAATGCGGTAGGTTCCTCCATACAGATCATCAGTGGCAAGCACCTCATCTCCAGGCTTTAATAGTTTTACAATGGCATCAATTGCAGCCATTCCTGAGGCAAAGCATAATCCATACTTGCCATTTTCCAAAGCTGCGAGCGCATCCTGCAATTGGTTGCGGGTTGGATTCTGGGTTCTGGCATATTCAAACCCTTTGTGATCCCCGGGAGCATTTTGCACATAGGTTGAAGTCTGGAAAATAGGAGTCATAATGGCTCCGGTAGAAGGATCGGGGAAAACCCCGGCATGTATTGCTTTTGTGCCGAATCGCATTCAATTAGAATTTACTCAAAAATACGGCGAAATCCCCGTTTCCCTACTTAGGAGCTACTTCTTAGATATGAAGGAAAGGCAGATTACTTTTTAAAGCCGGAAAAGATTCCCTTTACTGAGGTAATATTCAATGGGAATTCCATAAAAACATGCATGGCACTTAGGAAAAATAAAAAGGCCAGCCCGGTACGATAATCGTATGCGTATAGAGCAACGGACAAAAGCCAAAGTACACCTATAACAATACTTTTCTTTTTTGAAATATTCTTATGCCAGCCAATTACAGTTGTTTTGGAAAACCAATTAAGGTAATGATAGGTATAACAAAATGTTATAAACACCTGAATTCGTATACCATTCCGGGATAGTAAGAATTTCGAGGGTTCATCCATAACTCCAAGAAATTTACCTATATAAACATTGAGTACCTGAAAATCTCCAGCGAGGAAGGTATTTCCGATATAAGCTGATGGATGATAATTCTCAGGATTCACGGAAGTGTTCATTATAATAAATGGCACCAGCACCATAATTACCGATGCCAAAATTCCGGGAACACTTTTTGACTTTTGGCTGCCATAAATCATAAAAAGTAAGGTAAATAAATATACATGAATAATGCTTGGTAAAAATGCTCCAAATAAAACTGCGCTGAATGGTATCAACTTCAAAATCGTGACTCCTATAATTAGACTCAGGCCAAGTCCAATAAGCCGGTATTGCCATTTACTGAAAAAAACCAAAACGCCTCCAAACAATAGCGCAACAAGAAAAATATCATTAAAATAAGTTTGTACAAAGGGAAGGTAATACTTTAGAAGGCCTGTTTCAGCATAGGGTTTAAACGCTGGCAGGCGGAAAATCATTGGAACAGCCAGAAAGCAACAAAAGACTATGTACACTACAATCCACTTATATTCTTTAACAAAAAATTGTTTTCCGTTTAGCCAGTTGATTTGTGTCAAATAGTGTAAAGGACCCAATACTGCATACGCAAACAAAAACAGTTCAAACGGGATTTTAAATGCCAGAAAGAGAGACAGGAAAATGAGCCCTACATTTAACCAATCAACGGTATTTGTATTATCCTTTGCTGTAAGTTTTGAAGTAATCGCCATATAATTTACTGTTTAATGAATTTTAACTGATGAAATGTTTTATTTGCTTCAACTTCCAAAAAGTAAATCCCAGGCTCATATTGATGGATATCAATAATGTGATTATCATTATCATAGTTAATTTTTTCATCCATTTTAATCCCAAACATATTGGTAATTTTATAATTCAACGTAGAAAATTCTATATCCTTTACTTGGATTTTTATTTCGTCGGTTGCAGGAACAGGATATAAAACCACTTTACTTTTCTGGAAATGCGTTTCATCTAAACCTATCACTGATGGACAATTACCCTCAGCACTAAAAGGAGTAAAGAATCTAAGACAATCTTTTTGTAGTGTTACACTTTCAATTGATTCTACATCTCTGCATAGAAATACAAAGACATTGGAAGTATCAACACATTTTGGTGATATCGCAAATCCTTCGATGTTCTCATTCGTGGTTGGATTAGGAATATTATATTCTTTAATTTGATTTAGAGCATATGTACTTGAAATAAGTACAGGATCTAAAGAACACACTTCCAAAGAATTTGAGTTGGTATTGTGCAAAACATACAGTAGTCCTGTGCTTCTGTCGAAAGCAAGTTCACAGCTTTCATCCTGACCGGTAAGGTACTTGCCAACATACTCAAAATCATCATCCAGATTTGGATTCACATCATACACCCAAACATATCCCAAATCCTGGTTTGCAATAAATAGCAATCCACCCATACCTTTTACAGATACGTAAGGTGACCCGGTAACCGAACTTTTAAATCCAGAGGCAGTAAGAAAACTATCCGGTACAAAGACAATGCCTTCAGGTCCGAGGTTTCCAGTGTTCTGCATGGGAGAGGGCGGTATAAGCAAATTCCAGGAATGAGTTAAACTAACCGAAGAAAAAGCCGTATTGTGGGCATATTTTCTTATCTGGTAATTATTTTCATCAACAGTAAAAAAAGAATTTAAGCTAAAATTATCCTGGGTAATTCCTTCAGGATTGCCAATTCCATTTAAAGTGCCTAGTAAACTAAAACTGGAAGTACTTGCATTCCAATTTAAAGCCCAAACTGTTCCACTCCCCTGCACTGCATATAGCCTGGATTTTTGAGGGTTCCAATGTAATCCACTGAGTTCTGTAATTCCACTTGTGTCCATCAAATCGGTCAAATTAACAGCACTAGTCCAATTAACAGATGGCCAAGACGATTGAGCAAATAATTTTGAGGAACAAAAACATATACTATTCAGAAAAACAATAAGAATAATACATATTCTATTAAAGTGAAATGAGGAATGAATAGGTTTGGCTTTAACGGCCAAGTTTATTTTTAAGCCCATGAGTCTGTTAAATTACAGTTTTACCAAATGCATCCAAATTTCCTTTGGCATAAGTTTTTAGTTGACTAAACTGTTTTCCAGCATAGAATAAATCTTCGGCAATGCGATACTACTGCTTTCTGCGATTTGGAAGCTATTCCCTTTTGAGAATCCCGACACATCCGTTTTCTCAGGGTTGATAAAAATTACAGGAACATTTCGTTTAAACACTCTTTCAACCATGTAATGGGGTAATCCTGTTGCAAGTGAGGTTCCAACTACAAGCAACAAATCGGTTAATTCCATTTCGTTAATTACGCTTTCCAAATGGTAATATTCTTCATTGTAGGATTCATCAAACCATAAAATATGAGGTCTGAGCCATCGTTTGCAGGCAGGACAATAAAGCTGACTAAGGTCTTCGCTTGTAAAATCCATATCAGGCGTAAATGATATATCCGGAGCGGGGTAAATCGCATCACTACAGGGCAAAACACATCTGGATTTATTGATGGAACCATGAATAAGCCAGGTTCTTTCTTCTGAACTACCTGCTCTGCTATGAAGGCCATCTACATTCTGACTTACGAGCTGGAATCTATTACCCAGAAGTAATTCCATGTCCCTGAGTGCATAATGACCCGGATTTGGTTTTGCAGCTGCACAAACGCCTGCACGATAGAGATACCATTTCCAAACTTCCAGAGGCTGCTTTTCAAACATCCTCAGAGTGGCCATTTCCTCAGGTCGGTAATTCTGGGAACCAGCCCGCCAGTAACCTTCCTTACCTCGGAAAGTGGGAATGCCGCTATCAGCAGAAAGGCCAGCTCCGGTTAAGGCTGTCAAATGACCCGAACTAAGCGCAAAATCCCTTAAAAGGTCTGTTAACTGAACATCCATAGAGCATTCTAAAATTATGCTGTTGAACTGATTTTAAATATAATAATAAGAGGCAGTCTCGAAAGTTCAAGGCAGCCTCTTATTTATCTGGTGCTTATTCTTTCAACGATTCATCCCTTCGGGAGGAAATCGGAATCTCCTGGCAAACTGCAATTCCTTCAAACCCTTCGATGGGACTCAGGGGCCTATGAAGTAAATTCATTAACTCTGTACTTTAGTGCGGAGCGTAAAAGGATAAAACAAAAAAGGCTTTAGCCATGATTGGCGTTTTCATGGCTAAAGCCCTAATTGTTCAGTGTATGCTTGATTGCCCCAGCCTATAGGTGGGGTTACTGCAAATTACAATTGGATGTAGGTCAGCCCCGATGGGTTAGAGATTTCATTGGTGGTTGCTTAAAGCTATAAACCTTTTATCCCTTCGGGATAAACTTATATATCTATTGCCACCAGTTAAAACCGGTGGCAATATTGTCCATAAAAAAATTGTCTCAGAATTTCACTTCTGAGACAGACTTTTTACTCAATAACAGGTATGCATTTACGCAGTATTCTGATTGATTTTCTTTTTTATTTCTTCTATGTTAATTCTAAATTCCTTATCGGTTTCAATCAAATCATTAACTGTTTGTACAGCATGAATCACAGTGGAGTGATCTCTGCCTCCGAAATGAAGACCAATTGTTTTAAGGCTGGATTTGGTCAATTCTTTTGCGAAGAACATAGAAATCTGTCTTGCCTGTACTATTTCGCGTTTACGGGTTTTGGCACGCATGGAATCGAGCGGCACATGGAGGAAATCGCACACCAGTTTCTGAATGGTGTCAATAGATATTTCTCTGGAAACATTTTTGACAAAATTCTTAAGCATCTGCTTGGCCAGGTGAATATCTATTTCGCGATGGTTCAGCGAACTTTGTGCTAAAAGACTAATCAATGCGCCTTCAAGTTCGCGGATATTGGAAGTGATATTGTGTGCTACAAATTCAATTACATCCTGAGGCAATTCAATTCCATCCTTATACATTTTATTCAGCAGAATTGCGAGACGTGTTTCGTAATCTGGCATCTGCAAGTCGGCGCTTAATCCCCATTTGAATCGGGACAGCAAACGCTCTTCCATTCCTTTTAAATCCTTTGCAGGGCAATCGGAGGTAAGGATGATTTGTTTACCGTTTTGGTGCAGGCTGTTGAATACATGGAAGAAATGATCTTGTGTTTTTTCCTTACCTGCGAAAAACTGTATATCATCAACAATCAAAACGTCTACCATTTGATAATAGGTAACAAAATCGTTGATGTTGTTGTTTTTAATTGAGTCTACGAATTGATTAATAAATTTATCAGAAGTAACATACAGCACTATTTTATTGGGGAAGTTCGCTCTGACTTCGTTACCAATTGCCTGGGCAAGATGTGTCTTACCCAAACCGGTATTTCCATACAATAACAAGGGATTGAAGGCTGTTTGCGCAGGTTTGGTAGATACCGCATATGCAGCTGCTCTGGCCAGTCTGTTACAATCTCCTTCAATAAAGGATTCAAAAGTATAATTTGGATTTAAATTAGAATCTATAGTTACTTTTTTCAGACCGGGAATTACAAAAGGGTTGGGCACACCCTGACCAATAGAGATTGGCATATTCACCGGAGGATTTTTGGTAACCACTTCATTGGTGGTAGTTGGAATATTAATGGAATACGTTCGTCCATCTTCCAGGTTATTTTCTACGAGTACAGAATATTCAAGTCTTGACTGAGGACCTATTTCATGCTTAAGGGTTTTTTTAAGCAAGGACACATAATGTTCTTCCAGCCATTCATAAAAAAACAAACTTGGTACTTGTATAGTTAATACGTTGTTTTCGAGTTTGAGGGGTTTTATAGGCTCAAACCATGTTTTATAACTCTGATCATTCACATTGTCTTTAATGATCTCCAGGATTTTATTCCATGCTTCAGTTGGGTCTTTAGTCATTTCTCCACTCTCCTTCTTTGTTTATTGGGGTTTAAAGTTGTGCAGGAAATAGGGAAAAAAAAACTTGCGAAAATCAGTTCTTTTTAATTAAGCGGTTTTTAAAAAATAAATTATTTATTAGGCTGATTTTCAGGGAGAAATTTTTTTATGTTTCGTAGATTAAAAATATTTTATAGTCTTTTATTTTGATTGGATTTTATGTATGAAATAGCGCTTCAGTTTCCGCAAAATTCTTTATTTGAATTGATTTAGACTGATATCCAAGGGGATTGCCATTTGAGGATGAAAAGGTTAGTTCAACCATCCCCAGATTAATGCCAG
>Ga0114977_10001734_pt1 | contig 14358 bp, 15 predicted proteins | sample S_130805_MF_Meta_FD_87026 | JGI IMG/M metagenome (GOLD analysis project Ga0114977, IMG submission 87026) | Freshwater microbial communities from Lake Simoncouche, Canada to study carbon cycling - S_130805_MF_MetaG | ecosystem: Environmental > Aquatic > Freshwater > Lake | place: Lake...
ACATCGGATCCACTTGCGGGACTCCCGTCAATTAATAGCCCAGCTTCTTGGCTTGCACTGAATTTCTCAGTGACCCGACCGACTTTGAGTTTTGCTTCATTAATTGCTGTTGTTGCTGCTTCTATAGTTAGCCCAGCTAGATCTGGAACTTGGATGCGCTCTTTACCTTTAGAGATAATCAGATGAACAGTCCCGGCAACTGCGACTCTGCCACCACCTGCGGGATCGGATGTAATCACTTTTCCCTTAGCTACATCTTCGCTAAATACTGACTCCGAAACATCAATCTTTAAACCGAGGGCACCAACAGTTTTCGCAGCCTGAGTTTGTGTCATTCCAGCCAGAGATGGGATTGCAATCTTGTTACCTGCACCAGAAACAAAGTACCAACCACCAACCACTAGCGCCAGCAAGATTGCTAGAGCGATGGCGCGATTTCGTTTAACGCGTTTCGATAATTTTCGCTTGCGTTTAGTCTGACTGGTATTTGTTTTTGAAGAATTTGAAGAGTTGGTATTTTCGCGCATGGGATTGCTCCTCTTTAGATCTATCTGGGTTGTAACGCTTTTTAGAATATCTAATTTGCTTCGTTTCTTCTTTTCAATCTTGGCTCGTGGAATTGGAATATCAAGTTCAAGGCTCATCTGACGTCGCTTTGGATCCAATTTTGCTAAGACAGCGAGGACTTGTTCCTGCATTGCGCCAGCATCTTTATAGCGTTTATCTGGATTATTTGCCGCTGCCTTTAAAACAATTTCATCTAATTCGGGTGGGACTGAAGGTGTAATCGAAGAGGGGGCTGGAATATTTTCATTCACATGCATATAAGCAATTTGAATTGGACTCTCACCATCGAAAGGCTTCTTACCGGTCAGCATTTCAAAGAGCACAATCCCTAACGAATAGACATCGCTGCGAACATCAGAAACACCACGTTGAACTTGCTCTGGCGAGAGGTAGGAAACGCTTCCTAAGATCACACTGGATTCAACTGTGAGCGTTGATCCGAGCTCGGCCCCTTTTGCTAATCCAAAATCGGCAATCTTTACTCGACCATCTTTTGAAATCAAGATATTTTCTGGCTTGATATCACGGTGAAGAATTCCATGTTTATGTGCCGCGGTCATAGCGCTTACTACTGGAGCAAAGTATCGAAGGGTTTCGGTTGCGCTTAGTGCGCCTTGATCACTTATTACATCGCGAAGTGTAAATCCTTCTATGTACTCCATAACTATAAAGACTGCTGGGACGCCGCCTTCATTCCAACCTTGATCTTGAATCGCAACAATATTTGGATGGGAGAGAGTTGCCGCAGCTTTCGCTTCTCTTATAAATCGATTTACAAAATCTTCATCGTTTGCAAGATGCGGATGCATAATCTTTACCGCTACTTGGCGATCTAGCCGCAAATCAAGCGCGTGATAAATAGTGGCCATGCCACCAGATGCCACCACACGTTGGAGCTGGTAGCGATTATCGATTAATTCGCCGGTTAAGTCGGACACGCTGAAATCTTAGACAGTGCCCTGCCCACTTAAGCGGTAATCCGCGCGCTTCTTGGTCGCTTCTTTCTCAAAGTGAGCTCCCTGAAGAAGTAGAAAGGCGGGCATGAATTGGGCCACGGCCGGTCCATCTCGTTTTATAACCCGTTCCAAACCTATGTCTGGCAGCACTTCAATCCACAACGCCAGCGAGGCGAAATCTCTAATTGCGCTCTGACCGGATCCCACGCCTTCAAGAATTAAATACTTTGGCGCTGGAAGTTTAATTTCAGGATCTAGGTTATTTTCTAGCCAGTTGAATGGGGTGAAACTGATTTGATTTTCAGTTTTTACTACAAGGAAAATTTCGCGCAATTTCTGAGTTAAATCCGGAGTAAGAGTCGAACCCCAACCTTCATATAGATCATCCATATGAATCGTGTAACAACCTTCGAGTTCTAGCGCTAACTCTTGAGCAAGAGTCGTTTTCCCAGAACCCGCGGGACCATCAATTGTGATGACAACACTCGTCCCACACTTTGCGATGAGCGAAGGTAAGACTTCTTTAATTTGTTGAAGTTGCTGACTCACGTAGCCATCGCTTCCATCCGCCAACTGCAATTAGTACAAAGATGAAGTAGAGGATTGCCGTTAGGTATTGCTTACCATGCCAATATTGGTAGGTGTAAACGGCATCTACGACAAACCAAACTATCCAGTTTTCATAGCGCTGAATGACCATTAGCAATTGCGCAATGCAACTTCCAACAAAGCCAAAGGCGTCGGTCAACGAGGCAGCGGCTCCAATCTTTTTAAGTATCGGATATAACGAGAGCCATGCAACTAAATAGGCCGCGCCCCAGATTGCAACATCACGTTTTGTAAGTCGTTTTGGTTCTGCACCTTTAGGCCCCCAGCCAAACCAGCCAGCAACCGCACCTGCTATGAATATGAATTGTAAAAAGCCACTTGCATAATATTTCCATTGAAAAAATAGTGCAGCGTAAAGTAGAGATGAAATACTCCACCAAGGCCAAGTCTTACGCGGTCCGTAAACTCCAAGCCAAACACCAATAACTGAAGTTATAAAGGCCAGTAATTCGAGAAGCGATAACTTATAACCCCAAGCGGTAAAAACTGTAACCATTAAATTCATCGATTAACCCCTTTCCAATTCGCATTACCGAACTGGTACTACGGTCGATCTGAATTTCAGATCCTCTCAGCCAATTTCTCGGCTCCCGTCAATAACTAACGCTAGCAAACTAACGAGCGGCGCGGGCCCTTAGCAGCGCTGGAAGTGCAACTTTAATTCGGCGCCAAGTCGAAGTTTTCGCGCGCTTCTCGAATATTTGATAATCAATCTTCTCTACTTCATCAACAATTCCGCAATAAAGTTCGGAAGCTGCTTCGATGCAGGCCTGAGATTCTGGCGATAGCAACTTAATTCCAGGTGCTGCCTCTTTTTGCAATCTACGGACTCGGGCAATTTGTTCTTTTAGAGCGGCCTTGATCTGTGGTGTTAGAACTCGTTCTTCTAGCATTTCATGGGTAACTCCGTGCGCAGTTAGTTCTTGAATCGGAAGATAAATTCGGCCACGGTCTAAGTCCTCGCCAACATCGCGGATGAAGTTTGCTAATTGAAAAGCAGTGCCAAGTTTCTCGGCAGCAACATATGCATCGGGAGAGGAGGCGCCAAGGATTGGAACCATCTGAAGTCCAATTACTGATGCTGATCCATAAACATATTCCATCAGATCATCAAAGCTTTGATATTCGCTAACTGTTAAATCCATAGTCATCGATTTCATAAATGCTTCAAAATGCGCAACTGGAATCTTAAATCGAGTTACGGTGTCGACCAGAGCGCGTCCAATGTGATCGTGGCTAATTCCATTCTTGATATCAGCCAGAACTTGATTTCCCCAAGTTGAAAGTTCGATTGCTTTCTCTTCATCGGTTAGCATTGAATTTAAATCATCAACTATTTCATCGGCATACCTTGCAAAGCCATAAAGTGCATGAACGAATGGCCGTTTTGCTGGCGGTAGCAGAAGTGTTGCGAGGTAATAAGTTTTGCCATGTAACGAATTGAGCCTTTTACACTCTTCGTAAGATGCTCGAAGATCTGGGTCGATTATTCCAGCGGCATCTAACTCATTCATTATTTAACGGGTCCAACAATCCGTTCAGCAGCAAGACGGCCAGAGATCAAAACCATTGGGACGCCAACACCTGGTTGAGTTCCTGATCCCGCAAAGACTACGTTTTCAAAACCTTTAGCTATGTTGCGTGGTCTAAACGGTCCAGTTTGGAAGAAGGTATGAGCACTTGCAAATGGTGCGCCTTGTTCCATTCCTTGGGTCTGCCAATCTAGGGGAGTTGTCAGTTGCTCAACTTCAATTGAATCTGCAAATCCGTCATATCCGCGCTCTTCCATAGTGCGCAGCATCTGATCTCGGTATTTAGGCCCCGTTACTTTCCAATCAATATCCGCAGATAAGTTTGGAGTTGGGAAGAGTACGTAATAAGAGCTCTTACCAGCCGGTGCCAATTCTTTATCATCATGCGTTGGAACGGTTACCAGCAAACTTGGATCAGTCATAAGAGTTTTCTTCTTGATGAGTTCATCAAAGACGCCATCCCATGACTTTCCAAAGTGAATGTTGTGATGAGCTAAATGGTCATAACTCTTATTTGACCCAATTAACAGTGTTACGCATGACGGCGAATACTTGAGTCGCTTTACTGATGGTGGAGTGCGGCCTAATAATTCACGCCAAGCAACTGGCAGATCTGGATTTAAAATTACGGCATCACATTCAATGCGATCACCATTTGCAGTTATAACTGCGCGGGCGCGACCACCAGAGTGTTCGATCGATGTAACGGTTTGGTTGTATTTAAATTCAACGCCATGCTTTGCTGCTGCGCCAGCAAGTGCGCGTGGCAGCGCATGCATTCCGCCCTTAGGGAAGAAGACACCATTCACTGAATCCATATAAGCGATAACTGCATAGATTGCCAAGGCTTGTTGTGGACTAACGCCGGCATACATTGCTTGGAATGAGTAAACCTTCTGAGTCCTAGGATCTTTCAAGAAATCATTTACCTTTGGCGCAAGCCTTCTAAAGCCACCTAGGGCAACAAGTTTCGCTAGGTTGGGAGTTAATAAATTAAGCGGTGAATCAATATTGCGATCAATGAAATCTTTCATCTCATACTTATAAAGCTTGGTTACGAAATCTACATATCTGCCATAACCTGCAGCTTCATCGGGGCCAATAACGTTTCGAATCTCTTCCTGCATGCGACCAGTTTCGGCATGGACATCTAAAGTCGATCCATCGTGATAAAAAGCGCGATACAACGGCTTTAATGGAAGAAGTTCCATCCAGTCTTTTAACTCTTCGCCAACGCAGGAGAGTGCATCTTGAATTAGATCGGGCATTGTTAAAACCGATGGACCAGTGTCAAAGGCGTATCCATCTTTATTTAATAGACCGTTGCGACCACCAGGAACGCTTTCGCGTTCGATAACTGTAACTTTTCGGCCCGCGCCAGCAAGTCGAAGCGCGGCACTTAAGCCACCTAAACCTGCGCCAACAATTACAACGTGATCTGTTGGTCCTTTAACGCGTGCTGGCATTTAACATCCAATTCCTAAAGTTTCCGCTGGGTCACAATGGTCAAAAGTTGCGTCAATGCACTTGTTGCCATTGGGTCAATTTCACCATGTTCGAGCGCAGATTGCGCGCTGGAAGTTAACTTTGAAATCAGATTCTCTACTTCTGAGAGCGCACCGGTTGATACGAAAATCTCGCGGACCTTATTTACTTGGGCTAAATTCAGGCTCTGATTGCCAAGTGTCGAACTTATCTCGGACTTCTGGGTTGAATCTGCAAGTTCCATTACTTTCGCAAGTAGAACTGTTCGTTTGCCTTCACGCAGATCGTCGCCAGCGGGTTTTCCAGTTTCCTTTGGATCGCCAAAGATTCCCAAAATATCATCGCGCAGTTGGAAGGCCTCGCCAAGTGGAAGTCCATAATTTGAATAAGTTGTAAACAAATCAGGATTGCCATCTCCAAGTGCCGCACCAAAATGCAGCGGGCGTTCGATCGTATATTTTCCAGATTTATATCGGGCAACTTTTAGCGAACGTTCTACTGATACTGAAGCGAGAGCTTGTTCGTAAACATCCAAATACTGACCAGCCATTAATTCAACGCGCATCTCGTCATACATTGGGAGTGATCGAAACAGAGTAGCGCCATCGATTCCAGATTGGTGCAACATTTTCGCAGACCAGACAAGTGCTAGGTCACCAAGCAAAATTGCGGAAGAGATTCCGAATTGCGCGGCAGACCCACTCAACTTTTCTTCGACATGCATTGCTTCAAAGGCGCGATGGATTGAAGGTGCACCTCGCCTGGTATCTGATGCATCCATTACGTCGTCATGCATCAAGGCACAAACATGTACCAGCTCGAGAGATGCACATGCACGCAAGATTTCGATCGAAGGTTTACTACCAGTTCCGAGGAATCCTAAGTATGCAAAGAGTGGACGCAGACGTTTGCCACTATCTAGCAAGAAGCGTTCCATCGCCGTAGCAACTGGGGCTAGTTCAGAGCCAATGTCATTTAAATATTTATTCTCGGCCGCAACAAAGTTAAGTAACTCTTGATTTATTGAATTACGAATCTCTTTCAGGTCTGCGGTAGCGGAAAAATTCACGCCGTAAGGGTAACCTGACTCGCTATGGAGCGCATGACAGTCTCGGTTGAGTTCTTTCCGCCGAAGGATGAGGCCGGGGTATCCCGACTATGGGCCGCTTCTTCTGCCCTGGAAATAATCTCGCCCGATTTCATCTCTGTTACTTATGGCGCAGGCGGCAGTACTCGTGACCGCACAATACAAATCACTAAAGAGATTACACAACGCACTGGTCGAAGCACCGTTGCCCATCTAACTTGCGTAGGGTCTACGAAATCTGAATTAATTGAAATTCTTGCGCAATATAAAGGCGCTGGGATAAAAACAATTTTGGCGCTACGCGGTGATCCAGTTGGTGGTCCTGCTGCGCCTTGGGTTACAACTCCTGGTGGCTTTGATCATTCGGATCAGTTGGTTGAACTTGCGATGGCTCAAGGTGGCTTCGAAGTTGGTGTTGCAGCATTTCCAGATTCGCATCCCGCAAGTTCAAATGACTTCAATAAAGATATAGATGTCTTGATTCGTAAAGAAGAACTAGGAGCGAGCTTTGCTACAACACAATTCTTCTTTGATAGTTCAAAGTGGCAGAACCTAGTTTCAAAGCTAGAAGCACGTGGCTCAAAACTTCCAGTCATCGCGGGAATCTTGCCAGTGACAAATGTTAAACAATTACAGCGGATGGCGGAGTTAGGTGGGACTCCAATCCCAGCAAACATCGCCAAGATTTTTTCAGATATTGCTGACGATGCTGATGCAGTCCGCAAAGTGGGCGTGGAGTTGGCAACAAAGTTGTGCCAAGAGTTAATAGGATTAAATGTTCCAGGTATTCACTTTTACACAATGAATACCGCCGATGCCACTCTGGAAATTTGTCAGAATTTGGGCCTAGCAAAAAATGGATAAAGGCGAATATCTAGATAATTGGTCCACCCTTCACGGTGGAGCCAAGATAGAGGGAATTGTTAAAGCTTGGCTATCGATTTCCTACGCAATCGTTAAGCCACTCGCTAAGTTAAGAGTTACGCCAAATGCGTTGACGCTTGGTGGATTAATATTTGCGATATTGCTCTGGCAATTTCCACATAGTTGGCCTGCCGCACTATTTTTAATTGCCTCACTCATGTTCGATGGCATAGATGGATCGCTTGCAATAGTTACAAGAGTTACCTCAAAGTTTGGCGCATTTACTGATTCATTTGTCGATCGATTATCTGAAGTTTTCTGGGCGCTAGCTCTCTTTGAATTAGGCGCACCTAAGGTGCTGGTATTTGTCGCCTTGGCGGCAGCGTTTACTCAAGAATATTTAAGAGCCAGATCTGGCGGCCTTGGGCATACTGAAATCGGAATCGTAACTATTTGCGAACGGCCAGTCCGAGCAAGCCTGTTGTTTATTGTGATTATTGCGAATTTAATTTCAATTCAAATTGCTACTGCTATCTCAATTATTTGGGCGCTGATGCAAGTTGGTGCTTTAGTGCAATTGTCGGTGAGCAGCTACAAGAGATTGTCTAACTAGATTTTCCAATTGCCTCGGCAACTATTTCGGCGCTAATTCCAACGAGTGGAAGTCCACCACCAGGATGGGCCGAACCACCCACACAGTAAAGATTCTTTAGGGGAGAGGTGTTACTTGCTCGCAAGAAAGCCGAACGTGCGCCATTGCTTGAAGTTCCATAAATAGAACCACCTGGTGCGCCAACGCTATTTTGCAGATCCAGCGGTGTTTGAAATTCCATAACATCTAGCCGTTCTGAAACACGAAGGCCAAGGGCATCTAGCTTTTCAATTATCTTTGCGGCATAGAGCGATGAACCTTTGCTCCAGTTCCATCCGGTTCCAGGTTCATGTCTTGGCGCATTTACCAGGACAAACCACGATTCCTTATTTGGACCCTTGACCATATCTGGATCATTTGGCGCACAAATATAAATTGTTGGATCATCTACTGGAATCTTCTTAACAAAGATGTCGTCAAATTCGGCATCGTAATTTTCTGGGAAATATACGTTGTGATGCTTCATGACTGGGGCTGCGCCAGTCAACTTGCTGTTATCTAGCCCAAGCAGAAGTGAGAATCCAGCAAGAGACTTAGTTGAGTTCGCTAACTTTTTACGTTCAGATTTAACGGCACTTAAATTTGTTGGCAATAACTTGTTGTAAACGAGTTCAGCATCGACATTAGCGACTACGAAATCTGCAGCAATACTTTTACCATCAACAACTATCCCGGTAGCTCGAGCGCCTTCATGGGAAATACTTGTTACAGGTGAATTCAATTCAAATTTCACACCAAGTTCGCGACATCGCGCTTCAAGAGCTACTGAAAGTTGGCCGATGCCACCCTTGATATGCCAAGCACCAAAAGATGATTCGACGAAGGCAATAGTTAAGAGAACTGCGGGAACTTTGCGGGGATCTGACCCAGAATAAGTTGCGTATCTATCAACTATTTTTTGCAGATAAGGGTTTTTCGTATATTTAGATGTCAAAGAACGCAGAGATGTAAGCGGTGAAATAACTCGCAGATCTTTCAGGAAACCTTTCTTTGCAATCAAGCTTTTAATAGATTTCAATTCAGATTCGACAAAAGGTCCGCGCGAAACATCCCACATGTGTTCTGCGCGTTGCATCAAGTTATGCCATTCGTTGCCAGCATCTTTGCCAAGAGTTTTTTCAATTGAATCGCATATCCCTTTTAGTGAGAGATTTGGAAAAGTTATTTGCTTGCCATCTGCGAAGTTATATTCGAAAGCCGGATCAACTGGCTCAATATCAAGAATATGTTCAATGCGTTTTCCGGTTTTCAGGAAAAGATCTCGGTATACCGCAGGCAGCGTTAAGAGCGATGGCCCAATATCAAATGCATAATCGCCGATCCATTTAGTTTGGCACTTTCCACCTGTGCGATCGCTTGCTTCAAAAATTGTTACATCATGCCCAGCCTTAGCTAATCTGGCAGCAGCAGACATGCCACCCACACCAGCACCAATTACTACAACCTTAGCCATTAGGAAATTAACCGTCCCCGCCAGGTAAGTGTGCCGCGAGCTTTGCGAATTGAAGAGAGAATAATTAAGTAAAGCAGAACCAAGATTGCAACGGGATGTAAGAGCGCATAAGCCGGGTTAGATTTAGTTTTAACTGCCGATAGAACTCTAGACAAAAATATAAATAGAACTGGAGCACCGAAACTTAGATATGGCAATACACCTGTCATAACTAATATGAAGATTGCAACGATTGTGCCGAGCTGGCCACCAAAGGCTTTCCATAATGATTTGGTATATCCGTTAATTAACTCGCTATTAGATTTATACATCCGACAAGTTGCGACCGAACTTCCATCGGCTACGCCACCTTTAATTCCCTTGCTTACAAGCAATCTTGCAAGTTCCAGGTCATCTAAAACCTCGCCTGGTATCGCGGCATGGCCACCTGATTTCTCGTAGGCACTTCGCTTAACGATAAAGAATTGGCCATTTGCAATTGTCATCGAACGATTTGGAAAGAGCTCGGCAATTCGAAGCGGAACACTTGCAATCCAAGACCACTGTAGAAGTGGTTGGATTAACTTCTCAAGAAATGATCCAGCAATCTGTCTTGGGTATGGCGAAATAAAGTCCCAACCAAATTTATTCATCTTTGTGATTGCAGAAGCAATTGCATATGGGTGCAAGCGAACGTCGGCATCTATGAAAACTAGATACTTACCAGTGCCAGCCTGCGAAAGGTTGTGACAAGCCCATAACTTTCCAAGCCAGCCAGTCGGGAGCTGCGTTCCAGTTAGTTTATTAACTTTAAATTCATTGATTAACTTTCCGGTTTCATCGCTTGATGCATCATCTAAAACATAAACGTTAAGTGAATCCAATAATTCACTATTCAAAACAGCCTTAAGACAGGCCTCAATATTTGCTTCTTCATTGCGCATGGGGATTAATACGTCGACGCTTTCACTCACGTTTTCAGCGCCCTTTAAACCGACAACTCGCATATTAATTACATTGGCAACGGTAATTATCAGCGCCATTGCGCAGAGCCAAAATTCAATCATTTATTTAAGAAGATCTGGCTTGCCAAAAGAGATAACAAATAAATAAGGCGCAGCCCAAATAACAAAAGCTATGCCACCTATAAGTGCAACACCGGCTCGGTCAAAGAAGAAGAGATTTCCAATTACGCCAGAGAAGAGAGTCCATGCAAGAAAGAGATCTGGCACAGTTGAATTTATTCCAGACTTTCTCCGCTCTTTTGGCAGAATCAAATTAAGTAGCGCCATCAATCCCATTCCAGCGAATAACCAACCGGCGGTATTAGAAAGAGGAATCTCTGGTTGAAACGGAACATGTGGTCCAACAACATCCCAGCTCCATCTGCCTGCAGCAACCATTTGTGGATCTAAGAAGAGATCCCAAGCCATGAGTCCAGCGCCACCGTAAAGGAAAGCCCAACTTGGAATAGTTTTTCTGGCTGCAATCAAAACTGGGTGAGCCATCATGATCCAAGCGAAGGGAACAATCACCGGAACGCCAGCAATTTTGAAACCAAGTGAATCATCGTATGCATAAGTTCCAAAGGGCCAACCAGTTTTACTACCCAATATTTCGATTAGGAGAGCAAAGATAAAAGTTACACAAGCAAAAGTTGCGAAGTATCTAAACCCATAAGATAGAAGTGAATGAGCCAACATCAATAAAGCACCAGAAATAACGGTGAAAATTGTTATATAGCGGAGCGCGGTTCCTGAAATTAGCGGATAAGAAATCTGTAACCCGATTGCGATTGCAAAAAGTAAAATCAATCCCATACTTTGATTCGCCGAAATTCCACGACGCCGATTATTTCTCGGGTGGTACTGGCGAATTGACATGGCCTAATTCTGCCTTAATTAGGGCTAGAAGCCACCATGCTCTTCGATAATAGCGAAGCGCGCGAAGAGCTCTTCGGCATACCAATCTAAATCTTTAGTCGCTTGGATCGCTGCAGTGTGTGCTTGCCCTTGGTATGCAAAGGCGCGAAGTGCCGCACCAGATTCCCATCTTGAAAATGTGCCCTGAAGCCCAATCGGTGCCTCACCAATTCCAATTGCACTTAAGAGTCCTGGTGAAGATTTCAAACTCATAGTTACTGGTGGAACCGCGCCCCAAAACTTAGTGTTCATCGACCATTTGATCCGAGCCCGAGTAATCGCGGCGATCGGACCTTTCCAATCAGAGATTTGGTTCTGGCTAAATGGTTCGCGCTTTGACCACATGCCATGCGAAGAAATTGGTTGCAAGGTTGCTCGATATTCTGAAGCAGCGATTTTACGCCAACTTGAAATTAACTTTGATGCATCAAATGAATTCACTTCACTTGAATCAATTACAACCAACAAGCCCCAGCGTTTCGCGTCGGCATCATTTGGCGTAAATGTTTCGCCCTTGCCTGTGCCCAGTGATTTAAAGAAAGATATCTTCTTATTTCGACCAAGAGTTAATCGATCCGTAGCCATATGCAGGATTGCTAATGGGAGTGAGCGCAGATTTATCTTCCAGAAATAAACTAAGACAATCATTAATCACCAACAACCATTGGCTTAGCGCCAGTGGCTTGGATTAGTTCGGCGAATGTAGTGGGGTATACCGAATGCGGATGCCCTGCTGCAGCCCAAACGACTTCATAATCGTTTAGGGCTTCATCAATCAGAATTGTTGCGGGATTAATCCATCCAACGGGGGATACGCCACCAATTGAGAAACCCGATTTCTCTTTTACATAATCGGCATCAACTCGATGCAATTTAGCGATGCCAAGTTTCTCGGCCACTAATTTAGTGTCAACGCGATGGCGACCGCTTGTGATTACAAGTAGCGGAGATTCGTCGTCTAGTTTAAAAACAATTGACGATGCGACTTGGCCGACCAGAATCCCAAGTGCATCAGCTGCTTCTTGAGCGGTGCGTGCGCTATCGGATAAGACGTGGACTTCACCTGTTATGCCAAGCTCTTTTAGCTTTGCCGAGACGCGTTGGACGGAAGGGTTTTGAAGAACGTTTTCCATGGCGTTACTTTAGATGAAGTTAGATTATTTCTTTGAGTAAATCTTCCACTCGCTTCTTAATTTCATCGCGGATTATGCGCACAGATTCAATACCTTGACCAGCTGGATCATCTAGAACCCAATCTTCATAGCGCTTGCCTGGGAAGAATGGACAGGTATCGCCGCATCCCATTGTTATGACGACATCAGATTGCTGGACAGCTTCGGTAGTTAAAACTTTTGGTACGTTGTTAGCGATATCGATTCCGACTTCAGCCATAGCTTCAACCGCGATGGGATTGATTGAATCTTTGGGCGCCGACCCAGCGGATAGAACTTCAACTTTGCCGCCAGATAACGTGGACATAAATCCTGCGGCCATTTGAGATCGGCCGGCGTTGTGAACACAAACAAATAGGACTGAAGGCATATCACTATCTTAGTTGCTAAATACTTTGGTAGCCTTCAAATATGCGCAAGTTCATCGTAAGTTTAGGAACTGTACTTCTTGCAACTCTTGCTCTCACCTCCTGTGGAAGTGCGAAAGTAAACGAACCCAGCAGTCATGAACATCCGATGGTGGCACCAAAAACTGGAACCGGCGAAGCGGCGCCTAGCGGCGGCACATATTTAAATGAGGCAATTCCGGCTGAGGTTTTGAAACTCGCTTTGGTTGATCAGAACGGAACAAGTTTCACTTTGGATTCGCTAAAAGGTAAAACCGTTGTTATTACTAACTTTCTAACTTCATGCCAAGAAATATGTCCTATGACATCTGCAAACATGCGCGATGTTGGAGATGCTATTTCAAAGGCGAACGCAAGTGAAAAGATTAAAGTTCTTGAAATTACTGTTGATGGTAAGCGTGACGTTCCTTCAAGATTATTGGCATACCAAAATCTCTTTGCGACCAAGAATTGGACTCTTGCTGGCGGAAGTGAATCGAACTTGAAACAACTTTGGGAGTTTTTTGGCGCACCAGCAACAATGGAAGAGTTTTCAGAAGCTGACAAAAAAATGAACCCACCGGACTGGCAGACTGGAAAGCCAGTTACCTACGACATGATGCATGTAGATCTAGTTGCAATTATCGACGAGAAATCTATTTGGCGTTGGCTCGATCTTGGCGCACCAAATGTTGGAACATCAACAATTCCAGCAAAATTGAAATCTTATTTAACGCCTGATGGTCTAAAGAATTTAGAGAAACCGGAAGGCTCAAGTTGGAAAGTTGAAGCTATTTATTCAGCGCTGACGGATATCACCGGAATTAAGATTGCTTAGTAAGAGAGCTGCTGCAGTATTTCTGGCTATTTTCATAGCTGCACCTCAGACCAGCGCTTTTGCACATGGCGAATTGGTCGCCTCGAATCCCAAAGCGCAATCAACTATTGCGAAGCTTCCGAAACTAATCTGGGTGGAATTTGATGGAAATCTAATCACGATTGCAGATAAGCAGACCAATTTCTTAACTGTTAAAAATAGTAAGGGAAAAGAGCTAAGCGATGGCAAAGCCTTCGTTAGGGGCGCAAAAATAAGCGTGAATATAAAAGACCGAAGTGCAACCGGAAAAATAAAGGTTTCATGGCGAGTTGTTTCTCAAGATGGACACCCAGTCTCATCATTCTTAACTTTTAAAATTAAGAAATAAACCAGGTTTCAGCAATCGAAAATATCGCAATCGCAAAGAGCAGGTAAGCAAAGGATTTACGAAGGATTACAGTTGGAATTTTCGAGCTGTGATGCGATCCAAAGATAGAAACAGTTATTGCCGATATTGAAATCAAGGCGGGAATCTTCCAATCAATTTCATGCCACAAACTTTGGCGTCCTATTAGAGCGGTAAGGCAGTTAATTGCAATGATGAATAGTGATGTTCCCGCAGCTTTAATTTGCGGGGTATGAAAGAAGATTACGAGTACGGGGATTGCAAGGAAACCGCCACCGATACCAAAGATTCCAGTCATCGATCCGATTATTAGAGAGATAGGAATTAGCGCAATCATCGGAATCTTTTTCTCGCTACGTTCGACAATTGGCGAGCGCAACATCGAGAGACCAGCCAGAGTTAAAATAATTGCAAAGCCAGTGATTATTACTGAATCTGAAAGGTGCTTGGCAAGTATCGCGCCCCCAAGAT
>Ga0114977_10001736_pt1 | contig 14344 bp, 8 predicted proteins | sample S_130805_MF_Meta_FD_87026 | JGI IMG/M metagenome (GOLD analysis project Ga0114977, IMG submission 87026) | Freshwater microbial communities from Lake Simoncouche, Canada to study carbon cycling - S_130805_MF_MetaG | ecosystem: Environmental > Aquatic > Freshwater > Lake | place: Lake...
ATCTGCACGAACGTCTCGCCGTCGGGGAAGCGGTTAACCGTAGCCGAACCCAGCGGCTCGCCGAGGTTCTGGCAGATTTCCTGGGCGAGCGCCGGATTGGCGTTCCCAGTGAAGATTTTCATCGCAGGCAAGGTCATGGATTGGAACGGCTACCAGCGTCCAAGGACGCGACCAGCGAATCAACCTTTTTGAACAAGTCGGGGAGTTTTCGGGATAATACGACTAAGCGCCGCTCCAAACCGATGGGAATGGCAGGTGTGCCGTTATAAAAGCCGTCCGCAGGGATATCGACGAACACGCCCGTTTGGGCGCCCAGTTGGACACGATGGCCGAGAGTCAGGTGGCCCGCCACGCCGGACTGCCCGCCCAACACGCAGAAATCGCCTAGCGTCGTACTGCCGGCGATGCCGACCTGTGCGGTGATGAGGCACTGTTGGCCGATACGGACGTTATGGGCAATCTGGACCAAGTTATCGATTTTCGTGCCGCGTCCGATGACCGTCTGGCTGAAGCGAGCCCGGTCGATGGTCGTGTTGGCGCCGACATCCACATCGTCTTCGAGGACAACATTACCAATCTGCGGGATGCGGTGAATCTGGCCGCCGGCTGGTTCGTAACCGAAGCCATCAGAGCCAACGACCACGCCGGGCTGGAGGCGACAACGTAAGCCCAAGCGGCAATAGTCCGCGAGCGTGACACCGTTCTTCAACCAGCAGCCTGCACCGACGACGGCCTGAACACCGATCAAGCATTGGGCTTCGATGACGGCCCCCGCGCCGACGTGCGCACCGGCGCCAATCACGCAGAGCGGGCCGACATAGGCGGAGGCGTCGATGACGGCCGTGGCGTCGACCACTGCCGTCGCATGAATGCCGGCGGCGGGCTTCGGCCAAAGCTGGGCCTCGATGGCAGCGCAAACGAGTGCCAAGGCGTAGGAAGGCTTAGGGACGCGGAGGAAAGCCTGCCCAGCGGCGGGCTGCCCCACGTAATCGCCAGGAACGAGAATGACGCCGGCCCGGGAGGTCGGGACTTCCGGCGCATACTTGGGGTTACCCAAGAAGGACAAGTCCTCGGGGCCGGCTTCCGCCAAAGAAGCCAAGGAGCGCACCTTGCCCAGATACTCGCCCTCGACCTTCGTCGCGCCGGTGAGGGCGACGAGTTGTTGGGTGTCGAGTGAGATGGACATGGGCTGAAATAAAGCGCCCCTGACGAGCAGGGGCGGTTGGTCTTATTTGGCGGCCGGCTTGTCGCCCGCGGGTGCCACTGGTGCGGCTGGAGGAGCCGGTGCGGCCGGCACTTCGGCGGGCTTGTACCCGGCGTTCAGGACCTTCACGACCTCATCGGTGATGTCGAGCGAAGCGTCAGTGTAAAGCGAGACGCCCTTCGGGAGGACGAGCTGCAGCGACTTTGCCTTGGAGATTTTTTCCACTTCGGTACGGACCTCAGCGCCAATCGTCTTAGTCATCTCGGCCTGACGCTGCTGGATGGTCGCGTTGGCTTCCTGAATAAACTTCTGCAGTTCGGCGCGACGCTGCTGAAAGACTTCGGATTTGCTCTGGAATTCGGCTTGGACCGACTTCTTCCCAGCTTCGCTGAGGAGCGGGCTCTGGCCGCGCTTCTCGATGGCTTGCAGTTCGGCATACATACCTTCGACTTCCTTGCCGCGCTCGTTGATGGCGGCCTGGGCGGCGGCCTGGGACTTCTGGATATCACCCTGAATGGCGACGGCCTTCCCGTATTTCTTCATCACTTCATCGGCGTCAACAATACCGATATTAGAGGGAGCGGCGTGCAAGGTTGCCGCGGCGAAGGTAAGGGCTAGGAAAAAAGACTTCATAGTTAAGAGAGGAAGAAGGTTGGCGGAAGGCTTGGCAATCAAAAGACGGTCCCAAAACTAAAGTTGAACTTCATCCCGCCGCCATTGAGCTCGGACCCGGTCGCTGGGTTTATCGTGGTCTGCAGAGGAAAACCGAAATCGAGGCGCATCACCGCGCCGCCAAGGAGGATGCGCAGCCCGACCCCAACGTCGGAATTGGCTTCGGACAGGCTGAACCGGGCGGCTTCCTTATTAACGAAACCATAGTCATAAAAAGCCGCGAGGCGGAGGTTGTCGGCCGCCTTGATCGTATACTCCGCACTCAGGTAGCCATAGGTCAGGCCCCCGACCGGCTGGTTGCCGTTAGTCGTGTCCCAAGTTGAGGCGGCCCCGACGTCATTATAGTCGAACCCACGCATATCGTAGGCCCCACCGAGGTAGAAGCGCTCGTAGAATGGCAGATTACCGCTGGAGCCGGCGATGGTCCCAACGCGACCAATCAGGCCAAGGGTCTGGTCCGCGGTCTGCGAAAGCAGGAACCACTTCCCCGTGCGTAGCTCGGTCTTAAAGTAATCCAAACTACCGCCGAGGCCATTACCGGCGATTTCCTCGGAGAGCGAAAGCCGCGAACCCTTAGTCGGGAAGTTGTATTCATCGCGGGTGTCTTGCGTTAAGGAGAGCGTCACCGAGGAAATCGTCTTCGGGTGACCATCCTCGGCCTTGACATCGAGGGGCGCGGTAGCGGTGACGTCGCCCACACTGACGCGACGCAGGTCATAGGCGATGCGGCCTTCGACGTTGCCGAAGAGCCGACGGCGGGCATAAACACCGATGCCTTCATGAACGACGTTGTAGTTGGCCGAAGAATAACCCGTGTAGCGGCGCTCAATCTTGTAACCGACCGCCAAATCACGTTCCCAGAGTGCGGGCTCTTCGAAAGAATGTTCGAAGGCATTGGAGACGCTCCCTGCCTGCAATTTGACGCGGAACTTCTGACCACCGCCGCGATACCAGCCCTCGGGGTTGGTGAAGTCGAAGTTACCCTCGGAGTACTCGACGAAGCCAACGAGTTGCTCCACCGTGCTATAGCCCGCACCAAAGCTCACCGCACCAGTGCTGCCCTCTTTGACGATGACGCGGAGGTCGCTTTGATTTGGAACCGGCGAAGGCACCGGGACGAGGCGGACCTCTTCAAAGAACTGCGTGTTGCGCAGGCGGGCCTCGGAGACGCGGACGCGGGCCAAGTCAAAGACTTCGCCAGGGCTCAGCGCCAACTCACGTGCAATCACGGTGGAACGCGTCTTAGTGTTTCCCTGAATATCCAAGGAACGCACGGTGAAGCGCTCCCCTTCCTGGATCTTGAAGGACACCGCGATGGCGCCCGTCTGGAAGTTGGGTGCACGGATGGCTTCCACCTGGATATTCTGGTAACCCATCTGCCCGTAATACTCCCTGAGCTTCTCGGTGGCGGTATCTAAGGCCACCGTTGCGAACGCCTCACCCGTAATGAAACGGTCCACCTCAGGGCGATAGGCCCCACGACGCAAGGACGGTGAACCGACCACCTGCAGCAGCGACTCAGCCGTAAAGACCGGGTTCGTCGCTCCGAGCTTATTGCCCGAGATGTCCAAGGCACCGATGGTGTAGCGACGGCCTTCCTTTACTTTGAAAATGACTTCGAGTTTACCGGAGCCATCCTTCAGGTCCTTTTGGCGACAAACCTTCGCCGGATCAAGGTCCTCGACTTCGACGTCCAGGAAGCCTTTGAGGCGATAGAAATCCCGGATGCGGTTGCAATCCCGGCGGTATTCCTCGATGTCGAGGTTGGTACTGAAAAAGACTCCCCCGAAAAGGCGTGAAAAGAAGCCTGGCTTCTCCGTCTTCATTTCCGCGCCTTCGATGATCTCGTTCTCGGTGAGGGCCGCGGCGCCCTCAATGGTGACAAAATCAATCGTCAGGCGAGGGCTTTCACTGGCGGTCAGCTCGACGCGCACACCCGGCAGTCCCTTAGCCTCGGGCTTGGTCTTTGCTTCCAAGACGATGAAAGGGCGTTCCTTGCGGAGCTCTTTCTGTAAAGCCAGCACCGCCCGCTGCATTGCAGCGTCATCGAGCGGTTCACCCACGCTGAAACCAGCGACCTTTAAAGCATCGGACTCGAGGTCGATTAACTTCACGCCCGCGATGATTTCCCGGAGGATTGGGCGTGGCTCAACGGTGATCTCTAAGTTGACCTGCCCGGTCTGCGGGTCCAGCGACGGCACCACCCTAACCTGGTTGAAGCGGCCGGTGGCGTAAAGCGAACGAACCGTGCGGGTAATGGCATCTTTCGAAAATGGCTCACCCGCCCGTAAGGCGACATGTCCGAGAATAAAGGCCTCCGGGGCTGGCAGGGTTTCACTCTCATTGGCGGACGGGGTTCGCTCCGCTTTAATCGTCACTTTGCCGACCATCAGCGACTTTTCGAGGGCCGGTGATTTTACCTGGGCAAGACTCGCTAAGGGCGCCAAGGCCAAAGCGAAGCAGGCAGCCCGAAGGAAACTTCGGCATAGGGTCACATCATTCATTGGAATGGCTTTTGGCAGGTGTTTCGAACCTTGTCAGCCCTGGATTCCAGAGCAGGTCGAGGTCATTGGTTGGACCGTTACGGTTCTTAGCCACGATTAATTGGCGGGCATAGCAGCCATCTTGGCCCATTTGCTCCGCCTCGGCTTCGGCCGCCTTACTTTGGCTGACATTAGGCCGGGAAATCAGCATGACGATATCGGCGTCCTGCTCGATGGAGCCCGACTCGCGTAGGTCGGACATCTTCGGCTGGCGAGCCTCGTCCTCGGACTTTCGGTTGAGCTGGGCGAGTGCGATGATGGGAATCTGGAATTCCTTGGCCATGGCCTTGATACTGCGGGAGACCTCGGCGATTTGCTGTTCGCGCGCTATGCTGGAGTCCAAACCGTTGATGAGCTGGATGTAGTCGATAACGACCATGTCGAGCTTACGGCGGCGGGCAATTCGCCGGCACTTGGCCCGAATCTCGAGAATCGTCTGGCCGCCGTTGTCATCAACAATCAGGGGCTTCCCCCGGTATTCATTGGAAGCCTGCACGAGGTCGAGTTGCGTCTGGGCGTCGGGCCGACTGGAGCGCATCTTCTGTAAGTTGACGCGGGCGCGGGAGCACAAGAGGCGCATCGCTAATTCCCGGGCCGGCATTTCCAGGGAGAACATCAGGACGTGCGCGGGTTCGCGGCCAGAGTTAGGCGGCGGGAACATGGCGGCTTCGATAAAGTTGAGGGCGATGGAAGTCTTACCCATGCCTGGGCGGGCCGCGACGACGATCATCTGGCCGCTCTGAAAACCATAAGTCAGCGTATCGAGCTCGCGGAAGCCCGTCGGCACGCCTTGAACCCGGCCGTTTTCCGCAATCATCCGGGCGACCATCTCCATCGCCTCTTCAATCGGCTTGTCGATCTGCTGCGACGTTTCGGCGATGCGGCTTTCGCTAATGCGGAAGAAGGATTGTTCGACGTCCTCGAGGAGGCGATCGATGCCTTCGGTGTGCGAATGGGCCTTCTCAACGGTGCTGACCGAAGTGGAAATCAGACAACGCAGGAAGTGTTTCTCGCGCACGATGACCATCCAATGCGGGGCGTGCGCCGAAGAGGCCACCTGACCCGTCAGTTCGTTGACGTAGGCGGCGCCGCCGGCGGAATCGAGGCGGCCATCGCGGCGGAGCTGCTCGGTCAGCGTAATCTCGTCGATGCCCGTGTTGGCCTGCGAGAGTTTGACCGCGGCCGCATAGATATCCTGGTGCTTCGGGTCGAAGAAGAAGTCGGGTGTGATTTTCTCGGAAAGGCAGCGCTGGAGCGTTTCGCCATCGATAATGATACTCGCAATCAACCCGCGCTCGGCGTCGAGGTTATGGGGCGGCACGCGGTCACCGTAATTAGGCTGGGTATCGCGGCGGTTGCGGGGGGACCGGCCGGCGGGGGAATCACTCATAGAAGGGGAGGACTTTGCGGGGGGACGAGAGGGCTGCACAGCCCGAATTAACGGCAAGTTACCCCCAGCCCTTTGTGAACAAAGTGGTAGGCCATTGTCACAAATGCCATAATTTAAGGCTGCCGAGGGGTACGTGACAGTCCGGTGGCAAAAAGGCACCCAGCAGGTTAAACCCCTAGGTCATATCTCCAATAGAATAGACCCCTAAAACGGGGGAGTCTGTATATCTGCATGTGGTTTCACTTTGTCATGCTGGCGGCGGCTTTACCGGATCCGGAAGCCATCCCCGTGACCGTGAAGCTGATGAGTTTCGACGATCCCCAGCGCGAAGTCGCCGTCCTTAATGCCGCCGGTAAACCGGTGACCATTCAGCTTTACTCGCACAGCCTGACGGGCGCCATCACCAGCCAGGCGAAAGCGGGGAAGTTTAGCGTGTTCGGTAAGCCGGCCGACCAAGACCCGAAGAGCCCCTACCCCGTCCTTGCCTCCGCCGCCCTTCCCCCCGGCGAAAATAAACTCATCGCCATCGTTTCGGGTGCCGGCGCCGCCACTCGGCTAAGCCTCGTACCCGACAAAACCACTACTAACGCCGCGGGGACGATTCGCTTTTTCAACCTGTGCCCCCAACCCGTGGGCCTGAGTATGCCCGGCGAGCGTCGAGTGATCCCCTCAGGCCAAGATATCACCCTACAACCTAAGGTAAAACCCTCCGAGTACGGACAAGCGCAATTTTTCCTGCCCAACGAAGACGACGGCTGGCAAGTGGCTGGAGGGTTACGCTGGCTTCAGTTACAAGATATCCGCTCACTCCTCTTCCTCCTACCCGCGCCGGGAGATGCGGGGATGATTGTGGTTCGGGGCGTTGAAGAGCGCATCGTCGAAGAACTCGCGCCGTCCGCCGCTCCACCTGGAGATAAGCAAGTTTCCAAAAACAAGGCGCTTCGCTAAAGTGCGGTCGACGCCTCCAGCACAAAGAAAGGCAACGCAAGGATTCACCCTCGTCCTCTCCTTGACGATCATGGCCATGATTGTCCTGACGGTCTTGGTGCTGGCCGCTTTTATCACCGTAGAAATGCGGGCCTCCAAATGGCTGGTGCTCAAGGCCCGCTCCCGGCTAAACGCCACCATGTCCGCCCGGCTAGCGTTAGCCCATCTCCAGCAAGCGGCCGGCCCAGATGTCCGGAGCACCGCCACCGGAGAACTCGCCTGTACTCCGGCCCCAGTCAGTCCCTTTGATCCCAATCTTTCGACGAGCTTACGGCTAGGCCAAGGTCAACGGCATTGGACCGGCGTGTGGCGCACTGACAAGCCCGACGAACCACCGCAGTGGCTCATCAGCGGTCGAGGTGAGAAACCGCTGGACGATTCGATTCCCTATCTCCTACAAACGGTCAACCTAGCTGGCAAAACGGACTATGACCTAGGCTACTGGGCCCCTTGGCAGACGGACTATCCCTTGGCCCTCTCGGCTGGCGGCAGCGAATCCTTCGCAACCCTGGTCGGCAATGGCAGCGCCACCTTGGACCTCGGGCCGGACGGGCTCATGGATACCAGCGATGACGTCGATGGTCGGGTGGCGCTACCGAAAATTCCGCTGCCGGGAGCTTGGGCAAACTCCACCACAGGGAATTTCGCCTACTGGATTGGCGACGAAGGCGTGAAGGCTGCCATTCACCTCAACGAAACCCGCGACCCTGCCAAAGCGGCACCGGCGTCGCTGACGACTGCCACCACCCTGCGTTCCCCAGGTCGCCGCGGAACTGAACTCCTCCTCGGCCTGAAGAGCGTAGACCCTTACGAGGCGACCCGACCAGCGATCATCTCCACCTCGACACTCCCACTACTGAAGGGGTACGACGTGAATGACGCCGCGGCCAACGGTCAGCCGGCCCATAAGTTATCTTTCCATCACCACACGCTGTGGTCAGCTGGCGTCCTTGCCGACAGTTACCGCGGTGGCCTGCGCCGCGACCTTTCGCTCGCCTTCGAAATGGATGACTCCCAGTTCGATAAGTCCGACTTTGGTTCGGGTGCTGGCCATGAGACGGTCACCGAAGCTTACACGGCCGACCTATTACTCGGCAAACGGCGTTCATGGTTCCCCAGTTACGGGACGGCTAAGGTCAACCCAGGCTTCATCACTTCACCCGATCCCCGCCCGCGTGTCTGGGTCCCGATGTATGAAGCGAACGCCGATAACCCGAGTCGAAACCTAGGCAACAGCGGGACCAAATATTTGCCCTGGACGCCGGTCTTCATCCGCGAAGACGAGATGGGCCAGCCGTTGACCGATACGAGCAGCACTCCACCGACGACGACGTTGAATTCGCTCTGGGATAAACAACCGCGCCGGCTCGTCGGGCCCCTCTGGCATCTCGTCCGCGACTACTACCGCCTCTACAAGGACGTCGACTGGGCTGGCAATGTGCCAGCCTTAGGCGCCCGTGCCTTCTACCCCAATACCAACCAATTGGACAAAGGCGGCTACCGCATCCACAAGTATGCACGCTTCGATTTGGACGACGCCTTATGGTCGGGCGGCGGCAAGGTCACCGCACCCTTCACCGACGGCTACGATAGCACCCCGGATCCACTCGGCTGGGTGAACGGGCTCAAAGGCGGCGACCTCACGGGCAGCGGTAAGGGCCGCTTCATCCCGCGGGCCGTGCGCGGCGCCTACATGCCGACGGTGCACCGATTCTCGATGGTGTTCTCTTTGCGGCGGGTGAACGTCGGTGCCGATTACACCCTGAAGCTAGTCTGTACGCCCATCCTTGTCCTGCACAACCCCTACAACGTCCGGATCAAACTCAAGGAGGCAGCGACGGCCGAACCCGACCTCCGGGTTAAGGGTGGGCTGAAGTTAGTCTTCTCGCAGTTCGACCAGATGCGCCTGCAAATCTTCACCCACAACGGCAACGACCCCGCCCAGCCGTTCGCCGCTACTGCCACGACGCGGCTGATCGACTCGCTTTATAACTTTACGGCGGCTGCTTCCGCCGCCACGGGAGCGAACGCTGAAAACTTAGTCGCCGTCGTGCCAGCGACCACGCTCGAGCCCGGGGAGTTTGCGGTCTTTACCACCCGAGACCTCGTCGATGCCTCCACGTTGGGTCGCTCCAATGAAAGCACGCCCGTCCCAATCCTCAACATGCAGAGGGGGTTTTACTTCACCGGTGGCTTCCATACGGATATTAAAGCCTCGACCGTCGCCGCCCCTTACAAATTCGCCGCCGCTGACCAGGTCAAATGCTGCATCGACCTCACGAGCTCGATGTATTGGCACCACTGGATTTACCTCAACTCAGGCTGGAAAAAATCTCTCCGCGACGACACCGTGAATGCCGACGGGCAAGACCTCGGCTTCGATGAAGTGCTGGGCACCAGTCGTAATAATTCCTACGCCAGCTACGCTCACTACATCAACGTCGGCGGTAGCAACTTCGGGGTGACGCAACTCGGTGACGGCGGCAGCGTGACTAACCCGGTGATCGTTGGCCCCGTTTCCGCCATCCGTACCATTAGCGAGACAGCGCCGGGGCCGGTCATTGCCGCTTTCGACACGCGAGCCCGCCTCCCAGACACGGCCCGGACCACCACCCATAACCGCACCGTTCTCTCTTGGTTCTCCGCGCAATCGAGCCCAGTTCCAGCGGCCCACCCCGTCTGGGTCTTCTCCAACCCGCTGCCGCAGACTTCATCCAACCCCGCACTCAACGGCCTTCCGGGTATCGGCACCGCTAGCCTGCGGACGCAGCTCTTCGGCGGCGACGAATTAGGGCTCAATGGCGTCGCGACTTCTTGGAGTCCCTTACTGCAAGTCGACGCCGCGAACGCGAATGGCGGCAATGCACTAGGCGGCTCATCGCATGGCGCCGCCGGCCAGGGAAAATCCACGGCGGTAGAGATTCCAGTGACGGCGCCCACTTCCCTTGGCCAGTTAATGCATGCCAATCTGAGCACATGGGATTGGATGCCCTATCGGACGGTCGGTAATTCGTTCCCCTCGGTGGTCGTGCCCCTCGATAAAGCTTGGACGCAAGGAACGCCCCACACCAATGCCAGTTACATCGGTGGCCACACTTTCGGCGACATGAGCTACCTAATGAACAATGCGCTCTGGGATAGCTTCTTCTTCTCTGGGGCAGCCCCGACCATCGCCGACAATGGTTCCCGCCAAGGCAACTATAACAAAGTCCGGAGCCGGACGCTGGCCGAAGTGATGAACGATTTTGCGAGCGGTGCCGGCACGTTGGCGAATCCGCGCATGCTACTCTACCAAACCAGCGACAACTCAGCGGCGACGGCCATCACGGCCGATGGCTTCGCCACCGATAGCACTGGGGCAGCCACGGATGGCTACCGCAAGTTTGCCGGTTACCTGCTGAATGTCGGCGCGTTCAACGTCAACTCGACGTCCGTCGAAGCTTGGACGGCTCTTTACGGTTCCCTCAAGGGACTGGCCCTCGGCTCGCAGGCGGCGAACGCCCCGGCGGCGACGAACAATACACGCTTCCCACGTGTCCTGGGTGACTCAGCACAAACGCCGACCACCCGGAACATCGCCGATGCCGCGTATTGGAATGGCTACGCCAACCTCTCGGATAACCAAATCCGCGCCTTAGCGGTCGCGACCGTCGACGAGGTAAAAGCCCGCGCTAAGTTTTTTCAGCGCACGGAGCGTGATCAAGAATACCTCCCCACCACGCGGCGCTTCCGCGGCTTCCCGGCAGCCCAAAGCCCTGGCACGCCGTTCCTTGGTCTCGGCGAGTTCGTCAACCGCTACCTGGGGCCAACCCGCACCGCCGGCGCGATGGTCAGTAACCTCGTTACATTGAACCGCTCCTATTACCCCATCGACAATACCGCCGCCAATACCGTGTTGCCCGCGGCGGCCCAGAACGTACGGTGGATGTTCCGCTCCGGAACCTTGGAAGCAGCCATCGCCCGGGCCGACAAAACCCTCGGCGGGGAGAGCCTCGCCAAAATGCCCACCGGGGGGAAGATGATCGATCCATCGGTTTCCCATAATTGGCTCTACCAAGGGGTCGCTGGCGGACGTACTGGAATGCCGCCCGGGCTTTACTTCCGGAACGTCGAAGTCCTGGATTCGGATAACGTCAACCGGACTCACAATGGCTTCGGGGCCAATGGCTGCCTCTTCCAAGGCGATCTCCTGCAGGCCCTCGGGCCCATCCTTGCCACCCGTTCTGATACCTTCCGCATCCGCGCCTACGGAGAGGCCGTCGACGAAGCCGGCACGGCCCAAGGCTCCGTCCTGGAAATGGTTGTACAACGCACCCCCGACTACCTCGACCCTGTCAACGCCGCACACGATCGCTTGAAGGATTCCGCCCGCTCGCCCATTAATGTACTGCTGGGTCGCCGCTTTATCATCCTATCCTCTAAATGGCTTTCGCCTGAAGAAATCTAAATCATGGAACCCCTCCACCTCCGTGCCATCTGCAAAAGCTATCCGTCCCAGCCGCAAGCGGTCCAGGTACTGAAGGGCATCACCCTCACGATCGAACCAGGTGAACTCTTCTTCCTGCTCGGGCCCTCCGGCTGCGGAAAGACTACCCTGCTGCGCTGCTTGGCCGGCTTGGACTTCCCCACCAGCGGCGCGATCTTCTTCGGTGAACGCGACGTCACGCACCTCGCGCCGCACCTCCGCGAGACTGCGATGGTCTTCCAGAACTATGCCCTCTGGCCGCACCTGACCGTCGCGGAGAATATCGCCTTCGGCTTAGTCGAGCGGAAGATTCCGACTGCGGAACGGAACCAGCGGGTCGAACAAGCCTTACGGAGCGTACGACTCGAGGGTTTGGGAAATCGCGCCATCGATCAGCTCTCTGGCGGGCAACAGCAGCGCGTCGCCTTGGCTCGGGCCCTGGTCGTCTGCCCGCGTTGCCTCCTGCTAGACGAGCCACTCTCCAACCTCGACGCGCAGCTCCGTATCGAGATGCGCCGCGAGATCCGACGCATCGTCAAAGAAAATGGGCTCACCGCGGTCTACGTGACGCACGACCAAGAAGAGGCCTTGGCGATGGCGGACCGGATGGCGATTCTGGAGAAGGGCGTGGTCGCCCAAGTGGGCACTCCAGAGGAAATCTATCGCCGCCCGACGAGCACCTCGGTTGCCCGTTTCATCGGCGAGACTAATCTCATCCCTGCTGAACTCCTCGAGGCGAGGGCCGAGCACATCCAGGTCAACACGGCGGCGGGCATCTTCACGGGACAAGGCGCAGGTGCCCCGCTAACCGCAGCGGCGGGTACTCCCGTCATCCTCTCCGTCCGCCCCGAAGCTTGGCAGCCCGCCGCGGCCGGCGCCCCTAATTCCGTCACCGGTCAAGTCGTCGAACGAGTCTACCTGGGGGCCCGCGCCCAACTCACTTTGGCGAGCCCACTGGGGCCGCTCAGCGTCATCATCCTGAATCCGCCCACCGGGTTGACGACGGGGCAAACCTTGACCGTCGCGGCGGCGGTCCAAGATATCGTGGTCCTACCCTGCGTATGAAAAACCTGCGGGCATGGTGGCTAACGCTGGGGTGCATCGGGCTGCTCATCGCCTTGCCGTTGGCACTCCGTAAGGACTCCACGCAGATGCCCGCTACCGGCGCACGGCGACTCGTGATTTACACGCCCCATAGCGAAACCATCCGGAAGGAGTTTGCCGAGGCCTTCTCCCTTCATTGGCGGAAAACCCATTCGCAAGACGTCTACATCGACTGGCGTAGCCCCGGGGGAACGTCGGAGATCCGGCTGGTGCTCGACGCCGGCTTCAAAGCCGCCGATGAGGGTAAACTCGCCGGCATCGGCGCCGATCTTTTCTTTGGCGGGGGCGAACCCGACTTCGCTAGCCAGGCTAGGAAAGGCCGCTTGGTCCCGTTACAAGTTTTCCAAAGCCACCCCGAGTGGTTCGCACCGGGCGGACCCATCCCGGAAATGTTCACCGGTGAGCGACTATGGGCGAAGGATCGGACGTGGTCTTCTTCTTGCCTCTCCCGCTTCGGGATTTGCTGGTCGCCTGGTCGCTGGCAAGCCCTGGACTTGAGCCCACCCACGCGCTGGGCTGACCTCACCCACCCGAAACTCCGCGGCCAACTCGCATTGGCGGATCCGACGAAGAGCGGCTCGGTCGCCCGCACGTTTGAACTGATTATCCAAGCGGAGATGCAACGCAGTCTGAAGGATCCGGCGCGCCAAGGGTTGCCGGAAGCCCAGCGGTTAGCCCTCGGCTGGGCCGATGGCTTGCGCCTCTTGCAACGTCTCTCTGCAAATGCCCGCTACTTCTCCGATAGTTCGACCAAGGTCCCCCTCGATGTAGCCGACGGCAATGCTGCCGCGGGCATGTGCGTGGATTACTACGGGGCCGCCTTCGCCCACCAAGTTAACCGGCCGGGCACGACCCGCTTGATTTGGACGGCCCCGGCCGCGGGCAGCACGGTCAGTGGCGATCCGATTGCGGTCCTCCGTGGGGCCCCCGAGCCTGAGCTCGCCCAAGCCTTTGCGGAATTTGTGCTGAGCCCGGAAGGGCAAGCGCTCTGGAGCTCTCCAGTCGGCGCCCCGTATGGTCCCCGCGAACGGGAACTCTTTCGGCCACCGGTCCGTCAGGATGCCTACGAGTCGCTGCCCGCTGAGCGGGCCGCCCTCTCGCCCTACCGCACCGGCGATCACCTCCAGTATCGCCCCGAGCTTACTTCGGCCGCCTTCGGGACCATCCGTCGGGCGGTTCGGGTGATGTGCATTGATACGCACGAAGAACTCAAAGAAGCCTGGACGGAAATCATTCGTGCCGGCCTACCCGCGGAGGCACTGGCGACGATGGCTGATGTCAGCGCCTTCCCCTACCGTGAAGGCGGCAAAGGGGATCCGGGCTTAGACAGCACCGACCCACTTGTCTCCGCCCGACGCATGTCCGAACTCGCGGAAATCTTCCGCCAAAATTATCGCCGCGCCGCCGAGCAGGCACGGCAACACCCGACCGCCCGCTAATATGCACCGCCGCACCGCCTGGATTCTTTGCGCGACCATTGGCTTACTATTGGCCGTGGGCTTTCTTTACCCAGCCGCCAGCGTTCTCAAGGAGGCTTTCGTGGACCCACACGATGGCGCCTTCACCTTCGGCTTTCTCTTCGCCGTCCTCCGCGACCCGCTTTACCGGGAAGGCCTGACGAATGCGTTGCTGCTTGGGGTGGCCAGCACCTTCGTGGCGGTCCTGCTGGCGCTGCCGCTGGCCCTCCTCAACCACCGCTTCACCTTCCCTGGGCGCGGCTTCCTTTCACTGGCCTTACTTATCCCGATGATTCTGCCGCCGTTCGTCGGGGCAGTCGGTATCAAATGTATCCTCGGCACAGAGGGCTCACTCAATGCGCTGCTGATGTCGCTAGGTTGCATGGACCCCTTACACCCGTACGACTGGATGGCGGAACATCGCTTGCTAGGTATCGTCGTGATGAATGCTCTGCACCTTTACCCCATTCTCTACCTCAACGTTGCCGCGGCCCTCGCACAAGTGAACCCAGCGCTGGAACA
>Ga0114977_10001737_pt1 | contig 14335 bp, 13 predicted proteins | sample S_130805_MF_Meta_FD_87026 | JGI IMG/M metagenome (GOLD analysis project Ga0114977, IMG submission 87026) | Freshwater microbial communities from Lake Simoncouche, Canada to study carbon cycling - S_130805_MF_MetaG | ecosystem: Environmental > Aquatic > Freshwater > Lake | place: Lake...
ATGCTGATGGTTACGTGGCGCAGTCCAACGTCAACGTGGTTGAAGAAATGGTCAACATGATTTCCGCCTCACGCTCCTACCAGGCCAACGTCGAAGTACTCAACACCGCCAAGACCCTGATGTTGAAAACTCTCACGATCGGGCAATAGAGCTAAGGCCCGTCCCAAGACCCACCTACCCGGAGCAATGTCATGGTCTCAAATGTTACAAATTCTTCCAGCGTGACGAGTGCCACCTCCGCGGTCTCGGCTGCGGCTGGCTCGAACGCTGACAGCGAGCAGCGTTTTCTCAAATTGCTGGTGACGCAATTGAACAATCAGGACCCGCTCAATCCTCTGGACAACGCGCAGCTTACCTCGCAACTGGCACAAATGAGCACGGTCAGTGGGATCGAAAAACTCAATACCGCACTGGAATCCCTGCTCGCCCAAAGTGGATCCAGCCAGGTGCTGCAATCAGCCGGCCTGATCGGACGCTCGGTGCTGGTACCGGGCCAGGACCTGACCGTCAAACAAGGCAGTTCAACGTCTTTTGCCATCGAATTGAGCGCTCCGGCCGAATCAGTCAAGGTCAACATCACCAACGCTGCGGGTCAAGTGGTTCGCAGTTTCGATCTGGGTGCCCTGCCAGCAGGCGTCAAAACGCTGTCCTGGGATGGCATGGGAACCGACGGCGCCGCGCTGCCAGATGGTGGCTACAAGATCAACTCGACCAGTGGTGCGGGCGTCGGGCCAGCCGCCTTGACTTACTCCAGCGTAAGCAGTGTGGCTATGGGCCCGACGGGCGTCGCGCTGCAACTGGCCGACAGTCGCAAAGTTGGATTCAGCGACGTCAGGTTGATTCAATGACCTCACGCCCTTGGTCGTTCTGGCAGGCAATTCTTTTCAAACGTTGATTTATTTAACAAGGAAATATCATGAGTTTCTCACAAGGTGTTAGTGGCTTGAACGTTGCAGCAGCCAATCTCGATGTGATCGGCAACAACATTGCGAACTCGGGGACTGTGGGTTTCAAATCCGGCAGTGTGCAGTTCTCTAACGTCTACGCCGGCTCCATGGCCGGTCTGGGTACCAAGGTTTCCGGCGTTTTCACGGACTTCACTGCCGGTGCCGTGCAGCGCAGCGCGCGCCCGCTCGACGTGGCGGTTGTTGACGGCAACGGCTTCTTCCGCATGACCAGCACCGGTGGCGAGATCAGGTACACGCGCAACGGTCAGTTCGATGTCGACAAAAACGGTTACATCACCAATGCCGCCGGCCTGCGCCTGACCGGTTTCACGGTGGGAGAAACAGGTGCGCTGGCAGGTGCCAGTCCGGTCGCCCTGCAGGTGCCAACCTCAGCCATGGAGCCGCGCGCCACGACCGCCATCTCGGCTCAGTTCAACGTCGATGCGCGCAGTGCCTACCCGGTGGTGGCACCGTTTGACGCCAAGGACTCGACCAGCTACAACTACTCGAATTCTGTGACGATCTTCGACTCCTTCGGCAACTCGCACGAACTGTCGGCCTACTTCGTCAAGACCGCCCCCAACAAATGGGAGATTTACGCCACGGCGGACGGCAAGCCCCTGGCCACCGGCGGCGCCTTTGCGCCAACACCGGCCTTTCCTCCTTTGCCAGTGGTTGCCGGGTCGGGTGGGACCCCGATCGGATCGATCGGCTTCGACAGCTCCGGCAAGATGGTCACGGCAACATCGGCAGCCGCGGCCTCTTCTCCGGTGGCAATCGCACTGAACAAGGCGAAGGCGGACGAAGCTAGTGCCCTGAAAACCTTCAATGCGACGCCGGAAGCCATCGCGTACGCAGCGTCGACTCCGGCGGATCCAGCTTTGCTGACGGTTGCCATGGCGACACCAGCGGGCGTGGCGCTAACCGCAGCGAAGACCGCAACAACCGCTGCGACAAAAGCAGCGACAGACGCGCTCGCCGTGGCCAAAGCCAACGAAGCTACCGCTCTGACGGCATTCAGTGCAACCACAGAGGGAATTGCGTACACAGCGGCGAAAGCCACGCTGGATGGAACCGTATTGGGAAAAGCCGCCATCACCGCTGAGACAGACTCAGCCACAGCTGCTGCTGCTGCTGCTGCTGCACCGACCGATACCGGCTTGGCAACGGCTGCAGCGAACGCTGCAACCCTGGCGACAACGGCGCGGGCAACGGCTGCGGCAAGCCCCGAGGGTGTCGCGGCTACATCGGCGCTGGCGAAGGCCATGGCAACGCCAGCAGGAGCGACGCTGGCCACGGCGCGGACAACATTGGCATCAGCGCAATCAGCATTGACAGGGTCTGCACCCGCAGCAGCGATCGCAGCGCGCGACAAGGCAGTAGCCGACGAAGCTGATGCGTTGAAGGCATTCAATGCTTCAGCGGAGGGAACTGCAGCGACCGACGCGAAGGCGGCGCTGAACGCATCGCCAGAGGGGATTGCAGCGACCGCGGCAGCGCTGGCCGCAACCGATGCTGCCACAGCAGCAGCATTGGCACCAACCGATACAGCCCTGGCGGCCAAGGCAGTGGCGGCTGCGTTGGCATCGGCTACGGCGACAGCAGCAGCGGCGGCAACGACACTCGGTGAGGTCGCCAGAACAACGGCAGCGACTGCCCGCTCATCGCAAACCGGGCTGGCGCTCGCTGCGGCAAGGGCGACCACGGCACGCGCCGAATCGGCCCTGACGCCGACCCTGGACAAGCTTGCCTTCGCGGGGCTGCGCTTTCCCAGCGGCGCGGCGCCCATGGCCTTCGAAATGTCTCTGACCGGCACGACCCAGTTTGGCGCTACCAACGAAGTCAGAAAGATGTCGCCGGACGGCTATGCCTCGGGTCAACTGACCACGCTCGCCATCTCTCCGGACGGCACCGTTTCTGGCAAGTACTCCAATCAGCAGACGAAACTGCTGGGACAGATCGTGCTGTCATCTTTCGGCAGTCCGAACGGGCTGCAGAACATGGGCGAGAACGTCTGGTCGGAGACGCCCAAATCCGGTGCGCCCCTGACCGGTACGCCTGGCCCCGGCACCACGCTAGGCGCTCTGCTCGGCGGTGCCGTCGAGGGCTCCAATGTCGACCTGACAGCCGAGCTGATCAACCTGATCATTGCGCAGCGCACCTATCAGGCCAATACGCAGACCGTGAAAACACAGGATCAGGTCGTGCAGGCCCTGATCAACATGCGTTGAACTTCGAAATGCAACCGGGTAGCGCAAGACGCAATCGCCATAGCATGGAGCCATAGCCATGGACCGCATGATCTATATCGGCATGGTTGGCGCCAAGCAGGCCATGGAACAACAGGCCTCGGTCGCCAACAACATGGCCAACGTCTCGACCAACGGCTTTCGTGCCCAGATCAACCAGTATCTGGCCGCGCCTGTGGTCGGCAACGAATTGCCCACCCGCACAATGGTGATGGCCAGCACGCCGGCGGCCGATCTGCGCTCCGGCCCGCTGGTGCCCACCGGGCGCGCGATGGATGTAGCGGTCCGCGGCGACGGCTGGCTTACCGTAAAAATGCCTGACGGCAGCGAAGCCTTTACCCGCGTTGGCAACCTGCAGGTCGGCGCTGACGGCCAGTTGCAGACCATGGACGCGCGTCCCCTGGTGGGCGATGGCGGCCCGCTGGTCGTGCCACCCGGGTCGGCTCTGACGATCACCAACGATGGCCTGGTCAGCGCGCTTGTCGCTGGCGATGCAGCAGGCGGGGGTGCCGAGGTCGGGCGCCTGAAACTGGTAAACCCTGCGGCCACCGATCTGGTGCGCGGCGAGGACGGCCTGTTCCGTATGCGCCCAGGCGCCGCCGCTGCGCCGGCCGACCCGAACGTGAGGTTGCGCACCGGCGTGCTCGAGGGCAGCAACGTCAATCCGGTAGAGGCTATGGTGGCGATGATTTCCAACGCCCGGCGCTTCGAGATGCAGATGAAGACGTTGCAGACCGCCGAAAGCAACGATCAGCAGGCCAACAAACTGCTCTCAAGCAGCTAAACAGGAGTACTCCACATGATTCGCTCTCTCTGGATTGCCAAGACCGGCATGGACGCTCAGCAGACGCAGCTCGACGCCACTTCCAACAACCTGGCCAATGTGGGCACCACGGGCTTCAAGCGTAGCCGTGCGGTGTTTGAGGACCTGATGTACCAGAACCTGCGCCAGAGTGGAGGCCAGACGTCTGACCAGACCCGCATGCCCTCGGGCCTGCAACTGGGCACCGGCGTGCGTGTCGTTGCCACGGAGCGTATTCACTCTCAGGGCAATCCCACCAAGACGGACAACCCGAAGGATGTCTGCATCAATGGCGCTGGCTTTTTCCAGGTATTGGTACCCAATGGCACCACGGCCTACACGCGTGACGGCTCGTTTCAAACCGATCAGGCCGGTCAGCTGGTCACCGCCAGCGGCTATCCGGTGCAGCCGGCCATCACGCTGCCGCAAGGAACCACCAGCATGACCATTGCCATTGACGGCACGGTTTCGGTGATCCAATCCGGCAGCACGGCGAGCGTGCAAGTCGGGCAACTGCAACTGGCAACCTTCCTGAATGCTGCCGGATTGCAAAGCAATGGCGAGAACCTTTTCACCGAAACCGACTCCTCTGGCGCTCCCAACCAGACCGCGCCGGGCCAAAATGGCTCCGGCACCCTGAGTCAAGGCTTTACCGAGTCCTCCAACGTCAATGTGGTCGAGGAACTCGTCAACATGATTCAGGTGCAGCGAGCCTACGAAATCAACAGCAAAGTGATCACCACTTCCGACCAGATGCTGTCCAAACTGGCGAACCTGTGATGAACACCCGCTCGACCGTCTGCGAACGCACCGGGCGCGTGTTGGCGGCCGTCGTCCTGTTGGCTGGCTGCGCGCAAAGTCCCCGTGAACCGCTGGTACAGCAACCCATGTCGGTGCGTCCGACTGCGCAGTTGCAGGCGGCAGCGCCGGTACCTGCACATGGGGCCATCTACCGGACCGGCGGCGGCGCACAGGCGCTTTTTGAGGACCGGCGGCCATGCTCGGTAGGGGACATTCTGACCATTCTGGTCAGCGAGAACGTGAATGCCAGCAAGAACTCCGCAGCCAATGTCAGCCGCACCGGAAGCGCCAGCGCCGAACTGGCCCTGGTGCCGAAAGTCTTCGGTGGCCTGATGTCGGGGACCCTCGACAGCAGCGGCAGTGGCAAAAACAACCTCAGCGCCAAGGGCGGCGCCAATGCCACCAACACCTTCAACGGAATCATCACCGTCACGATTGTCGAGGTGCTGCCGAACGGTAATCTGCAGGTTAGCGGCGAGAAGCAGATGCTGATCAATCAGGGTACCGAGTTCATCCGCTTTTCGGGTGTCGTCAATCCGCGCGCCGTCAGCAGCAGCAACACCGTTGCTTCGACCCAGGTTGCGGACGCCCGCATTGAGTACAGCGCCAAAGGCTACATCGATGAAGCGCAGCAAATGGGCTGGCTGCAACGCTTCTTCCTCAACGTCATGCCGATGTGATCATGCAAATCCAACACCAACCGCAATCCGCCAGCCGCAGCCTCACTCAGGTGGGACAGGGGCTGGCTCTGACGCTTTGCCTGTTGCTTGGCGTTTTCATTGCCCAGCCATCACAGGCGGAGCGCCTGAAGGACATCGCCAGCGTTCAGGGTGTGCGAGACAACCCGCTGATCGGCTATGGCCTGATGGTCGGACTCGATGGTAGCGGCGACCAGACCATGCAGACCCCGTTTACCACGCAAAGCCTGAATAACATGCTGGTTCAACTCGGTGTGACCATGCCTGCGGGCGCCAGCATGCAACTGAAAAATGTGGCGGCCGTGATGGTCACCGCAAGTTTGCCGCCCTTTACCCGACCCGGGCAAACGATTGACATCACGGTCTCGTCCATGGGCAACGCCAAGAGTCTGCGCGGCGGCACCTTGCTCATGACGCCCCTGAAAGGCGCAGACGGTCAGATCTATGCCATCGCCCAGGGCAATATGGTGATTGGCGGTGCCGGGGCCTCTGGCGGCGGCAGTCAGACCAAAATCAATCAGATCGCTTCCGGACGCATCCCCGCCGGCGCCATTGTTGAACGTGCCATTGCGTCACCCCTGGGAGATGATGGCAGCCTGGTGCTTGAACTCAATACCGGTGACTTTGCCGCCGTGCAGCAGGCTGTTGACGCCATCAACCACACTTTGGGCGTCGACACGGCAAGGGCGATCGACGCCCGGGTGATTCAGATCAGGGCTCCGGCTCGTCCCGAAGAACGCGTCAGTTTCCTGTCACGCATCCAGAATATCGAAGTGGAGCCGACGCAGCTTGGCGCCAGAGTGGTTGTCAATGCACGAACCGGATCTGTGGTCATGAACCAGGCCGTCAGAATCAACGATTGCGCGGTGGCGCACGGCAGTCTGTCGGTGGTCATCAACACTGAACCCGTCATCAGCCAGCCCAACGCGCTGTCCGAAGGCAACACCGTGGCGGCACAACGCTCGCAGATTGAAATCAGTCAAGGCTCCGGTGCGCTGCAGTTCCTGCGTGGCGGCGCCGCATTGACGGACGTCATCAAGGGGCTTAACGCGCTCGGTGCCAACCCGCAGGATCTGATTTCGATACTGCAAGCCATGAAATCTGTCGGTGCCCTGCGGGCCGAGCTTGAGATCATCTAGGAACAGGTCATGGGCAGCACCAGCGTCTCCGATTTGATCAGCAGCCATCCGGGCACAGCTGTTCTCGACCAACGGCTCTCATTCGATGTGCAGGGCGTCGATGCCCTGCGCCGAACGGTTCGCAGTTCGCCACAGGAGGGCATGAAGCAAGCCGCCAAGCAGTTTGAAGTGCTGTTCATGCAAATGGTTCTGAAAAGCATGCGCGAAGCCACACCGTCGGACGGTGGCATGTTCGGTAGCCAGCAGGAGAAGATCTACACCTCCATGCTCGACCAACAACTGTCGCAGCACCTCTCCGGACGCGGCTTGGGACTGGCCGAAGCCATGTTCACACAACTGAGCCGCAGCATGCACACAGAGGGGACGCCGGCGACTCCCGACCTGAGCTCCACCGTTGTGCCATCCACCGCAACAACGCCAGCGACCCCCCGCGCCGCAGCCGATCCATCAAAGTCGCAGCTCCGTTTGCAGGATCTATCCATTTACGAGGAAACTGCCGCCAACGCGAGTCTGAGTCGCAGCGTGCTGCCGCAGGCGCACGTCGAGGCATTCATATCACGCCTGTTGCCAGCAGCGCAGCGTGCCAGCCAGGAGAGCGGGGTGCCAGCACAACTGATCATGGCGCAAGCAGCTCTCGAATCCGGCTGGGGGCGACGTGAGATTCGCACGACCGACGGGCAACCCAGCTACAACCTGTTTGGCATCAAGGCCGACAAGAGCTGGAAGGGGTCGGTGGTCGACGCCGACACCACCGAATATGTCAACGGCGTTGCACAGAAGACTCGGGCCAGTTTTCGCGCCTACGGTTCTTACGAAGAAGCGTTCTCCGACCATGGCAGGTTCCTCAGCACCAATCCGCGCTATGCCGGCGTGCTGCGCGCGGCTGACCCGGCGGGCGCAGCTTTGGGCCTGCAGCAGGCGGGCTATGCCACCGACCCACAGTACGGCGGCAAGCTGATCCGAATCATGAAGCAGATGACCTAAAGGTATTGCACCATGTTGCCGTTATACAAACGCAGGCATCTCGACCGAACTGACACTCTGCCAGACGACTGTGTCGGGTCCTGCCTGCCTGCGGCATCTGATTGTTTTTAAGGAAAGCTCATGCAAGCAACCGCCATCAATGCCAATTCATCCGCCACGCAGGCACTGGAATTTCTAGCCTTCAAGCTGGGCCAGGAAGAATATGGCATTGATATTCAAAAGGTGCAGGAATTGCGAGGCTACGACACCGTAACCCGCATCGCCAACGCGCCGGCGCACATCAAAGGCGTCATCAACCTGCGCGGCATCATCGTGCCAATCATCGACATGCGCATCAAGTTCAATCTGGATGCTCCAAGCTATGACGAGTTCACGGTGGTCATCATGCTCAACATGTCGAACCGTGTGATGGGTATGGTGGTGGACAGCGTGTCGGATGTGATCACCTTGACGCCGGAGCAAATCAGACCGGCGCCCGAAATGGGGGCGGCACTTGATACCGAATACCTGATTGGGCTGGGCACGCTGGACCAGCGCATGCTGATTCTGGTCGACATCGCGCGGCTGATGTCCAGCGCGGACATGGGTCTGATCGAGAGGCTCGCCGCCTGACGATGCGGCATTGTTTGAAACCACCTTGTTTTTGTCTCCCGGAAAGAATCAAATGAAACTTGGCGATTTAAAAATTGGCACCCGACTTGGTATCGGCTTTGCCTTGGTACTGGTGCTCCTGAGCGTGATTGCCGGACTGGGTGTCTGGCGTCTGCAGAAGGTCGGAGACTCGGTTGACGAGATGGCCAGGCAGGCGCTCGTCAAGGAACGCTTGACAGCCGAATGGCTGCAGGCAACCAGCGTCAATAGTGTGCGTACCTTTGGCCTGGTCAAGAGCGCCGATCAAGACGACAGCAAGTACTTTCAGAGAGACATCGCCCAGACCAGTCTGCGTATCACTGCCACAACCAAGACACTCGTAGGCATGCTTGAGACGCCGGAAGAGAAGAGGCTGTTTGAAGAAAGCCTGGCCAAGCGTGGCGCCTACACCGAGTTGCGAAATGCCGCATTGAAACTGAAGGAACAGGGCGAACAGGCGCAGGCGGAAGAGTTGGCCGATGGCAAGCTGGTACCTGCTCTGGAAGCTTATGAAAATTCGATCAAGGCACTGCTGAGCTATCAGGTGCACCATATCGACCAAACTGCAAGCTCGCTCGAAGCCCTGTGCCGCTCGGCTCAGATCAGTCTGGTTGTGCTTGCGCTGGTTGCGGTGTTGCTTGGATGCGGGTTGGCATGGGGGCTGACCGTGGGCATTACCGGGCCGATACACCAGGCAGTCAAACTCGCACAGACCGTTGCCGGCGGCGACCTGACAAGTCGCATCGAGGTCAAGTTCAAGGATGAAACCGGGCTGCTAATGCAAGCCCTGAAGGAGATGAATGACAGCCTGGTAAGAATCGTCGGCGGTGTGAGAACCGGAACTGACACGATTGCCTCCGCTTCCGGCCAGATCGCCGCCGGCAACCTTGACCTGTCGGGACGCACCGAGCAGCAGGCAAGTTCGCTCGAAGAGACAGCAGCCTCGATGGAACAACTGACAGCGACGGTCAAGCAGAACGCCGACAATGCCCGTCAGGCCAACCAACTCGCGGTCGCCGCGTCGGGCGTGGCCATCAGGGGCGGCAGTGTTGTTGCGGAGGTGGTCGGCACCATGGGCGCCATCAATGCCTCCTCCCGCAAGATCGTCGACATCATCGGCGTGATTGACGGCATCGCTTTTCAGACCAACATTCTCGCGCTCAATGCCGCGGTCGAGGCAGCGCGAGCTGGCGAACAGGGACGTGGTTTTGCCGTGGTCGCAGCCGAAGTTCGCAACCTCGCGCAGCGCTCTGCAGCCGCAGCCAAGGAGATCAAGACACTGATCGGCGACTCCGTCGACAAAGTTGAAGAAGGCGGCAAGCAGGTGGCCGAGGCGGGGCGCACGATGGACGAAATTGTCGACAGCGTCAAACGTGTCACTGACATCATGGCCGAGATTTCGGCTGCCAGCCAGGAGCAAACCTCCGGCATTGAGCAGATCAACCAGGCCATTACCCAAATGGACCAGGTCACTCAGCAAAATGCCGCCTTGGTCGAACAGGCCGCCGCCGCTGCTGCTTCACTGCAGGAGCAGGCGAGCAACCTGTCCGAGATGGTCTGCGTGTTCAAGCTTGACCGCAGACAAGCGGCCATGTTTGAGCAGACGCGCTCGGCCGAGCCGGAGGCGGCTCTGTCGAAGATTCGAAGCGAACCGCCAAAGCGCAACATCAAACCCTTACCAACACGGCAACTGGCGAATGCTTCACCCGCCGCAAGCAGTGATTGGGAAGAGTTTTGACAAGAGTCTGAAGGGTCGCCACTCAGGAGAAGAATATGTCATTTAGCATGTTTTATACCGGGCTCAGCGGCCTCACCGTGGCGCAGGCCGCCCTCGTGACCACGGGCCACAATACCGCAAACGTCAATACGCCAGGGTACAGTCGCCAGTCAGCCCAGATTGTTTCAAGCGGAGGCGACTATCTGGCCGGCGTTGGTTTTCTGGGCACCGGCGCGCGGACAACGGAAGTTTCCCGAAGCTATGACCAGTTCCTGAGCTCGCAGCTCAATCAGGCGCAATCGACCAATCAATCCTTGACGACCGAATACGGGCAAATCAGCCAGATCGACAACCTGCTGGCCAACCAGACTGCCAGTTTGGCGCCGCTGATGCAGGCCTTCTTTACCGGGGTTCAGGCCGTAGCCAATACGCCAGCGGACCCGGCTGCGCGTCAGCAACTGATCGGGTCGGCGCAAACCATGACCAACCAGTTCCGGGCAACCAGCGAATACTTTAACAGTCTGAGCAATAACGCCAACGATCAAATCACAGGCAGCGTCGACCTGATCAACACTTACGCAGAGCAGATTGCCAGTCTGAACAAGCAGATTTCACTGGTCACCAATGCCAATCAGGACCAGGCGCCGAACGACCTGATGGACCAGCGCGATCAGATGGTCAGCGAATTGAGCAAGTTGGTCGGCACCAAAGCGGTAGTGCAGGAAAGTGGCCAGTACAGCGTCTTCATAGGCAGCGGTCAGACCCTGGTGCTGGGCGACAAGGCTGCCACCCTGAAAGCGGTCGTCTCTGCGGCCGATCCAAAGCAGACCGGGATCGCGATGGTTGGTGCCAGCGGGCAATCGGTGGAACTGCAGGACAGCATGCTGGCGGGCGGTTCCTTGGGAGGACTGCTGCAATTTCGCAATCAAACCCTGCACACGGCGCAGAACTCGCTGGGGCGCATTGCCATCGCCATGTCAGACACTTTCAATGGCCAGCAGCGCCTGGGCGTTGATTTGAGTGGAGTGGCGGGAAAGAACTTCTTCTCACAGTCCAGTCCCGACATCATCGCCAACAGTAGCAACAAAGGCAATCTGGTCTTGACGCCAAGCTTCTCCGACACCGGCAAACTCAGCACCAGTGACTACAGGGTCAGTGTCGAGGCCGACCTGAGCTACACGCTGACGCGACTCGCGGACATGCAGACCATTGCGCTGCCCACCGGCTTTCCGACCACATCATTAAACACAGCCACCTTTGACGGACTGACGCTCACCTTTGCCCGTGGCAGCGCGAGCGCGGGCGACTCCTTTCTGATTCAACCCACCCGCCATGGTGCGCGCGACTTTGATGTCACGCTGATCAACCCCTCCAAAATCGCCGCCGCAGCACCCCTGGTTACCAGCAATCCGGCCGCAAATCGGGGCAGCGGCCTGATTTCGGGGGCAAGCGTTGATGCGAGTTACCTGACGGCGCCGCTGGCGGGCAAGGTCACGCTGACCTATGACGGCAGCTCCAACAAGTTGGCCGGGTTCCCCGACGGTCATTCCGTGGCCTACAGCGACGGAATGCAGTTGAGTTTCAACGGCATCAGCTTCAGCATCAGTGGCAAGCCGGCCGATGGCGACAACTTCACCATCGAAAAGAATACCGGTGGCGTTTCCGATGGTCGCAACGCCCTGCTGCTCGCGGCGTTGCAAAGCAAGAAGACCATTGGCGACAACTCAGCCAGCTTCAACGACGCCTATGCGCAATTGGTAAGCACCATAGGCAACAAGACCCGGCAGATCCAGATATCCAACGATGCGCAAACCAGCTTGACGGCACAAATCCGCATTGCCCAGCAGTCGGTCTCCGGCGTCAATCAGGACGAAGAGACCGCCAACCTTCTGATATTTCAGCAGATGTACCAAGCCAACGCGAAAGTGATCCAGACGGCATCTGCCATGTTTGAAGCGATCCTGGCTATCAGGTAACAGACACCCCCAAGGAGTTCATGATGCGAATCAGTACCTCGTCCTTTTACGAAAAGAGTCAGGCGGCAATGAGTTCGCAGCAGGACCACCTGTTGCGCGTACAGCAGCAAATGGGCTCGATGACCAAGATTTTGACGCCGTCGGACGACCCGCTCAGCGCCACCCGCGCCCTGGGCCTAACGCAGTCCATCGCCCTCAATGCGCAGTATGCGACCAGCCGTGCGCAGGCAATTCAGACGCTGTCGCTGGAAGAGAACTCGCTGCAAAACGTCACCTCCGTGCTGCAGGACCTCAAGACCATGGTGGTGCAGGCCGGCAATGGAACCCTGTCCGATGCTGATCGATCAAGCATAGCCGCAGCAATGCAAAGCAGCCTGGACCAGTTGCTCGGACTGGCCAATGCCGACGACGGCAATGGCCAGTTCCTGTTTGCCGGGTTCAAGAGTTCAAGCCAGCCCTTTGCCAGACAGAGTGATGGCAGTGTTTTGTATTCCGGCGATCAGGGTCAGCGGCTGATGCAGGTCGATGTATCGCGCCAGATGGCTGCCAGCGACGACGGGCGAAGCATTTTTCAGAGTGTGCAGGACGGCGCCGGTTATGTCAGTGCCGCCAACGCAACCAATACCGGCACCGGCGTATTCGGCTCAAGCTCCGTGATCAATTCAAGCGATGCCAACTATGGCAAGGACTTCCGCATCAGTTTCCCGACTCCGGGAACCTATCAGGTCGACAGCATTCCAGCTGGCAGCGCCCCGATCGGCACAGGCAGTTACAAGGACGGCGATCCTATCCGGTTTGGCGGTCTCCAAATCGCCATCAGCGGGGCGCCGGCGGCTGGCGACTCGTTCAGTGTTTCAACTGCCAGGAACGCCGGCACCGACATCTTCGGCGCCATCAGTGATGCCCTCGTGGCCCTGCGCAGACCACTGACTGGCGGCAGCGACACCAGTCGCACGCAACTGCTCAATGCGCTTAGCACCGCCAACCGCAAGATCACGAACGCCCACGACAATGTGCTGACGGTGCGCTCATCGGTCGGCTCCCGGCTGCAGGAGCTTGACGCGATCAACACAGCTGGCGCCAACCGGACCCAGTTCGACCGCAGTCAGCTGTCCGATTTGCAGGATCTGGACTACGCCAGCGCCATCTCCGAGCTCTATCAACGCCAGACGGCGCTGCAGGCAACGCAGCAGGCCTTTGTCAAGATCCAGAAGCTGTCACTGTTTAACTTCCTGTAGCGCGCTCAGGGGCGCAGCCCTTGCAGAAACTGGGGAATCAGTTCAAGGCCGGCGCCAATGCGCGGTGCCAAAAACGGCGCAAGATACTGCGTCGATAGTCCCAGCATGGCGATTCCCGCCAGCAGCGTGATCGGGAAACCAACCGAAAAGATGCTGAACTGCGGCGAGACCCGATTCAGAATGCCCATCGCGAGATTGAGGCTTAGCAGCGCCGCTATCAGGGGCAAGGCCAGCATCAGTCCATCAGAAATCACCTGCCCGCCAGCTAGCACCAACATGAACCAGCCGCCTCTTGCCAGTGGCGCATCGGCAACTGGCAGCGTGTGAAAGCTCTCTGCCAGGGTTTTGATCAAGAGCAGGTGGCCATCGCTCGCCAGGAAGATCAGCAGCGCCAGCACGTTCAACAGTCGCGCCAGCACCATGGTGCTGCCACCGCTGGTCGGGTCGAAAAAGGAGGCAAAGGACAAGCCCATTTGCAGGCCTACATACTCGCCGGCCGCCTGCACCGCAGCAAATACCATGCGCATCGAAAAGCCCATCGCCGAACCAATCAAGACCTGTTGAACGAGGATCCAAAGACCAGAGACTGACATCAGCGGGACGGCTGGCATGGTGTCCAGCGTCGGCGTGATGAGCAGCGCCAGCAACAGCGCCAGTGCGACCTTGACCGAGCGTGGCACCGCGGCTTCGCCGAAAACGGGCGCCGTGCCAACCAGCGCCAGCAGCCGCACGAACGGCCACAGAAAGGTCACCAGCCAGAGGTTCAACTGGTCCGCCGTGACCGACAGGATGGGTGCCATCAAACCACCATCTGTGGTATCGAAGTAAACAAAGTGCGCATGTAGTCGAGTATGGTGCCGAGCATCCAGGGTCCGGCAATCACGATGGTGGCGAACACCGCCAGCAGCTTCGGGATGAATGACAGGGTCATCTCGTTGATCTGGGTGGCAGCCTGAAACAGACTGATGAGCAAGCCGGTAACCAGCGCCACCAGCAGCAGCGGCGCCGCCAGCAGCAAGGACAGCCGCATCGCCTGGTAGCCTAGCGTCATAGCCGTTTCGGGTGTCATTTCTGGTGCATCCTGGTCCGGGTTGAAGGTCTGTTCAGGTAAAGAAGCTCTGCGCCAGGGCGCCCACCAGCAACTGCCATCCGTC
>Ga0114977_10001738_pt1 | contig 14327 bp, 8 predicted proteins | sample S_130805_MF_Meta_FD_87026 | JGI IMG/M metagenome (GOLD analysis project Ga0114977, IMG submission 87026) | Freshwater microbial communities from Lake Simoncouche, Canada to study carbon cycling - S_130805_MF_MetaG | ecosystem: Environmental > Aquatic > Freshwater > Lake | place: Lake...
CGGCAGGATCACTGAATCCGGATCCACACCGTCCAACTCCTGCAATCGTTGACGGAGCACCGACCGACGCTCGGACCGCGCCCACGCCTCGAGGGTGTCTCCAAGCCGATCCCCCGTGGCCGTGAGCGCCTCAAGGTCAAGCAACCCCAGATCCCGGAGATGCAGCATCACCTCGGGCACGCCGCCCGCGAGGAAAGCCCGCACCGTGGGATGATGGGTGGGTCCATTGGGCATCACACTCACGAGACGGGGCGTGCGGCGATTAATAGCAATCCAATCCTCCACCGTGGGCCGACGGAGACCGGCCGCATGGGCGATGGCCGGAATGTGCAGCAACAAGTTGGTCGAACCACCAAAGGCCGCATGGACGGTCATCGCATTGCGCAACGCGGAGTCGGTGAGTACCGCACGCGTGGTCAGGCCGACCTTCTCACGGGCCATGAGCGCACGAGCCGAGTCGCGGGCTAATTGAAGCCAAATGGGCTCGCCACTGGGTGCGAGCGCGGAATGCGGCAGGGCCAGGCCCAACGCCTCGGCCACCACCTGTGAAGTGGCCGCCGTTCCTAAAAACTGACAGCCACCGCCGGGCGTGCCGCAAGCCCGGCATCCCAGGTCGGCCGCCTCGTCCAACGTGACGAGCCCATGCGAGAATCGGGCTCCGAGAGTTTGAACGGTGCCAGCATCTTCGCCGCGTTCGGGGGGCAACGTCACCCCGCCGGGAACTAGCACGGTCGGCAGGTCCAACTGGGAGGCCAGAGCCATCATCATGGCGGGCAAACCCTTGTCGCAAGTGGCCACACCGAGCACCCCCACCCGCTGCGGAAGGGATCGAATCAAACGACGGAAGACGATGGCCGCGTCATTGCGAAACGGCAGGCTATCGAACATGCCCACCGTGCCTTGGGTGCGACCATCACAGGGATCCGAAACAGAGGCGGCAAAGGGCAGCGCCTTGCCCTCGCGAAAGGTCTCGGCGGCGGCCCACGAGAGAAGGCCGATCTCCCAATGACCCGTGTGGTAACCCAGCGCGATGGGGCGACCGTCTTCGGCTCGGATACCGCCTTGGGTACTGAGGATGAGGAACTGTTTGCGACCCAATTCAGCCGGGTTCCATCCCATGCCCGCATTTTGGGTCATGCCGAAGAGGTCCCCGCTGGGGGCCTCGCGCAACATCGCCTCGGTGAGGGGGAGTTTTCCGGCGGGACCGGGCCCGCGAGTTCGCAGACGGGCCAGGGCTTCCGGAAACGGACCAAAGAGTTCAGCGGCAGTCATGCTCTGTGGAATTCCCTGCGTTCTCGATGCACCGAAAAGCGATCACGGATTGCGATGCGTCGGCACGTGAGTGTCCCAGGTCCGACCCGATTCCGGAGAAACCTGGGTGAAGCCCAATCCTGAAGGGGGATTGGGAATACGAATCAGGTGCTTGCAGCCCGGGCATTGGATCTGGCGCCCAGCGAACCGCGCCTCGCATTGGAGCGGTTGGTCGCAGTGGGAACAAAAGAACTTAAATTCAGGAATCTCCACCTCAGAAGTGAAGCCACCGAGCCTGTGGCCCGCCAGCTTGAAATCGAGGATCGGCCACCTCGCTCGGGCCTCCGTCCATTGGGGCGCTCGGAACGGAGTGACTCACGGCTCCCACTGGAGAGTTTAGCCTCCAGATCGTGGTTCCATCCCGGACTTCGGATTCGGTCCCGCGGTCGGCAACGGATTGATGCGAGTGCGCGAAAGTCGAAGTCGCATGCGTCGTTCCCACTCGGCAAGACCCGTATCGCCATCGGCGCGGGACATCATCTCCCCGAGCGTCTCACCGCCCAGTTGACGCGCCTTGAGGTACAACTGCGCCACCACCAGGGACATCAAAGGCGTGGTGATGATGCCCACCAACGACGACAACTTCACCCAGGCCTGATGGGCCGACTGGGCCTCGCCTTGGGCTTCGGTCGGAAGCATTCCGAGCATCCCCTGCACGATCGCCGGAACGAGCAATTGGAGGACCACGGTCAAGCCCACGGCCCATCGGCACCGGGCCGCCAACTGACGCGAGCGGCGAAAGGCCTCACGGCCGTCGAGTCCCTCCATGAGCACCACCGGGGCCCAGAACGATTCCCGCGCCCAGATCACCAAACCCGGGATAACCAACAGCACGAATCCGAACACGACGTGGACTAGCGACAGGACGGCGGTCTTGAGCAGGGACCAGCGCCGGCGGCGCACAAAGTCGAACGCCCAGCGCAGCGGAAGCACCTTGAGCGGAGCCACTTCCCACTGGGCCGCTAAGACGGTCAAGACGCCGGAGATGATGGTTGCAGCCATCAGCGTGGCTACGGGGTTTAGCAACCCGAAAAAGACGGTGAGAGCGATGCCGCCGGGCCCTTGGGTTTCCACCCGCGCAATGCCCAGCCCAATGGTGATGAGCACCACGAGGATCAACGGCACATGGGCCAAGGCCGAGAGCCGGATAATGGCTGGAAAATGCTCACTGTAGAGCGCGAAGGCTCGACGGTAAACGGACCCAAGACCCTGGGCATGGGCCCTGAGACCATTGGCTAGCGACATCGCCGTGGGCGGTCGGCGAGCTGGATCCTTGTCCAAGGCCGACATCACCACGCGGTCCACACCGGCGGGCAGGCGCTGGCAGCGTTGCCGCAAAATGGCGGGTGTCGCGGAGTCCTGCGCCTCAAGGACGGCATGGCGGCGTTGCCGCAAGGTGGTCGGAGGCGTGGACTGATGCGCCTCGAGGACGTCAGCCACCTCACCGAGGAATGGCGGCGATCCGGAGAGCATCTGGTAGGCAATGATCCCCAGGCTGTAAATGTCGGATCGGGCATCTAGGGATTCGCCTCGGCATTGCTCCGGAGACATGTACAGCGGGGTTCCCAACACCGATCCCACCCGGGTCAAGGCCGCGGTCTGGATTCCGGAAAGAACCGCTTCGGCGGAATCGCCAGCGTCGTTCTGGGCGGCGTCATTCGGGGCCGCGGGCGCAGTCATCCCATGAGCCGTCTCATCGACCAATTGCGCGATACCGAAGTCGAGCACCTTGGCGCGGAATCCCCCAAGGCGGTCGGGCTCGAGCCAAATATTGTCGGGCTTGAGGTCGCGGTGGACGATGCCGTTTTGGTGCGCCTCCTGCACCGCGGAGCAAACTTGGTCGAGGATCTCCACCACACGAGGCAACGGCAGGCTCTTCTCTTCGCGGAGCACCTGGCCCAGGCTGCACCCGTCGAGGTATTCCATGACCAAGTAGGCCACTTCGTCCTCGCCCAACCGTGCGAATCCAAAGTCGGTCACGTCGACGATGTGCGGATGGCGCAACCGACCGGCCGCGCGGGCCTCGCGCCGGAAGCGTTCGACGAAGTGGGCATTCCGCATGAACTGCGGGGCGATCAACTTCAGGGCGACATCGCGTCCAGTCCCGATGTGGGTAGACAAATACACGGAACCCATCCCACCGCTCCCGAGGAGGCGTTCGAGGCGGTATTTGTCGGAAAGGGTCGCACCTATGCAATCCAGCGGGCCGGGAACATGGGGGTCATCGGGGTCATCCAAGGGCACCACCCGAATCGTGTGCCTCTTGGGATCGGCGTGTTCCATGATCGGGTCAGTGATTGCGTGGGTGACCGCCTTTATCTCGAAAAGTCAGGCCGGGATCGGATTCGACCGATCACCGGAGCGCTCGCAACGGCCCGAGAGACGAGAGCCAGAGCGCGGTGCTCTGACTCTCCACAGCTCTCAAATAGCGAAGTCGTTGTACTCAGGCTTCACGGCCTCCATCGGAGGATTGAGCATGCCGGCGGCAACCGTCGCATTGGTGCCCTGCTCGATGAGAATAAAGGCTCCAGTGAGTCGGTTGGTGCCGTAGCCGTCGAAGACGATGGGCTTGGCCGTTTTAATGCGGATCTCGCCAATGTCGTTCATCGCCAATTCGGCCGGTTCCGGCTCGGCCTCAATGGTCTGAATATTGATGCGGCTCTCGAGTGAGGTGACCACCGCCTGCACGGTTTGGGTGGCGTGCTTGAGAAAGTACTTCCGCCCCTTCTGGAGCGGGCGGGGATTCATCCAGCACACTTTGCCTAACAAGTCGTTGGACATGCCTGGCAGGGAATCGAGTCCGACGATCATGTCGCCGCGACTAATGTCGAGGTCGTGAGCCAATTGAAGCGTCACGCTTTGAGGGCAAAAGGCTTCTTCCAGTTCACCATTGAGGGTCCAGATCTTCTGGATGGTGCTCTTGAGCCCGCTGGGCAGTACCATTACACGCTGGCCGACGCGGACGATGCCGCTGGCGATCTGGCCGCTGAGTCCGCGGAAATCATGGAGCTGGGCGTCGGTGGGGTTGTTGGGGCGGTTGACCCACTGCACTGGAAACCGCAGGCCTTGGAGGTTCCAATCGCTGGCGATGTGCACGGTTTCCAGATGACCGAGCAGCGTGGGACCGGAGTACCAGGGTGTCTGCGTGGAGGGGTCCACGACGTTGTCGCCATTGAGGGCGCTCAGCGGGATGAACTTCACGTCCTTAATAGCCAGGCGCGGCAGGAAGCTCTCGAAGGTTTCGCGGATTTCGTTGAAACGGGCTTCGGACCAGCCGACCAAATCCATCTTGTTGACCGCGATCACGAGGTGCGGGATGCGCAGCAGTGAGGCGATGTAAGTATGCCGGCGGGATTGTTCGATAACCCCCTGACGGGCATCCACCAACACGATGGACAAATTCGCTGTGGAGGCACCCGTGACCATGTTGCGGGTGTACTGCACGTGGCCGGGGGTATCGGCGACGATGAACTTACGACGCGGGGTGGCGAAGTAGCGGTAGGCGACGTCGATGGTGATGCCCTGTTCGCGCTCGGCCCGCAGGCCGTCGGTGAGGTTGGCCAGGTTGATTTGGCCGCCACCGGTGATGTCGGCGGAACGTTCTAGCGCCTCCAACTGATCTTCCATGATCGACTTAGAATCATAGAGCAGGCGGCCGATGAGGGTGGACTTCCCATCGTCCACCGAGCCGCAGGTGTTGAAGCGCAACAATTCGATCGGATGAGTCGGAACAGACATGACCAGACCAGGGATTAAAAGGTATCGAGGTCAAAGGCGCACGTCAGAAAAATGGCCTATGGAGTCTGGGGGGATTCGAGGGGCTGGCTTGTGGAGCTGGTCTGGTGAACGGTGAAGGGCTCCGCGGGACAGGTTCGTTGGACAGGTTCGTTGGACAGGTTCGTTGGACAGGTTCGTTGGACAGGTTCGTGGTGAAGGGCTCCGCGGGATCGGTCTGGGAGGGGGGCTCCGTGGGACAGGTTCGTGGTGGGGGCTCCGCGGGACCAGTCCTGCGCTCGCAGGGAACGTTGGGACAGGAGGAGCTTTCGCGCGGCCGCGCGACGGGGATCAGGATGTCGACGTTCCTACGCTCGCTCCGGACCGCTCCCGCTGCCGCCTCGTGGTCAGGGCCGGGGTCGGTCCCACCTATTTACACAAAAGGGGACACTCTTTACTAGGCTGATGTCGTTGCTGGGGCTCCGCGGGATATGTTCCGCTGCGGCCTCGTGGCGTCCAAAGGGTTAGGATCAGAAGGAACTCACTTCACTTCGTCTGGTTGCGGAGGATGAGCACCGAGGGGCCTTTCTCACGCCAGAGGCCCTTGAGCTTGTCGGGAACCGGGGTGGGCATCTCGATGAGGGAGCCCAAGACCAAATCGTCGTCGCCGTCGCCATCTAGGTCGCCGGTATCCATGGAGATCCACCGGCCGGTGACACCTTGGCGGAGGGTCCGGGCCTTGAAATCCCATTCCCGGCCCCCGGCGGGGCTGGTGTTCTCGAAATAGAGGAACCCTTCCTGGGGGGTGGTCTCGTAGTCGGCGAAGAACGAGGCGGCGGCGATGTCGAGATCACCATCGCCATCGAAATCTCGGGCGATCGCGCGGTACGCGCCGTGCATCGGGGCCGTCCAAGCCAATTCCCACTTCAGGCCTCCGCGGTTCAGGTAAATCCGGACTCCGTGATAAGCTTTGTGGGGCGAGGTGTTGAAATCGGCGTTGTCGCCGTTGGTGACCAAGATATCCGGTAGTCCGTCGCGGTTGAAGTCGGCCAATTCGAAGCCCGAATGCCCCCAACTCGGGGGGCGCTGATAGATGAGTTGCCGTCGGAATTTCCCGCCTCCTTCGTTGAGGAAGAGCAGCAGTGACTCGCGCGCTTGCGCCTGGAGGACCATCAGGTCGGGCCGGCCGTCGCCATTGAAGTCGCGAATTTCGCAGCGCAGGCAACCGGGCTCTGCGAGGATCACCCGCTCGGTGAACCCGCCATCGTCACGCCCCTCGAGCCAGGAGAGGCGCCCGAGATAGTTACCAAAACCACACAAAACTACATCCTCCCGACCATCCCCATTGAGGTCACCGGCAGCCACATGTGCCAGTCGCGGGAGACCTGAGAGGAGGGGCTCCGGCCGCAGCGGAGTGGTGTTGCGGTTGATCCGAATTAATTGGCCCACGGGTTCTTCGCGCGGGAAGAAGTGGCCGATGGCGCCGATGTACCAGTGTCGCCCGCTTTCCGCGAGGCTCACGGCGATGTTTCCCAGCGGGAGGCTGCCCAAATGCCGCCCGGAGCCATCCAGGAAATCCAGAGCCTGCGAGGTCGCATCGGAGGCGAGGATTATCCCCTGGCCAGCATCGATTCGAACCATGGGGGTCCGTGGGGGAGAGTTCCGATGGGGCGCCATCTCCGGGCGAAAAAGCGGCAACCCTACTGCAATCGGTAGCGGATTTTCGATCGGCAGGCGTTCCGGAGCGGCCTGGATGTAGTAGGTCGCGATTCGATCAAATACGGCCGGAGGAATGAGCGGTTTTTTGGGAAAATAATTTGCAGCGAGGAGGAGCGGTAGATCCCGAAAATAGCCATTGGTCGGAACCGCGGCCACCCCGGTAATGTAGCGCATCTTCGGCAAGAGTTCTTCGCTCCAGGTGCGCCGATCCAGGTCGGAGGGGTTCGGCAAGGCATGGCAGATCACGCAGTAAATCGCGGCTGCGCTGCGACCAGGAAGAGTTTCCAAATCCACGGTGACTGCGACCGCGGAGTTCTCTTTCTCTGAAACTACCGGGGTAGCCTCGCCGGATCGGGCGCGGGACACCAACAACAGAAGGGTCAGCGCCCAAACCATCGGGAGGTGCTTGAAGAATGGAAACCAACTCGGCCTCAAGGCCCCAAGACTAGGTGAATCGGCCCAGATGGAAAGAGCCGGATCGCCGGGGATCTCGCCCTAAAGCGAGACCCTTGCCCCGTGTTGATTCCGAAGCTCAGTGCGCCGCCTTGGCCGGAGCCACCGTGTGCGAAAGACCGGCCACCGCGTGGTCAGCGATCTTCACTAAACCCTGCGGAAAGATTCCTAGGACTAACATCCCTGCCACACAGGCCACGAGGACGATGCGGGTAGACAGAGCCACCGGAATGATAGAGAGATTGGCGGATTGTCCACCCCAGTAAATTGCCCGGATGACACTGAAGTAGTAGTAGAGCGAAATGACTACCCCAACCACGGCCACAGCAATGAGTGCATAGAGCTCCGGATGACCCGGGGCCACATCCAAGACACTCTTGAAGAGGAGCAACTTGCCGAAAAAACCAGCCATCGGCGGGATGCCCGCCAATGAAACAATGGCCATGGTCAGGCAGGCAGCCAAAAACGGAGACCGCTGACCCAGACCCGATAGGGCACTGGTGTCTTCGCTCTCCACGTGGTTGGCGATGGCACTGATCACCGTAAAGGCGGTCAAGACCGTTAAGGTGTAGCCACCCAAATAATAAAGCACCGCCGTCGAGCCCGCCGCCGAACCGGCCACGATGCCTAGGAGCAGGTATCCGGCGTTGGCGATGGAAGAGTAGCCCATCAACCGCTTGAGGTTGCGCTGCGGGATCGCACACAAGCTTCCGAAAAGAATAGTGGCCCCGGACATCACCACAAAGAGGCGGTGCCATTCGGCCGTGATCTGCGGCACCGCACCGACCAAGAGGCGGATGAGCAGAACAAACCCAGCGGCCTTAGATCCGACGGCCAGAAAGGCGGTCGCGGGAGCGGGCGATCCTTGGTACACATCCGGTGCCCACATCTGGAATGGCACTGCGGCAATCTTGAAACCCAGACCCACCAGAACGAACAGCAATCCAATGAGAAACAGCGCGGAGTGGGCCAATTCCTTCTGCTTGGCGGCCAACACGGCGAGATTGGTGGAATTAGCCGTGCCAAAAATCAGCGCAATACCGAACACCATGAAGGCCGAAGAAACGCCACCCAAGATCAAGTACTTCACACCGGCCTCCAGCGAGGCCAGTTGGGTCCGCTGGAAGCTGTTGAGCACGAAGAAGGTCACGGTGATCAGCTCCAAACTAACAAAGAGCAGCACCAAATCATTGGCCGATGCGGCAAAGAGCATCCCGACCAAGGCAAAGACGGTGAGGGCAAAGAACTCCGAAAGCCCGGCGCCAAATTTGGGCGCGTAATCCACAGCCATCAGCACCACGGCTAAGGCAGCGAACAAGAAGAACCCTTTGAAGTAGCGAGCGAGGTCATCGACCACGAACATGTCGGCGAAGGCGGATCCCGACTGCGGCGCCAACGAACCCACCGCAAAGGCCAGCAAACAGCCCAGCGCGGCCGCCAGGCCGAGGCCCAACGCCTTGCGGGCGGTGGGCGATACCCACAAGTCGGCCAACAGCACTATCAGGCCCATCAGGACCGCCAGGACTTCCAACGTAATCAGCGAATAATTCATGACTGCAAAGGCTAGGTCTGCGCTCAGTGTCCGGAATGGCCCGGGGCGGAGGCTGCGGGAGCTGCGTGGGCTGCGGGGACCGCTGGCGCCTGACCGGCCTGCGAGGGGGTCAGGTGTGCGGCCACCACCGCTTTGGCGGCGGGTTCAATGCGGGAAGTCAAGATGCCCGGGGCAATGCCGAAGAGCACCATTGCGCTCAAGAGCAGCACGAAGGGCAAACGGCGCCAGTAACCCAGGTCAGCCACACGCGAAAACTCGGGTTTTTCAGGCCCCTGAAGCACCGCTCGCAAGGCCCGGAGCATGGCCACGGCGCCAATGATCAAGCCACTCCATGCGGCGATAATCACCAACCAAGGCAGCGACTTCCAGGATCCGAAGAGCACGGTGGCCTCACCGGCAAAATTGGCGAAGCCCGGCAACCCACAACTGGCCATAAAACCCATCACCAGTGCGGTGCCATAGAAAGGCATCTTGCGCAGCAGGCCGCCCATGCGGGTCATGTCGAGGGTGCCCGTTTGGGTCTCAAGGTAGCCACTCAGGGCGAAGCTCAGGCCAGCCAGGAGCGCGTGGGCCACCATCACCAGAACGGTTCCGGTGACACCGATGACTGTGAGGCTGGCGATGCCCAAGAACGCAAAGCCCATGTGGGCCAAACTCGAGTTGCCGATCAGGAGATTCATGTCCTTCTGACGCAGGGCTACCCAGGCGCAGTGCAGCAAATTACCCACAGCCAAGACCGCGACCACCGGCAGCCAGCGATGGGCTCCGTCCGGCATCAAGGGTACCGCCATGCGAAGGATCGCGTAGAGACCGGCCTTCTTAAGGATGCCCGCGTGCATCATGGCCGTGGCCGTGGGAGCGGCCGCATACCCGACCGGGGCCCAAGAGTGGAAGGGAAAGAGCCCCACCAAGGTGGCAAAGCCGAAGACCACCAGCGGGAAAATCCAGGTTTGGGCCGAGACCGACAGCGGATGGGCTGCCAAATGTGCCTTGAGCACGATGACGTCCAGACTGTTGGCGCCGGCGGCCACATAGAAGGCGACCAGGCCAACCAAGGCGGTGAGCGCGCCCAGGGTCAGGTAGAGGGTGATTTTGAAGGCGGCCCAGTTGCGGTCCTCACCACGACCCCACACACCGATCATGATGAAGGTGGGAACGAGGGCCAATTCGTTGAAGAAGTAGAAGAAGAACAGATCCAGCGACGCAAAGGCTCCCATGGCCCCGGCGATCATCGACATGAGCAGCACGTAAAAGAGCTTCACGTGGCGTTCGATGTTCCAGGATACCAGCACTGCAGCGAAGCCCACGAGACCGGTGACTAGGATAAGGCCAATGTTCAGGCCGTCGGCGCCGACGTGGTAGGCGAGGTTTAACGGGCCCACGGTGACCCAGGGTACCAACGACTCAAATTGCAACCCCTCTTGGCCCGCATGGAATCGGGAGAAGAAGGAGACGGCTGTCCAGGCCGTGCAGGCCGAACCCAGGATGGCCGCCAGACGCAGCACGACCCGGAAATTGCCCGGGATCAACAACAGCAGCACGGCCGTGAAGACCGGGGTGAGGATGACGGAGGTCAGGGAGTCCATGGCGGTTACTTCAGGGCAAGGAGGACAATGAGGAGCACGCCAGCCGTGAACAGGAAGGCGTAGGTCTGAATGCTGCCGGTCTGAACCAGGCGTAAGGCCCGGCCGGCGATCTCCACCACACCGGAGAGGCCGCGGACGGCGAGTCCGGCGATGAGCCAACGGTCGATGGCGTCAGCAATCTGGGACAGCAAATTATGGAGTGGCACCACGATGCCGTCGTAAATCTCATCAATGTAGAACCGGTTGCGCATCGCCTGCGAAAGCAACCCGAGTTTTGCCGACAAGGGGTCTTGGGTCGGAGCCTTCCCGTAGAGCGAGTAAGCCAACGAAAAACCGAACAGAACCGCACCCAGACCGAAGACAGCGGCAATAGGGTTGTGGTTAAACGGACCAAAGAGGATATCCCCTCCGTGGGTTGCATGACCGGGCTTAAAGTGGCCGCTCAAGAACTCTCCAAGTGGCAACCAAGCAATGAACGCACTGGGCACTGCCAACACCAGCAATGGCAGCGTCATGCTGGAGGGCGATTCGTGGGCGTGATCGGCACCCTCGCCGCGCGGCTTACCGAAGAAGGCTACGAGCACGAGGCGGCTCATGTAGAAGGTGGTCAGCACAGTCACCAACACGCCCACTCCAAAGAAAATGGGGTTGGCTTCCAACGCCACGGCGAGGATCTCGTCTTTGGAGTAGAACCCGCTGAAGGGCGGCAAACCGGCCAGAGCGGCCGTTCCCAAGGCGAAGGTCCAGAAGGTCTTAGGCATCTTCGAGCGGAGACCGCCCATCTTCCAGATGTCTTGCTCATGATGGCAGGCATGAATCACCGAACCGGCCCCAAGGAAGAGCATCGCCTTGAAACCAGCATGCGTGACCAAATGGTACATGGACGCCGACGCATCACCGGTTTTGGCACCCAATCCCACGGCCATGACCATCAGGCCCAATTGCGACAAAGTGGAGTAAGCGAGGATGCGCTTAATGTCGTCTTGCTGGACGGCGATGACGGCGGCAAACAGCGCGGTGAATCCACCGATGCATGTGATGATCGTTGCCGCGGATACTCCATCGAGGAAGCCCAGCGCGGCCGGCCAACCGGCAGTCGCCGTATACAAGAAGAACAACCGGCAAAGCATGTACACACCGGCCGCGACCATGGTGGCGGCATGGATGAGGGCCGACACCGGCGTCGGGCCTTCCATCGCGTCCGGCAACCACACGTGCAGCGGGAACTGGGCACTCTTGCCCATGGCACCCATGAAAATTAGCAAACCGGCCAAACCGGCCCAGGGGCCCAGCAAGGCGGGATTGGCCACGAACTTGGCTTTGAGGGCTGCGATGTCGAGGGTGCCAGCCAGACTCCAAATGGCCAGGATGCCCAGCATGAAACCGAAGTCGCCGATGCGGTTGGTCAAGAATGCCTTTTTGGAGGCGTCGCCCGCCGAGGGCTTCTCGTACCAGAAACCAATCAACAAATAGGACGAAACGCCAACCAACTCCCAAAACACAAAAAGCATCAGGAGGTTGTTGGCTAGAACGATCCCCAACATGGAAAAGACGAAGAGGCTTAGCGTGGAGAAGAAGCGGGTGTAGGACCGATCTTCGTGCATGTAGCCGGTGGAATAGATCATTACCAGCGATCCCACGCCGGTCACAACCATGAGCATCAGCGTCGAAAGCGCGTCGAGGTGCAAACCGATCTCGGCGTCGAGTCCAGCCACGGGTAGCCAGTGGAAGGGCGTCGCGTCGACCGACTGCCCCCCGTAAACGCAGAACAGTGTGAAACTGAGCAGGAAGGCGACGACCACCCCGCTGATGTTGAAGGCAGCGGAAAGCGTGCGGTTCTTCGGGGTCAGGACAGCCGTCCCGAAGGCCATCACCAGCGGCAGAATAAGGATGGCCCAGGCCAGGTCCTGGATCTTGGAGCCGGATTCAACGGCATGCTGTACTACGGCGGCGTGTTCCATGGCGGTCGATCAGAGTTTCAGGGAAGTCAGGTCTTCCACATGCGCCGTCTGGCGCTTGCGGTACAGCGCCACGAGGAGCGCGAGGCCCACAGCCACCTCGGCGGCGGCGACGGTGATGACGAAGAAAACCATCACCTGGCCATTGAGGTTGTTGTGGTAGCGAGAGAAGGCCACCAGGGCGAGGTTGGACGCATTGAGCATTAGTTCGAGACCCATAAAGATCACGAAGAGATTGCGGCGCGCAACCACGCCCAGCAAACCCAGGCTGAAGAGCAGCGCGCTGACGATCAGGTAATGGTGGAGTCCGGGAGTCACAGGAGTGTCGGGTTCAGGGTGGACGCGCTCGGGATTCTCACAGGTTTCAACGAAGATCCTTCTTGGTGATCAGGATGGCTCCGACCATGGCGACTAAAAGGAGCACTGACAGGATCTCGAAGGGAAGAATGTGCGACTCGAAGAGCAATCGACCCAAAGCCTTGGTCTCGCCCTCGGCCAAACGACCTGCTGTTTGTGACACAGGGATCGTTTTAACAATCGAGGCCACCAGAGTGCCAGCGATGGCCAGCGCAGACAGTCCGCCCAGGCCCACGGCGATTTTGTTGAAGTGCCGCCGTTGGTCCGCCTTGAGATCCAAGAGCATGATGACGAACAGAAACACCACCATGACCGCACCGGCATAGACGAGGATTTGGACCGCGGCCAAAAAGAAGGCGTGCAGCAAGACGAACAACCCGGCCATGCAGAGAATGGTCAGGACCAGGAACATGGCACTGGTGACCGGACTGCGACTCAGTGGGTTGAGCACGGTCAGGAACCCAAAAAGCAGGGTGAGTCCGGCCAGCGCGTAGAAAAAAAGATCGGTGAACTGAGGCATGTCGGGAAGGGGTGGGTCTCCAGGAGGGTGCCGGTAATCTTAAGTCGAGGGGGCTATTGGGCGTCGACCGGGAAAGTCTCTTGGGCTTGGGCTTCCTCCAGCTTGTTCTTCCATTTCTGGATGCCCGCATGGGTCCCGCCCAACTTGAGGAGCTTCTCTTTGTTGAAAATCATCGACTCCCGATTTTCCCCGGTGATGGAGTAGTCCTTCTGGAGGAAGATCGCCTCTTCAGGGCAAACCTCTTGGCACATGCCACAGAAGATGCACCGGAGCATGTTGATCTCGAACTCCTTAGGCATCTTCTCGGCATTCTTGCGGTCGGCTGTCAGGCCATCGGCGCCGGGAGGGGTGATTCGGATGGCCTTGGGCGGGCAAACAAACTCACACAACTGGCAACTCACGCATTTGGTCGCACCGTCCTGGTCCTTCACCAGATAGGGGGCCCCGCGGTATCCCTCGGGCACCACCCAACGCTCTTCCGGATACTGCATGGTCACGGAATTGCCTTTGAAGACAGTGTCCGCGAAGTGCTTGGCCGTCACCTTGAGGCCGCCAAGAATGGCCGGTAGGTAGGTGCGCTCGTAGAAGGTCAGCGGGGCGCGATCGACAACTTTGGTGCTCATGAAGTCAGTGGGCGAATTAGTTGTTGAACAAGGCGACCACGAGCGCGGTCACCACGATATTAGCCAAGGCCAGCGGAATGAAACGGCGCCATCCCAGATCCATTAGTTGATCATAGCGGAAACGAGGGAGCATCCAGCGCACCCAGATAAAGACGATCATGAAGAAGGCCATCTTGGCGAAGAACACCCCGATGTGAATGAGGCCCAATAGCAGGGAGCTGGCCGGCAAGTTTAGGGCATCGATGAAGGGCAGCGTCCAGCCGCCCAGGAAGAGAGTCACCATCATGGCCGCCGAGGCGATCATGTTGGCGTACTCACCCAGGAAGAAGAGAGCGAACTTCATGGAGCTGTACTCAGTGTGGTACCCACCCACGAGTTCGGACTCGGATTCCGGAAGATCGAAGGGCAGACGATTGGTCTCGGCGAAGGACGCAATCAGGAAGATGACGAAGGCCAGCGGTTGCTTGAAGATCATCCAACCGTTCTCAGCCTGGTACCGGATGATGTCGCTCAAATTGAGGCTCTCGGTGAGGA
>Ga0114977_10001743_pt1 | contig 14297 bp, 10 predicted proteins | sample S_130805_MF_Meta_FD_87026 | JGI IMG/M metagenome (GOLD analysis project Ga0114977, IMG submission 87026) | Freshwater microbial communities from Lake Simoncouche, Canada to study carbon cycling - S_130805_MF_MetaG | ecosystem: Environmental > Aquatic > Freshwater > Lake | place: Lake...
CAAACCTTGGTGCTAGATACCTTGTCGAAACTTTCTTCACATTATAAAGTGCAAGCAAATCCGCGCGCGATTAATTTATTTTACCTCAACGAGAATCTCAGAGAACGGATTGAATTTTCAGAAGGTCACTATCAGGTTGTCAATACTAGCATAACATTCAGCAAGGACGAAATGGAGGTTGAAATAGAACAACATCCTGAGCGGTTTTCTCCGAATGTCATACTTCGTCCTTTGTATCAGGAAACGATCTTGCCTAATGTGGCTTTCATAGGTGGTGGCGGTGAACTTGCCTATTGGCTTGAATTAAAAACACTTTTCGAAAAACATCAATTGGTTTACCCGCTTATTTTGTTACGAAATTCAGTGCTATGGATCAATGAAAAAACGGTGGCGTCTATCAATAAACTGTCGATGCCGCTTGAGTCGGTATTTCTTTCAAATGAGATGATCTTCAAACAATTGATACAAGAGTCCAATACGATGAAATCCTTGCAAGCCATCATCCGCGAGTTGGACGTGCATTATGAGGCGATTATTTCTTTAGGTGAATCAGTGTCGCCTAATTTGTCGCAAAGTATGAGCGCGCATACAGCAAAGGCAAGTCGTATTACAGACCGAATGATTCAGAAATTTAATGCACAATTGAAAACGAAGGAAGAACTGACTTTTAAAAAGATAGCGCAGATCAAACAACAAATAGCGCCAAATGGACATCTGCAAGAGCGATATGATAATTTTTTATCCGTGTATAAAACAACCGGACTAGCGATGTTGGATATCTTGTCACGTCATCAGCAGGCTTTCGGAAAGGAGTTTCTTGTGTTGAAATTGCAAGGTGAGTCAGCCTAATGGTTTCTTTCGTTTATTTTTTTACCGCATCCCATTTATACACATCCTTCAAATACATCACATGACCCGTGCTATCTAATGCATTGGTGAGATACACAATATGTACCATCACATCACGATGCATTGGAACATACATAGTTTTTCTGGTGTTGCAAATCGAATCGATTTTTGTGTTTGAATACTTGTCGCTGTCTCTTAACAGAAAGGCTGCAAACTCTTTCGGGTGATGCACACGAATACAACCAGAACTATAAGCCCTATAGAATTTTACAAAGTCTTCTCTGTGCGGTGTGTCGTGCAAGTATATGGACCACGGATTTAGTAAATTAAATTTTACTTCACCTAATGAGCTTCGATACCCTGGCGCTTGTCGTACTTTATACTTATTGATATTCGTTGCATTGATATCCGCATTAGCCACCTGTTTCCCATTTTTGTCAAATGCTTTTAACCCTTTTCGTGTAAGGTATGATGAGCCTCGTTTTGCAATGCCAGGTATCACATCTTCTTTCATAATGGTTGGGGGCACTGTCCACGGTGGATTGAATACGATATTCTGCAAACGGGCCACAAGCATAGTAGTTGGTCGTGTGGGTTTGCCAACAACCACTTTCATATTAAATTGAATCGAATCGTTTTCGATATAATAAAGTGCTTGCTTGGCTACATCAACCCAGATATAAGGTTGCGGAAAATCATGTTTCATCCAACGCAATCGTTCCATATTAGTTGAGAGCGTATTCAATTTAGAATGGATATCGATATTCAATCTCGTAATAGTTGTTGAATCAATTTTTCCATTGGGCCTGTTATGATTTGTATATTGAAAATGGCGAATGGCTTCTGACAAATCTACTGTCCATTTGCCTGATAACGTATCGGATGGCATCCTAGTTTCGATAAATAATCGTTTGCGAAGACTGCAAAACCATTGCGCAGATGTATCTTTTGAAAGGCTGTCTGTCGGCATAATAATTTTATTCCATCCTCCCGCTTCGTTCAGTTTGTAAAGACGTTTATATTCTTCCCTGATGGCGTTATAATAGCGATGTTGAGGTCGCATGAGTTCAAGGGCGTTCCCTATATGCTCATCATTCATTGCGTTACATACCTTGTCGCTATATTCAGCCGCAGAATCATTTGCTATTTTCCAATCCTTTCTATTTCTCCTTGATGGATTTGAACCTATAAGAAGGTCGTTTGAAACATGCAGAAATGAACGCGACATCAGCAATTCAAACTCATTGATATTTGCTTTAGTTGCTTGGTTATGTTTAATACGCAAGGCTGATTTTTCAATCGTTGAACAATCATAATCCGAGGGGTCGAGTCCGTCATATCGGATTTCTTTTATTGCATAGATAAAATTCTCCGCATTGGTGTTAAGCCCTTGTTCATTGACCCAAAATGGTTCAAACTGATGCATCATATAGGCCTTCTGCAGTATTTCAGGACGTTGAATAGTATCTCCAGCAATTAGTAATGGTCCTGTTGCGGTGCTGTCGAACAAGGCAACAAGATATTCTTTCATATCCATTGTACTCGTTGAAGACAAGGGTCGAGGATGTGTCTTCGCGCGTTGAAGCTTAGTGTCGGTTGGTGATACACAGGCATTCAAGCAGACGAGACTCAGAAGGGGTAAAAAGAAAATTCGTTTAAATATTAAGAGTGGATTCGCTTGGTTCATAGTGCTTTGCAAACCTACATCATTTATAAAACAAGAGGCCGTTGATTTCGTTCATATTCATCCTATCTTTAAACTTTCGTGAATAGATGAGGTCGAAGGCGCAATTTTATATAGACTAACCATGTTAAATGACATCGTGATCGATTTGGATGACAAGGAATTGTTTGAACTTTTCATGGATGAGTCTATGAAGGATAAAGCGTTCACTATGATTGTCAAGAAGTATCAAGAACGCTTGTATTGGCATATCCGACGGTTTGTCGTGCATCATGAAGACACCAATGATATTCTGCAAAACGTTTTTGTGCGGGCTTGGAAAGGGCTGCATAATTTCAGACAAGAAGCAGGCTTGTATACTTGGTTTTACAGAGTTGCCACCAATGAATGCCTCACCTATATTGCTAATCAGAAAAAGAAAAATGCCTTGTCGCTCTCCGATGATGAACATGGGCTGAGTGGTAGAGTGAAAGCAGAAAAAGGGTTTGATTTTAAAAATATCGAATGGAGGCTGCAATTGGCTATTCAAACATTGCCTGATAAGCAGCGAGCAGTTTTCAATCTTCGTTATTATGATGAAATGCCATATGAAAAGATGTCGGAGGTACTTGAAACTTCGGTTGGTGCATTAAAAGCATCGTATCATCACGCTGCTAAGAAGGTGAGTGAATTTATGTTAAAAGAAAATTAAACCTTATCAATAAGCATTAGTCAAACGCGCCGAAAATGAAAAACAGGAAGCATATACAGGAAGAGTTACACGAATTGGGAGTTGATCTTCCTGTTGTCGAAATGCCTGACATGGAGATTCCTTCGCATTTCTTCGAATCATTCTCAACCCTTATGTTAGAGGCAGTGAAGTCAAACGATGTAATCACATCCCTTCCAATTGAAATGCCGTTTGACATACCTGAATTGAATATTGAACAATTGAATGATAACGTTCGAGGTGTCATTATTGAGGAAAAAATAATGGAGGATTTTCCTAAAACAATGCCTTATGAAGTTCCGGCACATTATTTTTCTGAATTGCCGGCTCAGGTTAATGCAACAATCAATGTTGTTCCAAGGTCCGTTTTTAATCGGGTACTTATATCGCGACTAACTTTGGCAGCTACCGTACTTCTTTTTATGGGCATATCCCTAAGAATATTCATGAATCCTGTTCGCACAAGGCATGCAAATGCTTCCTTTGAATCTCAATTAGCTATTGTTTCGGATGCCGAAGTTGATCAATATCTATTACTTCATCAGACTGCAATAGAAAGTAGTCTTGTGCTGGTGAATATTGATGAATCTAGCATTGATCTTCAAAAATTGGAAGTAGAAATGCTCGACAATACATTCAATAATCTTAGTGATGAAGAATTATTAAATTATACCCTTTAAAATAGAAATATCATGAAACAAATAGTAATTGGACTTATCGTTGTTATTCAACTTAGTGCATTCAACGCGTTGGCGCAAATCAGACAAGGGAAAGTAGAAAGCATTAAGGTGGCTTATTTATCTGAAAAGTTGAATCTTGATCCGAAAACGGCAGAACGTTTTTGGCCTGTTTATAATCAGTATGACGATGAAATGCATAATGCAATCAACGATTTAAAGCGCGGTAACGATAGTCGCTCTGCCGATCAAATCCTCGATCGAGAGCAACGCACCATTGATATCAAGCGAAAATACAGTGCCCAGTTTTTGAAAGTAATTAGCAACGATCAACTAGGACGATTATTCCAATCTGAAAAGGAATTCAATCAAATATTACTTCGACGAATGAACAAGATCAAGATGGAGAATCGGCAAAAAAATATGCGTGAGGGCAGTCAAGAAGAGCGATTCAGAAATCGACCAATGAGAAATCAATCGCGATTGTCTGAAGGGAAAGATCGCAACGCTACAATCAGAGAAGGTCGATCTGATGAGGGTTTGCCAAGAAAAAATAACTGATAAAACTCATTGACTTATAGTGTTGACGAAGGAATTTTTACATCATGATAAAAGAGGAAAATCCAATTTTCCTCTTTTCCTTTTTCTGCATACGCCTGTCTGAGTTCCATTGTGCGTCTTCCATCGTAATCGTATTTAGCCATATATCTCGCCTTCATCTGTTTTAATTGAGGGGCTACATCACCTCCGAAAAAAATGCGTTCATGTTCGCTATGAAGTAAAAAAGAAGTGTGAAACGGACAATGACCGCCGTCAATTTCATAGGATATAAAACCAAGAATACTTCCCTTGTCGTCGAGCCATTCAACTTGTGGTGAATTTTTTACTATATCAAAGTCGTCGGTTGTGTATGACGGGAATCCTTTTTCAATGCCGTATTCAAATTCTTTCTTGCCGATATAATACGTTGCATTTGGGAATGATAATTCTTTAATGCCGAGTTCGTTGGTATGGCAAATGCCGCCTGCGTGATCCTTGTGCAAGTGCGATAAAATGACCATGTCAATGTCGTTTGGGGTAAGGTCGTGATGGCGGAGATTGGCGTAAATCTGTCGTTCGCCGTTCGGTAAGGTAAATCCAAGGCCTGTATCAAAAAGGATATTTTTGCCTTCTGTTTGTATCAGAAAGGGCTGAATTTCTACTAATAAAGAACCAACAGGTCGATGGTTTAATTCATGCAGTGTTTCATCGAAAGGTACAAATATTTTGTCGTGCCCGATCGTAAATACGCCTTCTGAAAGTGGTGTTATTGTAATGCTCATAATTTAATTCACTGTTATCTTAAAACCATCTGACGATCTGCATCCAATCTTATTAGAATAAAGATAAGAGACGTGAAGATAAGCAACGACGTGCCACCATAACTAATCAATGGTAGAGGAATACCGATTACGGGCGCAAGACCAACCGTCATGCCAACATTAATGGCTAGATGAAAGAACAGGATGCCCGCAACACAATACGCATAGATACGTGTAAATTGCGATCGTTGCCGCTCGGCAATCATCACAATGCGTCGAAGCATACTTGTGAAAATCAAGATCAATAAGGTACTTCCGATAAAGCCAAATTGCTCGCCAATTGTGCAGAATATAAAGTCAGTTCGTTGCTCGGGTACCCAATTATATTGAGTTTGTGTGCCATTTAAAAAACCTTTTCCTGAGAATCCGCCTGAGGCGATAGCAATTTTGGATTGCCCCACATTGTATTCTGACGCGTTTTGCTTTTTACTATCGATGCCTTCACGGGTGTATTCTTCCGGCACTTCTTGGCCAATCATTGTGTAAATACGTTGCACCTGATATCCTTTCAATACATTCTTGAACGCAACTGGCACAAGCACTTGAGAGAATAGGACGCCTACAAACCAGATGCCTGCTACTAATAAAAGAAATTCTCTATTTCGACGAAGCTGTTTGCGTTCTGAATACAGAATCAACATAGCTAAGACTGACAGAATCACAAATAAAATATTCTTTGGAATTAATAAGGTAGCGAGCGTGAGGCCCAAAATTGAAAAACCAATCACCAATACGATATTGGGTAATCCTTCGCGATACATTGCCAGAAAAAAGGAAAAATACACTAGTGCTAAGCCTGTTTCATTTTGTAAAATGATAATCAATGCCGGTATGATCGCCAATGAAGCGCAAAGTAGACGATGTTTCAGTAGGGCAAAATTTGTATTCTGCAAAGAGAGAAATTTTGCAATTGATAACGCCGTAAATAGTTTCATTAGCTCTCCAGGTTGAAAGGTAAAGAACCCAAGGTTGAGGAATGAGTGGGAACCTCTGACGCCTTTTCCTAATGGAGTTAACGCAAGAAGGAGCAATATAAAACCGATCACATAACCAAGAAAAGGAATGGCGGTGAATATTTTACTGTCCATAAGGATAATAATGAGTGCCACAAATAATGAAATGCCCAAAAAGATGAGTTGCTTCATGTAATTGCTTTTCATCATAAAAAAACTAACATCAGTACTTCGATGTTCTACCGAATAAATGCAAAGGACTCCTATGAGCACTAAGATGCCATAGAAGAAAACCATTAGCCAGTCGATTCGTTCAAATAATGATGTTGCTTTAAAGCTCATTTGTATTGTATTCCTTGTGTGAAAATGAATGTTATTTTTTTAAATAGAATTTTCTAAACAGATAAGCCCCTATGGCTAAATCTTCTTGGCGTTTCAAACTGTCTTTGATCTTGTTTGCTCGTTTCAGGCTGTCTGCTGAAATGTGTTTCATAGCTTCCTTAGCCCTTGCTGTCCTTTTGTCTAAAGAATCTAAAATGTAGGTATAGTTAGGAATGATTTTAGCATCTTCCATTTTCTTCAAAAGTGGTTTTCGTTTTTCAGTGATGCTGTCTTTAAGGTATTGTTCTATCATCAAACTAGCAATAGGTCCTGCCCATGAGGCGCCATATCCAGCATTTTCAATACAAACGGCCACAGCAATCCTTGGATTTTGACGTGGCGCAAAGGCAACGAACATAGAGTGATTCTGTAACTTGACACGCACTCCGTTAATCATACGTTCGTTTTGTGCGGTACCTGTTTTCGCACATACAATGACATCATCCATATGCGCAATTTTTCCAGTTCCCTCATCTACAACAGCTTGCATACCGCCGATTACATACTCAAAGGAAGAATCCGCAATGTGTGCGACAACTTTTGGGGTTAGGTATTTTTTCAATGCGGGATGATTCGAGTTGCCATTGATCGCTCTCACAAAGTGAGGAATAAAATAGGAGCCTCTGTTGGCAATCAGACACATTGAGTTGGCCATTTGTAATGGTGTCATTTCTACTTCGCCTTGTCCCATACCAAGGATGGCCATATTGCATGAATTCCAATTCTCGATATAGATTCTATTGAAATAAGATGAATCAGGAATGTTGCCGCTGTTTTCGTGTGGAATGTCTATGCCCATTTGCCGACCTAACCCAAAGTCATTCATATATTGGTGCCATTTCTCAAGTCCGACATGCACATTGTCATATTTTTTTGAATCTATAGCCAACCGAAAAATATGACAAAAATAGGAGTTGCAAGAATTAGCAATCGCATAGGCAAGGTTTCTCGCGTGGCCTTGTCCGTTATGCGTGCACGCAATTCGACGGCCGCAGAGCGAATAGCCTCCTGTACAAGCGAATCCGTAATCAGGTGTAATGACACCTTCATCAAGCGCCACTAAGGCTGTTAATGGTTTGAACGTGGACCCCGGTGGATATTTTGCCTGAATAGGTCGAAGGAACAAGGGTTTTGTTGCATCATTGAGCATCTTGCTTAGATTGTTTCCTTTATTTGAACCAGTTAGTAATTTAGGGTCAAATGAAGGTCCACTTGCAAAAGCCAATATGCCCCCTGTTTTAGGGTCTATCGCAATCGCACTTCCCAACTTGTTGGCCATCATCTTTTCAGTGAGTTTCTGCAAATCTGCATCAAGATATAATTGCAATGCATTTCCTGGAGTCGCTGCAGAATCAAGCGTACCATCTTTATAAGGTCCTTGTATCCGTTGTTTTACATCACGAAGTAAATATTGCACACCTGATTTTCCTTTCAATTCATCTTCATAATAATTTTCAAGTCCGTTGATTCCAATGTAATCTCCTTTCTGATAGGAAGCATATTTCTCATTCTGTAGCTGACTTTCACTCACTTCATTAATATATCCGAAAATGCTACCGCCACAATTATAATTAAAATTACGTTCAGCATGCTCGACCAAATCGATGCCACTAAAATCATATAAGTTTTCCTGAAGTCTTGCTACAGCGGTAGGCGAGAGGTTTTTATAAATGGCGGAAGGTTTTTGCCAACCGTTTCGAATAATCACTTTTTTGATCTGATGTCTGAGGTCTTCAATACTAACATTGATGAGCTTGCATAAATACAATGAATCAAAGTCGGCATTTATTTTCTTCGGCTCTACCACCAAATCGTACACGATACTGTTGTTCATCAGCACTTTATTCTTACGGTCATAGATGATACCTCTTGGGGCGTATACCTTTTTCATATAAATCGCCTGCCCAAGTGATTGTTGCTTGTATCCACCGATATCAAAAACTTGTAAAAACAATAGGCGGATAATAATGATGACAGGGATGGCGACAAAGAGAATTTTAATGAATACGCTTCTATTCTGGGTAAAGTCTGCCATGAAGTGGGGGAAAAATTTTCACAAAGTTAAAAGGCTATTACAATTCAACGAAAAGAGATATTCACATTTTATCTGGCAACTGCAAGAAGGGAAGGTTAGTGTTTGGTCGGTTACATTCGAATGTAGAATACTCTAGCATGAGTGTTGCGTTTGTCTACCTTGTTTTTCATAGAAACACGGCGATAGAAACTCGTTTTATTGCATCGTATGACGCGTTGATTTAGTTTATATAGATGAATGAGTAAGCAGGTTTTAGGATGTTTTGATGCACACACAATGCGAAATATTATTTTATCTTTGATTCTTTCATAATGCTAAAAATAATCCTCTATCAGACGACTTTTGACTTACCTTGATCATTTAGTTACTCTATGTTCAACATTGAACGAGTCGAAAGGTTTTTGTCAGATATTTTTTGCACTATGATTATAAAAAATAACTTGATTGAAAGTCGAATAATCTAATAGAGAAAAAACAGAATGCAAGAAAATAATGTTCAGACTACGATGCTCAATTCTCTCTTTTTGTGTCTACCATATTTCAATAAAAAAAATGAGAATGCAATGGCGGAAAAGGCTTCTGTTCATAAATCAACCACATCCTATTTTATTTATAATGGTTTCAGACTCGTTCTGATGGTTGGGCTATTACACCTTTCGTTTGTAACGAATTCCAACGGTCAATCTTCATCGAATGCGGGAGTGATTGTGCACGCTGGTATTATTTTCCGTCTTGATCAACAGCTTGGAACGTCTGTTTTTGTCGATTCGATTATGTCTAATTCGCCGGCTGCACTTAGCGGTATACAAAAGGGCGATAAACTTATTGCTGTGAACGGTATCGCTGCAGATAGCGATGAGAAAAGTATCGACAAGGTTAATCAGTTGATGCGCATACCTGTTAACTCAAGCATCAGTTTGGAGATAGAACGTTCTGAAGAACATAAGAAAACGAAAAGGCTTACCTATGTGCTTGAAGGGAAAATTGCGCCGTCACCAGTTGTGCGAAAGAAGGTATATGGTATTGGTGTGACCTTGGCAATTGATTCGATTTTTAACGATGGGAAACCTGCATTTGCATCACAGGTGCAACTAGTGTATGCTGGCAGTCCTGCAGCTGGAGCGGGTATTCAGTCGGGCGATTACATTATTGCAGTCGATCATAACGCCATCAACGACTCGCGCACCGATGTAATCAGTCAGTTGATTGACCTACTATTAATCGATACGCCTATGCCGGCAAGACTGCGATATCTGCGCTTTGAACAGGGTCGTTATAACATGTTTGAGGTTGATCTGACAAGGGCTGATATTAGCGGTTATATAAATATGTCTGCGCCTTTACAAACTAATCGGGTTCAGTCGAAACCATCGTTTCCAGAAGATGATCTTGATGGAGATGGTATTAAAAATATCGACGATGCCTGTCCGAACGAAGCAGGTCAGTCCTCATTGAATCCATTTGAACATGGATGTCCTGAAAAGTAAGTGTTAGTTAGTTGAGGAAGATTTGTTCGCCAATGTGGGTGCAATAAAGGCTTCCCATTCGCTGAGTTGAGCATTTTTAATCACTCGTGGAAATTTGTTCATAGCGCCAAATTTTCCTGTGGCATGTAAAAAGTCGATAAACACTGTTGGGTGGAGAATCTCAATAGAAATGTGCTTTAACGCTGATTCGCGTTCTACTGCATAATCATCATTAATTTTACAAAGGGTTTTGTCAATCAATTGGATGACATCTTGTTGATTGACGTTGTCATCGCATCCAATAAACCATTTGTGTGCGAAATGACCTTCATGTACAAATCCTGCCACCGTAAATTCTTTGATGGTAATATTCATTTTCTTCTGTACCTCATCAATCGCTTTGTTCATATTGTCGACGCTCATATGCTCGCCACAAAGACTTAAAAATTGTTTGGTACGGCCTACGATTACAAACTCACTGTCTTTCACTGAGGTGAATTTAATGACATCTCCAATCAGATACCGCCATGCGCCGGCGCAGGTTGAAAGTATCACAGCATATTCTTTATCGGCTATAACCTCGTTTATTAGATAGGCTTCCGAATTTGGTATGATTTCGCCTTCATCGGTAAAGTTTTTTTCATTGAATGGAACAAACTCGTAGAAGATTGAATTATTTAGAATTAGTTTGATGCCTGGTGTTCCCGGACGCGATTGGAATCCAAAAGAACCTTCGGATGCCATATAGGTTTCTATATAGGTGATAGGCTTGGCTAGTAGATTTTTGAAGTTTTCTTTATATGGCTCAAACGACACGCCACCATGGATGTACAATGAAAGGTTAGGCCATATATCGTGTATAGTATTGACTTTATGATACTTGATAATTTCTTCAAAAACGATTTGTACCCAAGCCGGCACGCCGCAAACCGTGGCCACATTCCATGTTGGTGCTTTCCGTACAATCAACTTGATCCGATCTTCCCAACGTGGACGTTTAGAAATACTTTGACCGGGTTTGTAAAAAAGAAACGATAACCATTTCGGCATATTCTTTGCGCTGATGCCACTCATATCGCCTTCGTAATAATCGCCGCGTTCAAACAAGGAAGTAGTGCCGCCTAACATTAGAATTCCTTTGCCAAACACATCAGCTGGCAGATTGAAATTCTGCATCGAATAAAATTGTTTGAACCCAGCTCGCTTGGTCGACTTGATCATATCGTCGGTAACAGGGATATGCTTGCTAGCACTTTCGGAGGTGCCCGAACTTAAGGCAAAATATTTTACTTTCCCCGGCCAGCATACATTGGGTTCGCCTTCATGGCAAAATTTCCACCAGCGGTTATACATCTGGTTATAATTATGAAACGGTACATTTTTTTTAAACTCATCGTACGCATTACTTTGCTGTAGGATGCTTGAAAAATCGTAATGTTTGCCGAACTGCGTGTTTTTAGCTTTAGATAATAATCGTTTGAAAACCTGCATCTGATAAGAACGGGGCGTACCTGTCTGTATAGTGAACTGCTTCCTTATGCGCAATGAACGGGAGATTAGGTTTCCAAGTAATGCCAATTGTATCTGTTTTTAGTGGACTGCAAAAATATAGTTTTCTGAGGTAGATAAGGGATTAAACTATCCAAATTTTAGTGTTGTTTCGATTCGTTGGCTAGTCGGCTGTGGTTATAGCTATACAGGAAATAGATAATCAGCCCTACAATCAGCCATATGAGAAACCTTAGCCAATTAGTATAACTTTCCTGTGCCATCAGGTAAAAGCAACTCACGAGTCCTAGCACAGGTATGAGGGAGAAGTTTCGAAGATAACTGTAGCATGTTACAATGCACATCACAATCCAAAAGGTCATCATTGGAAACCCTTCCCTAGAAAGCAGTCCCGCAAAATGCGCTGGTGCAAAAATAAGAATGAGAGTGACGGCACTGATAAACAGCAACGGAATGATATATTTTCCGCTCACAAAGGGCACCTGAAATTTACTTGCAGGTTTCTCGGGCATTTGATGAATAACGATAATGCCACCGCATACGAGAACAAATGCAAACAAGGTGCCGATGCTAGTGAGTGAAATAACTAATTCGAGATTTAAAAATAATGCGGGAATCGCTACCACTAATCCTGTTAATATAGTTGAAAAGGAGGGCGTTTTAAAACGAGGGTGTATGGTTGAGAAAATCTTTGGTAACAGTCCATCGCGACTCATCGCGAGCCAAATTCGAGGTTGGCCTAACTGAAATACAAGCAACACACTTGCCGTTGCTACAATAGCACTCACTGCCACAATGCCGGCCACAAATTTCATGCCTCTTGCTTCAAAGATCATGGCTAATGGATCGCCCACATTGAGTTTAGTATACGATACCATGCCAGTAAGCACTAGCGCGAGTAACACATACAGCACCGTGCATATGACCAATGCATACATCATACCTCGGGGCAAATCTCGTTGCGGATTCTTGCATTCTTCGGCCGTGGTAGAAATTGCATCAAAGCCTATATAGGCAAAGAAGACAGCCGATACACCTTTTAATATACCCGACATGCCGTTTGGTGTGAAAGGATGCCAATTAGATGGCTCGACATAATAGGCGCCCAGCACGATGACTAAAAAAATAACCAATAATTTAATGATGACGAGTAGGTTACTCATAGCACGACTTTCTTTCATGCCAACAAATACCACAGCCGTAATAAGTGCTACAATGGCAAAGGCAGGAAGGTCGAGTATCATACGTAAACCTCCTAGTGAGGGTGCATTGCTCCAAGCATTATATTTTTCAACCACAGATGCATCAAGCGTATTCAGGGTTTGACCTGCGTGTAATAAGCCTGTGGCTTCCAAAAATCCTTTGTGGGCGGTTGAGTAATCCATGGTCAGCCAATCTGGAATATGAAGGCCCACACTGCTCGTGAGATGCGTAAAATAATCACTCCACGAAATGGCCACAGCGATGTTGCCAATAGCATATTCCATCAACAAGTCCCAACCAATAATCCAAGCGAATATTTCTCCGAAAGCTACGTAGGCATAAGTATATGCGCTTCCTGACACCGGCACGGTACTAGCAAATTCGGCATAGCAAAGAGCCGCAAATCCGCAGGCTAACGCAGTAAATAAATAAAGATAGATGACACCCGGGCCACCATCAAAACATGCTTTGCCGATACTACTAAAGATGCCCGCGCCTATAATGGCAGCAATGCCGAAAAAAGTAAGGTCACGAACTCCTAATACCTTATGCAAGGGCACGTGATCGACATCGCCATAACCTGATGCTGCATCGGATAAGATTTTCTGAATACTCTTTTTTCTGAACAATGATTTCATTCGTATCTAATTTGAAAGTTTGAATGTAGTATCAAAACGATAGAAATACAAGTGTTGTCATGGAAAGAGTGTCAAGGGTATCTATGAAAAAACAAGTCAGCAACGATGCGACTACTAAACTTCTTACTTCGCAGTGTGATGATTAATGGGTAGGTTTTTTTGTGCCATTATAAATATCTACCACCTCTTTTAACTTGATTTTACTTCTGTGATGTGCAACTCGAGCAATACAATAGGTGGCCACACTTCCAACACCCAATAGAATAGCACCGCCTATTTTGGGCAGATGTTCCATTTTTAATGGGGCTATGTTTTTTGGAAAAATGATGGCGCCAGCCCCAGCTAATAAAGTGGTTGCAGCGTAATAAGCTTCTCCTGTATGTTGCAATCGATTGAATTGATGCAGCGCATTCACGGCATCTTGATTATCGCTGATCATATTTTTTAAAAATCGTTTACGCAAACGATAAATTTCACCTGAATCTCCTTTTTGAATAAAATAAATAGGAATATCCCTCACCTTGCTGCCGGTCCAAACAGTGCCATTTTGATTCATATTTGATGCAGTCAAGTACAAATGATGCGTCCAGATAGTTATGTTTCCAACATATTCTTTTTTCAGTCGCTTTTTTCGCCATTCTGTCTTCGTCTTATCATTGGCGTGAGCGATGCAAGTCTCATTTGAGAAGAATCCCAGACTAAGTAAAAAAATAAAAAGTAGTATAGTCATTTTCATGGAAAAAATAAACAGTGCTCGAGGCATAGAGTGAAATTTTTGCACAAGATAGTAATCTGAATTGAATAAGGGGCGGTTTGAATCTTGCAAAGCAAA
>Ga0114977_10001744_pt1 | contig 14293 bp, 20 predicted proteins | sample S_130805_MF_Meta_FD_87026 | JGI IMG/M metagenome (GOLD analysis project Ga0114977, IMG submission 87026) | Freshwater microbial communities from Lake Simoncouche, Canada to study carbon cycling - S_130805_MF_MetaG | ecosystem: Environmental > Aquatic > Freshwater > Lake | place: Lake...
ATTGGTTTGTCTAATTCGGGCGGTGCAAGTCGTAGCAACAGAGCCACCTAGTTGGGGTTCTGTATACATGATTCGATAATTACGGTTTGCTACTGCCGTAAATGTTGCTGTGAGTTGTACTTCTTCCACCGTGACTGTGGCATCAGTAGTGTCGTTAGTAACTAGAGCCATTAGCCCACGAGGGAAACGGTTCTGTTGACTCGCTAAGAGAACAGCACCTGCTGTGAAATCTGTGTTTGGGTTAAGAGCCATAATGTTTTCTCCTTTACCAACCAAGTCGGCTGGTATCCAAAATACCTAGAATAGATGAGTTCAAAATAAAGAATTGGTAATAAGTTAACGGACTTAAAAATACTTGAAACAATGTTTCGGTTGGTGTAGCGGTTATTTGTACGCCTTCTATAACTACCGCTTCGGTTTGTGGTGAAATTGGGGCGCCCGTCTTTTTTTGTATCTGATAGGTAATACTGGTTGTTCGCAAATATCCGAAAGCCCCAGAAATGCTTGCCACGAATTGCCCTAGTTTTGTGGTGTCCTGCGAAACATCGGAGAACCCGACCACATACCTTAAATCTGTTGGGTCGGATTGACTGTTGGCAAGCCATGAAGCAAGGTCAAGACCCTGGCTATTTGACCAATCAACAGTTGACAGCGAATAACCGTTCTGACCATAAGTTGAAACTGATGTCGTTTCTTGTGCTGTCTGGGTACTTAAACCTGAAGGGCTGACTTGCACGAAGTTCATCATGTTTAAACCGTTTTGGATTCGTTCAAAAGTTTGGTAAACGACATTTGAAGCAGGGGTTTGATATGAGAACGAATACGCCGCTGTCCAATTATCAACCGACGATCTTGCAAGCGGTTGTAAGACTGACCCGTTATAAAACATCAGGCCCTTTTCAGTTGTCAAATTCAACTGAACTCGACTAGCGACACTGCCCGAATAGGTTGCACTGCTACAAGTACTGTCCCCGTTACCAGCAAACGGCACCACAGTCATAGAACTAGGCAACGGCCCACCAGCCGCCGACTCAAAATAGTCCAATTGTTTACCTGAATAATCCAACGGCAAGGTAACACTATTTGCTTGTATTCGACCAGCACGGTTCAACCAGTCCGAACACTGAATGGTCGCAGTAGATAAACCTGTTTTGCCAGGGTAGTCGTTGAAAGATACGCCTTGCACCCAAAATGTTTGGTTAAATAAACCCGTTTTCAAACTTATTTGGTCGTAAAGGGTAAAGCCGCTAATTTGGTTGGAATCGTTAACAATGTCAATAGACAAAATTTGTCCGTCATAGTTATCTAAATAGTTTTGGCGACCGACCATCACATTGAAACCCAAGACAGTGTCGGTGAATGTTGCGGCGGTTGTTTCGTTTTTTAATGCCCAAACAAGTTTTGCCATTACATTGCTCTGGTGTTCACGGGGACTGGCCCTACTTGGCGTACATACTGCTGTAATGCCCTCACAATGCTGTTGGGGTCGCCGCCGTTGACATTGACAGTGATACTGCCACCGCCACCACCAAAGCCCATACTGCCCAATTTAGATAGCGGGATAATTGCTTCAGGTCCCGATTCGCCCACCATCGCGATAGTTGGGCCTGTTGTGATACCACCTTCGCCAAGTCTGGGCAAACTCACTTTGGGAATGGAACCGAAGTTGACCCAAGGGCCTGCCGCTTTGTCGATACCGTCAAGAATTGTATTTAGCCCTTTGATTGCAAAATTCAATCCGCCTTCTAATCCAGAGATAACGGCGTTAATAACACCTTTAAAAGCGCCGCCGATACCGTCAAAGATTGTTGCCGCTAAATCTTTCAGACCACTAAATACGCCAATAACAGCGTCTTTAAAATAAAGAATGGCACCGAACGCTAAACCGAACGGCCCAGTGATTACGGCAAGTATTAGTTTCCAATGGTCAGTGACCCAAGAAATAATGTTGCCAAAGAATCCGATAATGTCGTCTTTAAATTTGATAACAAACAATGCCGCTAAACCGAACGGGCCTGTAATAATCGCCAGGATTGCTTCCCAATGATCTTTGACCCAATCAAAAGCAAATTTGATTGCACCCCAAACTTTGTCAAAACCTAATTTGATAGCGTCAACAGCAAGCCCGAAAATATCAAATTTGGCTTGCAAAATTAGTAAAGCGGCTATGACTGCGAGAATTAGAACGGCACCCGAAGCAACCCACAAGGCGCTAAATGATGTTGCTAGGACTGCGTTAACAGCGGCGGTTATGGCTGTGATTGCGTTCCATGCAACTATGGCCGCATTGGTAAGCCAGATAGCGGCGGCAATACCACCGAAAACCAAACCAAGGGTTACGATCAAATTGACATGACTGCTAATCCAATTACCGATCTTTTGAAACGCTGGTAGCAACTTACTGATAATGGGCATGACTGCCGCCCCAACAGATTCTTTAAATTCGCCCATTTGAATAGAAAACGACTTCATTTTGCCTGAAGCAGTGTTGGCCGAAGTCGAAGCGGCACCCTTAAAAGTTTTACCCAAAGCGGCGAAAACTTCGTCAGTGCTAGCGCCGTTTTCAATGAGGCTTGCTAATGCTGGGTCTAACTTTTTCAGTGGTCCCAATTGCCCGTTAAAAGCCTTTGAAAGGGCGTCGGATACGGCACCTAAGTCTTTGCCTGTACCAGCAGAAATGTCTAGTGCCAGGCTTAATAAATCTTGGGCTTTGGTTACATCACCAGTGCCTCGTACAAGTTTGTCTAAGGCTGGGCGTAGTTCGTCATCGGATACGGCGGCGGCAATGCTGGTTTTGGTAATAAAACCTTCTACCGATTTTATTTGGGCGTCAGTTGCCCCAGTGCTGTTTCGTAGGCTGGTGGCAAGTAGTTGGGCGGCCTTGTCATCTTCCATAAACGCTTTGACTGCTTGACCGCCAAAGTCTGCCAAAATACCTAAAGCGGCGGCGGCTGGTACGGCGGCTTTGCTGATAGCAAATTGGGCTTTTTGTCCCGTGGTTTCTAGTTTGTTAAATTCTCTGACTGCACGGTCAATGCCTTTGCTATCAAAGTCTGTGACTATGGGAATGGATATAGCGGCCATTAGATCACCTTAAAGTTTTTGTTTACTTCGGCTATTACATCGTCAACTACTTTTTGAATGTTGGCGCTTATATCGCTAATCTTGGCTTCAAAGACTGGCCAGATAACACGGCTAGCACTACGCCCAAATTTAGTATCGAAGGCAGAACCTAAGGGGTTTGTGTTGCTACGGCCCGCAATATCAAAAATTGAAGCGGCAGGGTTTTTTTGCATAACTGAAAAGGCGGCACCCTGCTTTTTGTTATTGACTCTAAGTGAAACACCCTTGACAGCGCCCGCCGTGGTTAACGGAAATTTCTTTACGCCTTTGGAAGTCCAATTGCGTTGGGTGCCACTAGGGAAACCTGATTCTGAGTAACTTGCTTTCATGGCGTCGGTCATTGGTTGGGCAACCTGTTTCATGTTTGCCACATATGCTTTGCGATAGCCAGGCTCTACCTTATTAAGGTATTTAACGGCTTCTTTGACACCATCAACCTGAATTGAAGCCGTGGCACCCATGTCATTTTCTGCTTTCGTTAATGACCTTAATGACTGTTGTTAGGTCGTTAACATCGAAGTCTACTTCAGGCGGCCAGTACCCTGTCTCTGCTAGCAGTTGGGCTAGGGCGTATCTGTAGGTACTGGCAAGGTAGGGCGGTCGGGTTCATCGCTAACAACTTCTAGCAACACCAACTTTTTAATGAAATCGTCTAACACCACTGGCACAACAACATTGTGTTGTTGACATGCTTGGTGAGCCAGGTACGCTAAATCTTCAATGCCGATACCTGAAGCCATATCACTGGCTTTGCGCTTAAATTTGCGTTCCCATGAAACAATGGTGAAAAGGTTGGTGCTTACTTCGACTGGGCCTTCACCTTGGTCAACTCTAAGGGTTAGTTGCATGTCGGGTTCCTTTGTTAGTTGTTAGGTCAGACAACGGCGACGGTATAGACGCCGCCTTTGAAAGTAATGTCAATTTCTGAGAGTTCACCGTAAGCGGCGTCAATCACTGGCAACGCTTCTAGAAAAGTTCCCGTAAGCGTAAAGGTCGGGTTTGTGGCACCAGTAGCGGCGCTGGTTGGTTTCATTGTCACGGTGGTGGCCGTGCCAACCAAAGTTGCCAAAGTGGCATAAGTTTCCGTGGCCGCATAACTCATCAGAAGGGTTACGGTCAGTTCGTGGTCACCCAAACCAGCAGTAAAAACACGGCTGGTGGAACCAAAAGCGGTTGATTCAAGGGCGTCATATTTAACCGTCAAAGTGGCGCTACGACACTGATCTTGCAAATCAACAGAGTTAACAGTAAGGGTGGGATTCGAAAGGTAAGTAGTTGTGGCCATTTTGGGTTAATCCTTTTTTGCTGGTGCTTTAGTTTTAGCAGATTTTAAGGCTGGGCTGTCGTTAGCAGGTTCATCGGATTCAATGAAACCGTGTTTCAGTAATGCTTCAACATTGGTACCTAAACCAGGTACAAATTCTTCGCCTACTGTGCCAATGCGTTCACTAATAATTGTGTATTTCATGTTCACCCTGTCTGTGCTTGCATTTCTATGGATAGGTCGTAGGCGGCAAAAGTCTGGCCACCTATAGGTAGGTAGCCAGGTCGCCCAGTAGTTACTGCAACATTACTTGCTAAAAGGGCGGCAGACATGCTTAAAACATTGCGTAAGCCGTCTAAATTGGCTGGCCCTAAGGTTATGACCTTTACCGAAAAAGTCATCTTTACGATGTTGTAGTTGAAGGCTTCAAAACTTGGGGCGTCAATAAAAACACAAGGCGGGTTGATCTTTTCGGAATCATAAACCACCCGTAAACCTGTCACGGTTGTAAGCGTTGCTGATAGGTCGTCTATGGCCTCATTGAATAGGTCGGTGTATACAGTCATTAGGCAACCGCTGGTCTGGGGATACCTGCTAGTTGTTTAATCAACGGTGACAGGCCCGTAACTGAAGCGGTGCCCATATCGCTGAAACTAGCAAAATTATCTATGGCACCCCTTTGTCTGTACAGGCTTCCCCCCATCATGATGGTCGCTAGGGATACATCACCTGAAGGGACAGTGGTTAAAGAATCGGTATAACCCGCTTCTTGCCTTCGACGAAATATCAGATTGTTTGCCGCTGAAGCGCATTGGGCTAAGAAGGCGGTTTCGTCAACGCTTGCTAAAGCAATACCGAGCCATGTGCCAATCTGTGTTCCCGTTATCCAAGTACAGGTTTCGGTGTAGGTCAAAGTGCCTTGTGGGATTGCGGCACTTCGGGTTAAATCGTCGCCTTCATCGTAAAACAACACCTGGTTTTCTATCGGCCAGTTGTAATCAAATAGCAAATCGCCTTGACTGTCTACACCAATGAAATAGTACGGCGGTAAAGCGTAAACATTATGGGTGCCGTTCAGACTGTGACTTAAACCAGCGATGGTGAAAGTTAAACCCAAGTCTAATTCGGGTTCGGTCAATGTTTGTACGACAGCGTAGTTGTCTAGCCGTTGGTGAAATGTGACTTGGTAAACAGCCATGGGCGGCTAACCGCCTTTCGACTATGCCTGGGTGATTTTGCGAATCATTGAACTATTGGCCGCAAACACTGCGGCGTAACCGTACATTGACATGGTTCGTGAAACCGTGGTGGGGTTTTCCACTGAGAGCAAGCCCTGATCTTGGCGGTAAATTTCGTATGCGTTGGCATTGAAAATCACCATGGTTTTGGCGGCGAAATTCTTGTCAACGATAATTTGCAAACCAAGTGGGTTGGAACCTTGCCACTGGGTGGCGTCGCCCTTGCCGATGGTGTTGTAACCGTTGAGGCCACCGCCCGTGTAACCAAAAATCGGTCGGTTTGTCGTATCGGTTAATTGCATAAGCAATCCCCAGGTGCTGGGGTCAACAGCGATATGGGTTGGCAAATAGTTGGTGGCGGCAACCGTGGTAACAGCACAATCGTAGATTGACTTCAACAGGTCGGTAACTGACAAGTCCCAAACACCATCAGAACTGGCGCTGGACACAAGGGTGTCACAAGCGTAGTTGTCGATAGCGAGAAGGTACTGGCCCGCTAGGTCTTGCATGATAATTGCCATAGCGGCGGGATCACTAAACGAAACTGTCTGGTATGACAAGGTGGTGCTACCCGCAAAAGTTTTCTTGGTGACGGTGTTGGAAGCAATCACTGAGGTGGTTGCCGATACAGCGTCAAATTGTGCCGATTGTTCGGCAACTGTTGGGTGGGTTGTCCATGTTGGGCGAATGAAAGTAGAACCAGCGCCACCGCCAGGCATGCCACGGGTGCCCACTGCTGTCAAAAGCGGGGCAATGTAGTTAATGTCTGCGAATACTGGACCAAGAATCGGGACAGGAATTACACCAGGCACATTACTTGTTGCAACATCACCAGCGGCGGCGGCGATATCTGACTGGTGGTATGAACGGTAGTCATTCCAAACTTTGGTTGCGTTAGCGGCTTCAACGCCACCCTTGTGCATTGCGGCCACAAATTCGGCGGCGTTAGGCAAACGGGGTTCTCGCTTTGCGGTAGCAAAAATGGGGGCCGTTGGGATTACGACTTCTTCAATAACTGCGGGGCTAGTTTCCATTTGGGGTTCTTCCTTAGGTTCTTCGACTTGTGGCGCTTCGGCACTGACTTTAGTAATTATAGACTCAGAAAATGCCGCCGTGGGGACAAGAGAAATTTCCTGCCAATCGGCGGCTTCGACGGTCATATTTCCTTGCTCGTCATAACTGAATTTGGTTGGATTGACACCTACGGACAGTTCCATAACCCCGTCACTTGCTAATACCAAAGCCTCATTGCCTAAGGCTGTGCTACTAATTTTCATTGCTAGCAACATTTCTGTGCCCGTATCCACCCTTTCAGTTACTAACCCAATGGGCATTGTTGAATCGTGATACATGAAAACTCTGGGCGGGCGACCGTCAACGGGTAGAGAACCTGGTGCAAAAGACACGGTGGTACCGTCGCTTACTGTTGCGAAAGTGTTGTATTGCACGGCAACACCAGTGATTGTTCGGCGGGGTAAACCGTCTTGGCCTGCCGCTTCGACTGCGAATGTGTTGGTGTTAAAAGTAATCATGACGCCATCTTTTCTTGGGTGTTTTCTTGTGGTTGGTCTTGTGAAATTGTGGGTGTTTGCATGTTGGCCATGCCTTCTTCTTGACTGATTAAAAAGTCGTCGGTGTCCCAACATACATAGGTGCCACGGGGCAATTGTTGAGATAAAGCGTCAGTAATAGCCTTTGCGTACATGGATAACCCGAAAGTCCAAAGATCACTTTTGGCAGAATCGCTATTCACATAAGCGTAACTGCCAGTGGAAATACCCAATAAATATGGGGGGATATTGCACAAGTTAGCAATTTGTTTTGACTGATATTCGGCGGCGTCAATCAACAGCATTTTGTCAGGTGTTGCCGATGTTTCGGTGTATGACAAAAATTCGTTTAATGCCGCTGTCTGGTTGGTTGCTCTTGCCTGGTTAAATGCTTCAGCCAATGCGGCCAGTTCGGTAGCGCTTAATGGTTCGCCACCTGTTTGTTTAAGTACGCCTGCGGGGATTGCGCTACTGGCGTTTCGGTAGCGGGCATCTTCTAATTTGATCGCTGTTGCTATCGTTTGTTCTGACATGAAAATCATGCCTTGGGTTGGGCTGTATATCTGTACTACATCTTTGGGGTCTATAGCGCCACCGTTGAAATAGATTTCTTTGCTTTTACCGAACCATACGGGGCCGTTTGCGTCGGGCGTTGAAATTGAACCTTGGGGTATTCTGGTGGCTGAAGCCATGTAACCGTCTTTGGTCCTAGAAGTAATATAAAGGTAACAGCGGCCAAAGAAAAAAAGATCGTCAAATACCCAAGGGAAAAGAAAACTGTTTGGCATTTCGGGGTCTAGTTGGCGTAACCAAGATCGTGGCGCTAACGGTACTTCTTCCATTTCGCCATCGGTTTCGTTCCAAACTTCGCTGTACATTTCAAGTTTCATACTTGCCAACACTGAGGCCATAAGGTCACGGCTTCTTGAAATGGCGGCAACAGACATTGCACGGTTACGCAAAATACCAGCCTGGTAAGACCACCAGTCGCCAATAAGGTTTGGGCCAGCAACTTGTAAAGAATAGTACGAACCGCCAACAGCCGCCGCTTCCACTTTGGGCTGTGGGCTAATCGCCGCTTTATTCACTTTGTTATTACTGAAGATTCCCATGTCGGTTCCTTTGGGGGGTGTCCCTGCCCTGCCCGACGCAAGACAGGGACAAAATCACTTTAGCCTTTGACAGGTTCACGGTGTCGTAGATACCGCAAACATAGGTTTGCCAACCGTTTTAGGTCGGGAAGATTCCGCTATAGCCCAGACCATACAGCGGCACAATTCGATAGGGCCAGGCGATTTTTGGGAACTAAGTACGACACCGCTACCGTGTACTTTTGTTAGCACTGCACGGTTGACATGTTCGGCCAGTGACAGTTCGCCACGGTGCCGTACCTTGCCTTCAATAATCATCTTTTGAATAAGGCCCGAATATTTCAACAGTTCACCGTAACCAATAACGGTAGTTCGGCGTTCCAAAGTTTTTGGTAAATGTAAATGCAAAGCGGGCGTTATTACCATGTTTACTGTTGTATCTACCATGACCCGTTCTATTTCGGCCCACATATCATCTTCAGTATCTACCATAAATTCGACACAAACATGGGCTTTGGATTCTGACACTGTTGACCTGACACCCACATAACGCCCATCGGTTAGGTCGGTATCCACTGCGAGAACACCACCAGCGGGCATAGCAATATCTGTTTTTTGTTTATCCCAAACACCCGAAGGTAGCCAGGCACCACGGGCCGAAACCCACATATTTAAGTGGGCACGAAGAAAAGAATCCTTTTTAGATACAGCCCTTAAGGCTTCGACTGTGACGGTTTGCCCCATCGCTGGGTTCGCCATTTCCCAGTTTTTTTCTAACCGTGGGTCGGAACCAGGCGGCATAGACCATTCCGCAAAATATAAACTTCCTGTTTCGCCTTTATCTATTTCGGATATAGCCGCTTCACGGTATGCCACCATGTCCACCGATGATTCATCACCAGCCGTTGACCACATAGACAACAGCGGATTGTGTCTAGCAATCTGACTTGGGCGCAGTGCTAGATCGACTACCCCGTTGATATTCCACCATTCATCAACCACGATCAGGTCATAACTACCGCCGTGAAGATTCGGGGTTGCGGCCCTAACTTCCCAAGTAGAACCATCAGGCATTTTGACCGACTTACGGCCCAAAGCATTAGCCGCTTTACCCCCAAATTTTTCGACAAGAATTGGGGCAATAGTTCCAAAGATTGCTTCAGCCCTATCAAGTTTGTTTGCCACCGATAGAACATGCTGGGGTTTCCCCCGAAGCGCCGCCAGTTCAGTAATCCACCAACCAATCAGGGCTTGCAAAGCCACAGACTTACCTTGCTGTCTAGCAGTCGATACCAGAGATTCCCGAAACTGAAAATTGCCTAAACCGTCATGGGACAGTTGCCCAATCAAACAGTGAATTTGCCAATCCATTAAAGACAAACCCATGTGATTAGTAGCCCAGGCGGAAACCCCCAAACCGTAACTATGCCGGTACAGCCCAACCGTTTCTAATCGTGGCAAGTTCCCCTGAACCTGCGCTAGTTCTCGCTGGTTCTCGCCAGTTTCCCCCAAAAAGTTTTCAAAGCAAGGGGTCGGGGGCAAGTGCTTGCTGTCCAAAAAATGGTTTACAGCGTTGTTTCGTGCTTGTATGCGTATGGCGTCGGACTTTGCTTTGTCTTGGGCGCCTGTTCTGCTGTTGCACCTTCGACATGCTGGCCTTAGATTTTCGGGTTCGTTTCCACCGCCTTTAAAGACTGGCACTATGTGGTCGGCTGTGTCTGCTGGTTTGCCGCATAGGTAGCAGGGTGGGTTGTCTGCTAGTAGGGCTAATCTATTTCGTCGGTATATGGGGTCATTGGTTGTATGTTCTCTGGGCATTGTCGGGGTTCTCCTAGGTCAAGTGCTACTAACGCCTTCGCAGGCTCAGTTGTTACCTTATTCCATGACAGGGTTGGGTGGTTTGTGTCCCCCACTATTTAGGGCAATTAGCCCATGGAAGCCTGTCTATTTGTTTTCGGTGGACAACCATAGCCATTTGTGCCGTTTGGAAACGCTGTTCCCCTACATCGGTGTATAGGGGTCTACCCAGGTTCCCCTGTTTACGGCCCGCCACCTACAACTGTGGTACACCCATGCAACTAATGAAATTGTGTTGTCTTGGCTCTAGTGCAGGACCGCTTCGGGATTGCTCTTTGTTCTCTTTCTCACTTACTTAGCCAATGGCTAGTCGCCCTCCCATTGGTACCAAGACAAATCGTGACTGTATCAGGTCGCTGGTGAAGGTTTGCTAGCCAGGCGCTTCGATATGGCTTCCATGTCTTTAGGTCGCCATACATGCACTTCTTGGCCTGCTTCTAACAGTGTTTCGTGCCAGGCTTTTTGTAGCGGTGAAACTCTGCCAATATCACTTTTAAGTTCGGCAAATATGACGCCACGGTACTTATGGGCAAGTGTCAGGTCGGGGTATCCAGCATGACCTTGTAACGGTGTTTTCCATACACCTGGGCGAATTTCTACGGCCCTGGTATGCATGACAAGCCAACCATGCAATTTGGCAAGCATGATGACGCTACTTTGGAAGGTTGATTCTTTCACCGTAGTAAATCCATTGGGTAAAGGTCTTTTCTTGGTAGGCCGTAACATTTTGTGTCCTCGTATAGCAAACGACCGTCTTTGCGTACTTTGGTGGCGGTTGACCAACCAGCAATAACAACTTGTGGGGCGTCAACTACGCAAAATACATATATTCCGTCTTTGTCGTTATCACGGATATACAGGTAATAATCTTTTCCGTCTTTGCGTTGCGTACTGCGTACTTCGAAGCCTGAAACATCGCTGAGACCTATGCCTTTACAGCCTGACCATTCCAAACCTAGATATTCAGATACGGCTAGTTCACTGATAGCACCAAGACGGTCAATGGTTTGCCGATATTCTTTTGACATGCCTTTGTTAAAACGGTCAGTGAAGCCGCCTTCTAAACTGGTGGTGCTTCTTTTTTGGGCGACTGTTTCGGCTAGCAACATTTGGGTGTTAGTCAATGTCACTACTGGCATTACGGTGCCAACCTTTTGATAAGGGCCGTGCATTCTGCTCTAGTTTCGGGTGTAGGACCCTCATAATTTAAACCCCTCAGGTACTTCAATTGGGCTTCCGATGGTTCATTGTTCGCATTAGCACCTAGCGCCTGTGTACGGGGCTTTTCGGGGGTTCTGACAAGTACTGCTGGGGCATTGGTTTCGGGTTGGCGGTTGCGTACTTCTTCGGTGCTAGCCATTTTGTTGCCAAACGACATCATGAGACCTAGAACACGGCCAAGACAACTTGTAGAAGCGTTCATTTGCTCTGAGTCCCTAGTGAAACTGGTTTTGCCTGGGAACGGTTCAAAGCATGTTGCTTGTGCTGGTATCGGGTCATCGGGTGTACGCCAGGCTTGCATAGTTACAGATATGAAAGTTTTGTCGCCGATAGTAATAATCTCTGGGCGGTTTTCCATGATTCGAAGGTCAGGCCATTTAGCCAAAGCCTGTTTGAATCTTTCGGGTACATCAACATAGTTTGTTAGGTCCATCAGTTGCCCCTGTTTCTGTCGTAGGCGGTCCGTTGCTCATTGGTCATGTTTGCCCATTGGTGTAGTTCTGCACAGCGCCGTGATTCTTCGGGCGTCATGTGTAGCCAGTCGCCTGCTTTGCCACAGTTGAGACAGATACCTTGCAACAGGTCTTGCATGCGAATGTCGTATGCAGTCAGTTCGGTTTTGCATAGTTCACAGTTCATTTGAAACCCCCAAGGCGAATAGCCACAATGGTGTCTTGGGTGCTTTTAGTCAACCTGGATATATAAACACCGTTTTCTTCGGCTACATAAGCCAATTCAACTAGCGCCTTTCGAAGCATTGCTACATCTTCGGCTTGCCGTTCAATCTGCCATTGGGCGGATTTCATAGCAATTTCCGCTTTGGCTATGGCGGCAATCATGTCATGGGTTGTCATGTCGGGTTTTCCTTTCATCGGGTTATTTCCTACGATAACCAATAGGTGTTGCAGAGTAGCGCATACGGCGGCGGTCCCCTTCGGTAGTATTCGCCCAAATACCTTGTAAAGCCTTTTCGGGAAAAGACACGGCGTAAGCAAAACATGCTTCGAACACTGGGCAGGCGTCACAGATCGGTTTTATGGCCGCTTTAGCGGCGGCTGATTCCATGGCATTACTAGGAAAAAATAGGGCCGTGTCTAAACCTTTGCAGTTAGCGGATTGTTGCCAGTCGGGGCGGTCAACATTAAACATTGACTAGCACATACCCCAAGGGTGGAACCCGCAACCCCAAGATTGTTCGGCGGACTCATATAACAACCAGCCAAAACGCAAGTTTAGTGTTGGGTCTGACATGGCTTCTTCAAAAGGCATATTGAATAATTCTTCTACCCAGGCACGGTGGATTTCGTTACTTTGTATTAGGCCGTGGTCATGACCGTTAAACGCTGGGTGTTTGTAATCCACATTTTGGCAACGGGTTTCTTTCCACAGTAAATGGGATAAACCAGCAAGCATTTCGGGGTCATTGGGCCAACCAACAGATATGGCTGTAGGGAACCATTCGGAACACTTATATGTTTGGGCTTCAATCACTACGGTTGTAGTCGGCTGTGTCAAAGTTGTGGTGCTGGTGCTTGTGGTAGTTGTTAATTCTTCGGCACGGTCCACAAATTGCTGGGGCGTCAGGTCAGACAATGTGATTGTGACTGGCACAGATTCGGTAATGGTGGGCGGTATGTCTTTTTGGTTTCCTACTGCAAAAGCGGCACATACAGCATAAGTAAAAATGACTAAACCTAAATAACGCTTCACATTCATGTTGGTGTCCTTCAGTCGGGGTCAGGTCGGGTATGGTCTACCGATTCGGTAGGTCAATGTCAAGCATTACGCTACCAAATTAGGGAAAACCTTTATGGCGTCCAAGGTTGCTTGGGTGTAGGTATCCCCTGGTACATACTGTAAATGCCATGGTTCAAAGTTAGGGTTTTTAGGGTCAGAAACAGACCAAGTAAACCCATATTTAAGGGCTTCACAAGTAGCGAAACCGTCACCCAAAAGCCAATTGCAAATAGGTGAACCTACTGTGCAGTTGGCGGCGTCTATTGCTAAACCCCAACCGTGGTCACTGTTGCCTGGTGTAGAACACGGCGACATGCCAGGCTTCAAATAGTACTTTTTGCCTTGCCAAATACGGGTCACTTGTGGAACACGGCCCATGTCGGTGGTTGAATATCTGGTATTAAATAGGGCTAACTGTTGGGCGTAAGTCCTATAGGCACCCGACTGGTTTAATGTCAACCCTGCATAGTAGGCGGCTAGTTGTAAACAGTTCCATGCTGTAGCGGCATGCTGTTCTAATTTGCCTGACGGTTTTTGAATGGTTCGAAGCACCGCCGAAACCACATAACCGTTTTTTTGCCCTGTCAAATCGGTGGGCATGATGATAGGCAGAACTGGGTATGTGGTCATTGTCCCTTTTTCTTTAGTATTGGTTCCACGGTTTTATTTGTCAAAGCGGCCATACCGTTGCCCACTGAGTAGCCAACAATCATTGTGATAATCGGTAAACCTTGGTCCTGGTCAATAGAACCAACAGCAATAAGCACGGTCATGCAAACCAAACCGACTAACGCAATCAGGGCTTTTGAAGGGTTAAAAGTCATGCCCAAATCCAAAGCCATAAAGCAATGATTAGACCAGTGAGAATGGCTAGCGTTTTCATCAGGCTGGTCCTAAGTCCTCAACGGTTAAATATGCAAGACGAGTTGCTGACCGTGTTGCTGTGCCCGTACCTGCAGAGTATTGAAGGGTCGCTACAACAGTTTGTGAACCTGCGGCAATCGGTGCTATTGAATACACAATGCTATTAAACGGCAAAGTAATTGAAGTAATGCCAACCGTGTTTGAGTTCAAAACTGTGCCAGTGATATTGGTTTGTCTAATTCGGGCGGTGCAAGTCGTAGCAACAGAGCCACCTAGTTGGGGTTCTGTATACATGATTCGATAATTACGGTTTGCTACTGCCGTAAATGTTGCTGTGAGTTGTACTTC
>Ga0114977_10001745_pt1 | contig 14290 bp, 8 predicted proteins | sample S_130805_MF_Meta_FD_87026 | JGI IMG/M metagenome (GOLD analysis project Ga0114977, IMG submission 87026) | Freshwater microbial communities from Lake Simoncouche, Canada to study carbon cycling - S_130805_MF_MetaG | ecosystem: Environmental > Aquatic > Freshwater > Lake | place: Lake...
AAGGCGGACAGATTAGTAATTGGCCGATGGGTAGAATATTAATGAGTTATTTCGCATCTGTATATGTTCGTTTAGTATTGTGGTTGCCTGTAAAAGATACTACTGCCGGTTTTAAGTGTTACAGAAGAAAGGTTTTAGAATCAATCGAATTAGATAATGTAAAATTTATGGGTTATGCTTTTCAAATTGAAATGAAATATAGAGCTTATAAAAAAGGATTTAAAATTCAAGAAGTTCCAATTTTGTTTACCGACAGAATACTTGGCGTAAGTAAAATGAGTACAAAAATATTTAAAGAAGCATTTTTAGGAGTATTACAAATGCGCTTTAGTTCGTTAAAATAATTTATTTTTAAAAGAGTATGCAATTAAAATTCATTTCCCTATTTCTAGCATTTCAAGTTACATCAATCTCTCAAACAGAAATCCATTTAAAAAATTTAACCATGCTAACTCATGGTGGCGATAATGCTGAAGCCTATTTTAGTTATGATGGAAAGTATGCATCATTTCAAAGCAATAATAAAAATTGGGATTTAAAATGTGATCAAATTTTTAATTTAGATATTGAAAAAGCAGCAAAAGATTCTTTGTATAAACCTACTCAAATTTCAACAGGGCAGGGAAGAACTACTTGCAGTTATTTTTTAAAAGATAATAAACATATTTTATATGCTTCAACCCACAAAGGCGGAATAGATTGCCCACCAGTTCCTGAAACTAAAGGAAAATATTTATGGGCAGTTTATAATACTTTTGATATTTATATAGCTGACTTAAAAGGAAAAATAACAAAACAATTAACCAATACTCCTGGCTATGATGCCGAAGCCACAGTTTCTCCAAAAGGAGATAAAATTGTTTTTACAAGCGATAGAAGTGGGGATTTAGAATTGTGGACGATGGATATTGATGGTAAAAATCAAAAACAAATTACATTTGGTTTGGGTTACGATGGTGGCGCATTTTTCTCTCCAGATGGTAAGAAACTTGTTTTTAGGGCATCTCGTCCAACAAAGGAAGATGAAGTTAAAGAATATAAAGAGTTATTGAAGGAAGGATTAGTTGCGCCAACTACTATGGATATTTACACCTGTAATGTTGATGGAAGCGATTTGAAACAAATTACTTTTTTAGGAAAAGCAAGTTGGGCGCCATTTTATCATCCGTCTGGAAAAAAAATAATTTTCTCAAGTAATCATCATAGTAAAAAAGGATATGATTTTCAGTTATTTATGGTTAATGTTGATGGAACAAATATTGAGCAAATCACAAGCCAAAGTTTATTTAATGCATTTCCAATGTTTTCTCCTGATGGAAAAAAATTAATTTTTTCTTCGAACAGAAATAATGGAGGCACAAGAGATACAAATTTATTTATTGCTGATTGGGAAGATTAATACAAAGCTTCATATTAAAAATAAAAAATGAAACATTATTCTACTTTTGCAATTGAACAATTTGGAAGGCATATCCATGGCGATGTAGAAGCTTTTAATTGGTTAATTAATAATGATTATCGGGAATTAATTGCTGTAATTGATGCTATTCGTGATGATAAAAAAGCATTTAATTTTTTGATTGATGGCAAACATATGGAACTTGCCGCATTTGTAAATACAATTTGGGATGATTTTAAAGCCTTTAAGTTTTTGATTAATGCAAAAGCTTTTGATTGGGCAGCTTGTGCCAATGTTGTAAATGGAGATGAAAAAGCAGAAGCCGCATTAAAAGCTGCTGGAAAAGGACACTTTGTGGCTTTAGCAAAAGCTATTTTAGGGCGAATACATGAAGATGGTGATAGAGCTACAACTCCTTGGGGCATTATGAAAAATTTATTTGATTTTAAAAAGAAATTCGATTAATTACGTACAAATAATATGAGAATTATAGATAGTATTCCACATCCTTCAATTAGTATTTCCATATTTAATATGAATGATAAATATATTGTAAAATTTGAAGCTGGTCCAATGGAACAAAGTTTTAAATTTCACACAGAGCAAATTAAATCCGTTGAAAATTTAAAAAAAATGATTAATGATGATTTTATTGAAAAAGTACGTTTGCGTTTTAACGACATGTTTATGCAAATGAAAGATGCAAAGTCTTTATAATTCTTTTAGTTTTTTATAATTATAATGAAGCCCCAAAACTAATAAAGTAGGTTCTAGCGTTTCCAGGTAAAATTCCAGGCCCAGGATATCCACCAGATCTTCGAGTTGCATACTTTTCGTCAGTTAGATTATTAACTCCTGCTTTGATATTATATTTTTCAAAAAAATGATATGAAAAAGATGCATCCATTATATTATAGCCAGATAGTTTGCCAATTGTTGCCGTAGCATTTGCTAATTCAGTATTTGCAGCGTCTGTAAATACATCACCTACAGAATTATATTGAACAGTGAAGGAAAGTTTTTTATTGGTATAGGTTGCCCCAAAACGGTGTATATAATTTGGTGCATTTTCAACCCTTTTGTTTTCAATTGATTTAGTTGGATCTGAAGATATTGATGGATTCTCCCACTTTGTATACTTTGCATTTATAAAAGAATTTGAAGCAAATACAGTGAGATATCCTATTTTAGAATTTTTTGTAAATAAATCAATTGTACTTAATTCAATATATGATTCAATTCCTTTACTCACAGACGTGCCTATATTAGTTCTAAATAAATTTCCATTTTGGATAACAGAACCAATTCGGTTATTATATTGAAGATAGAATGCTGAAATATCGAATGTTAAAAATTGTTTTACCTTACCTCTATATCCAAAATCAGCATTAAATCCGCTTGCATCTTTTAAATTAGGATCAATTATTTCTGTTGTTGCAGAAGGTGTCAATTCAGAAAAAGTTACTGGTCGGTAAGCCATGGAATAGTTAGCGTAAATATTAGTTTTATTAGTGATTAAATATTCTCCACCTATTCCATAAAGAAAAATATTACGAGTTCTTTTTTCAGGATTTAGTTGTCCGGATGTTGTTGTATTTATATATCCCTTAATTGTATTTTCTATATAATCAAAACGAATACCGGGTATAATTTTTAATTTACGACCAACATAAAAAATATTTTCTGCAAATATTGCATAATTTGTTGTTGTAAAATTTAACGAACGACCATATTTTTGAGGGAAATTTATATTTAAATCAAAATCATTTCCTACTGACCCAACTCCTAATTGATTTCTAGTTGTATGTGCAGATTGAATTCTAATGCCACTAGCTAAAATGTGTTGTTTACCTAATAGATTGTATTTTAGTGATGTTCTTAATTCAGCTCCATAGTTTTCATAATAATCTCTATCAACTTGTCTGGGATTATATTGAAGAGTAGAGGGGTTAATAGAATCTTTTAAATTAATTGATTTTAAATAGCCAACACTATTTCTTTCGGCAATAGTTGTGAATGATTTTAATTGAATGTTGAAAGAATTTGATACCTTGTATTTTAAAGAAGCAGATGCAACATTCCAAGGGGCACCAAACCAATTTCTTTCTCTTGTAGATTTTTGATGATTATTTTCAAATTCTAAATCAGTTAATCCTCCTGATTGTTGACTATCATAATTCATTTTGGTGTACTCTGCCGTTATACTAATTTTTTTTGTGAGTTGATAATTTAATGAAATGTGTCCTGTAAAAATTGAATATCTGCTATTATCTCTCCAACCACTAGCGCTGCGGTTGTGCAAAAATCCGTAATATGAAAACTTTTTGATTGTTCCGCCAATTGCATTAAAACTATTAAATAAACCATAAGAGCCAATTGTTTGTTGCGTTTCGAAAGTAATTGGTTTTTGAGAGTTTGGCTTTTTAAATTCATAATTTAACAAACCTCCAAATTGCGGACCATATTGTAAAGATGCTGCGCCACGAATAACTTCAATTTTTTCAACGGCTTCAGTAGGTGGCGTATAGTAAGATTCAGGATAACCAAAAATATCTGGAGAAATATCATATCCATTTTGTCTTACATTAAATTCCCATGATCTGTTTGGACTTAATCCTCTAGAAGCTATTCCTGTTTGTATTCCCGACCCATCGTTTTCCCAAATATTAATTCCTGGTACTTTTGCAAATATTTGTCTAGCATTATTAATACTTAAATCAGCATTAATTTTTGTTAGTAAAATGACTTCATTTTTTTTTCCTGCATAAATAACATTATCTTTTAAATCAGGCATTCTGTTTAATTTCACATCTGTAATAATGATGTCTGGTAATTTTAAATCAGATAATGAATCTTTTTTTTGAGAATGTAAATTGTTATATATTGTAATAAATAGACTTATTATAATTATTTTTTTCATTTTGTTTCAGAAAATTATTTTCGAGTCAAAAATATTATTTAGAATAATTATAAACAATACCTTAAAGAAGGTATAACAATTAAAATTAGCTCAAATAGGAGTATTGTTATCGATAAAATTTTGTTTAAGCCTTACAAAGATTCATGTTGACGAATCGCCTCTATTATTATGGAATATAATTCTAAATATAAATTTGCTCATTGCATTGCTAGTAAGAAAACCGAAACTTAATATTCGCTAAAGTTTTTCACACAAAATTTACCATCCTTAACTGATTTTAAAAAAGACAATAATGAAAAAAGTATGATTCTATTTATGGAATCAATTGTTTTTGGAACCTTAAAATAGTTTAAGACAAGGCTAATATCTGATTAGCGTGTTCTTTTGTTTTTACATCAGTAATAATGTGCTTTATTAGGCCTTTATCATTAATTACAAATGTTGTTCGAATAATACCATCATATATTTTACCCATAAATTGTTTAGTTCCCCAAACATCATAAGCTTTTATGATTTTCATCTCAGTATCAGCTAACAATGAAAAAGGTAATTCATGTTTAGTTGCAAATTTTAAATGACTTTTTTCATCATCTGCACTTACTCCAAGTGTTATAAAATTTTTCTTTGTTAACATAGAATGATCATCTCTTAAGCTACAAGCTTCCATGGTACAACCTGGTGTGCTATCTTTAGGGTAAAAATATAAAATGACTTGTTTTCCTTTAAAATCTGTTAATGAAATTAATTTCCCGTCCTGATTCTTTTCTTTAAATGCAGGAGCTTTATCACCAACTTTTAATGAAGTAGTATGTGCTATAAATTTAGTTTTTGTTTCTTTTTTTTCAGTAGCTTTTATTTTCACTGCTGGTTTAACAGGTTCTTTTTTAGTAGCTAATTTTTCCTTATTAGGAATACTTATTTTAGTTGTATTTACCTTTGCCATAACTTTAGTTTTATTAGCTAACGAATGAGGGAAGCTTTTGTTTATTTTTTTTGTTTTAAAAAAATCACACCATTCGGTTAATTTACATTCCTCACATTTTGGTGAACGTGCTAAGCAGGTATATCTTCCATGTAAAATTAGCCAGTTATGGGCTGTTGCAATGTTTTCTTTTGGTATGTGTTTAATTAATTGCATTTCACTATCAAGTGCATTTTTGGCTTTTGTCAAACCTAGTCTGTTAGATACTCTAAATACATGTGTATCAACTGCCATTGCCGGTTTATTATACACAACAGATGCAACAACATTTGCAGTTTTTCTTCCAACTCCTGCTAATTTTACTAATTCATTTATTTCACTTGGTACAACTCCTCCAAATTCAGAAACTAACATTTTTGCCATATTTACTAAATGTTTGGCTTTGTTATTTGGATAACTTACACTTCGTATGTATGAAAAAATTGTATCAGAATTTGATTCAGCCATTACCTCAGCCGTAGGAAAATCTTTAAATAATTTTGGCGTTACTTGGTTAATTCTTTTATCTGTGCATTGTGCAGATAATATAACCGCAACTATTAATTCAAATGGATTAGTGTATTGTAATTCAGTTTCTGCAACAGGTACATTTGTTTTAAAGTAATTTATAACGCCTGAGTATTTTTCTTTTAAAGTCATTTATTAATTTTATGATATTGTAAATCTAAAAAAAATCCCTGTTAAGTAATACCTAACAGGGATTCTAATAAAATTAAATTTGTTTATTTACCACCTTTTAATTTATCAGACATTGTTTTTCCTGCTGCCTCGTTTCCTGTTAAATAATAAAGTTTGCGTAATGCAATCATACATGATTTATCATCTGATTTTACTATTAGTGTTTGCTCTATATATGGTATTGCTTTTTTATAAAACTCTTGAGATTTAGCTTCTAATTCTTTTCCCTTAGTTTTTGCTTCAGCTAAAGATAAATTATTAGCTTTAGTTTGCAAAGTACCACCATAGTTATTATATAAAGCTCCAATATTATATAATGCACTAAAATAACTTTCTTGATTTGTTGGCTTTAAATCAATCGCTTTTTGATAATGTTCAGCCGCTTTAGTTACCATATTATCAAAATCGGCTGGTCTTGTTGTGTCTTTGCCACTTTTTCCTTTTGGATTAGCAATATTATCATAAACATTACCAAGTACTAACTGTAATTGTGGATTAGTTGGTTCTTTTTCGATAGCAGCTTGTAAATTAGCTAATGCTTTTTCTTGCTCACCTTTTTGTAAAAATATTTCAGTTTCTCTGTTCATTAAGTAAACATCATTTGGATATGTTTTACGTCCAGCTTTTAAATATTCTAATGCACCAGCAGTATCTTTTTGAGCTAATTTTGTATCATAAATGGTTTGATAATTGTATGGAGATGCAATTTTTTGATCAATCATTTTTTTATTATAATCAATCATTTTTGTTAAATTTTTTGCTTTTTGAGCAGAAATACATGCATTATAAAAACTAGCAGTATCTTTTTTTCCTGTCATTAATGAATTCATTATAGCAGCTTTGTAAAAATATTCGGCTGATTTATCAAAATCTTTAGCCTTATATTTTCCTACTGCAATATTTGATGATTCAAATTTTAGTTGACCTGCAACGTTTGCTAATTTTAAATCATCTTCACTTGGCATATTACCACCTTTCATCACATTCATAATGTTATCAAAATATTTTGGATCAACTTCCTTTATTTTATCTAAAGCATTTCCTGCTTCTTCAAATTCAAATAACGGAGTTAAACCATATGCAGCCTCAATTCTAGCATTTTTATCTGTTACTGTTGCTTCTAATTTTTTTTGTTCTGCTCTTAAATTGTATTGATAAATATTATACATAATGCGACATTTATACGCATATGTTTTTGCCTGATTTTTTGTTTCTTCATTTGCAGTAGCTAAATCAATATTTTCTTTAGCTTTCTTTAAATAATCAAAATCTGGTTTATCGTTTAATGTTGATTCATAATCATTTAATGCTCTCCAAGCATTTTGAACTTTTGCTTTTTGTGCAACTCCTAATAATGGTAAAGCTGCTAGCGCTAATATTTGAATTGTTTTTTTCATGATTAAATTTTTATACTTTTTTGTTTTACTATTTTAATTCCAATTACAGATTTCAAATTAGAAGATTTCAGATTTTAAATAAACTGTTAATTTGAAATCTTCTAATCTGTAAATTTTATTTTAATCTTCTTTCTTTTCAGACGTTTCATCTCCTTCTTTTCCATCATTTTCATTTGGAGTTTCTGGATTAATCGGAGATCCAGTTATTTCCGATTCAGTAGTTACTTCAGTTGATGTTTCTGCTATAACCTCTGCAATTTCATCATCTTCGTGGTCAACTTTGGTAATAGCTGCTATACTGTCACTATCTTGTATGTTAATTAATTTAACACCTTGTGTGGCACGACCCATAACTCTTAAATTAGAAATTGCCATACGAATTGCAATACCATTTTTAGTTATAATCATTAAATCGTTAGCATCCGATACAGATTTAATTCCAACTAAATTTCCTGTTTTTTCAGTAATATTAATTGTTTTAACTCCTTTACCACCACGGTTTGTAATACGGTATTCGTCAATATCCGAACGTTTACCATATCCTTTTTCAGAAACTACTAAAACGTTAGCTTGCATGTCGCTAATACAAATCATACCAACAACTTCATTCGTACCGCCTTCATCGTTTAAGTCAATTCCTTTTACACCACTTGCATTTCTGCCCATTGGTCTAACTTTAGCTTCAGGAAAACGACAAACTTTACCCATTTTGGTAGCAATCATAATTTCATTATTACCATTAGTTAAAGCAGCTTCTAATAAAACATCTCCTTCACGAATTGTAATAGCGTTGATTCCATTAGCACGTGGACGAGAATAAGCTTCTACTGAAGTCTTTTTAATAATACCATCTTTAGTACATAATATAATAAAGTTGTTTTTGATATACTCTTCGTCATTTAAGTTTTTGATATTAATAAATGCTTTTACTTTATCATCCGGAGCAATACTTATAATATTTTGAATGGCACGTCCTTTAGTATTTTTTGCACCTTCAGGCACTTCGTATGCTCTAATCCAATAACATTGTCCTTTTTCTGTAAACAATAATATGTAATTATGAGTAGAAGCAATAAACATGTGTTCAACAAAATCTTCATCACGCGTTGCTGTTCCTTTGCTTCCTCGTCCACCACGGTTTTGAGCGCGGTAATCGGCAAGGTTTGTACGTTTCATATAACCTAAATGAGAAATAGTAATTACTACGTCTTCATCAGCAATCATATCTTCAATTTTTAAATCATCACCTGCATAAACAATATCAGTACGGCGTTCATCACCATACTTATCTTTTATTTCAACTAACTCTTCTCTGATAATTTTAAATCTTAATGTTTCATCATTTAAAATATTTTTTAAGTGAGCAATAGTCAACATTAATTCGTTGTATTCTGAAGTTAATTTGCCAACTTCAAGACCTGTTAATGTTCTTAAACGCATATCTAAAATAGCACGAGATTGAATCTCTGATAAAGAGAAACGAACCATTAACTCTTCTTTTGCAGTATCAGGACTCTCACTTTCACGAATGATTTTAATTACTTCTTCAATATTTTTTTGAGCAATTAATAAACCTTCTAAAATGTGAGCACGTTTTTCTGCTTGTATTAATTCAAATTTTGTTCTACGAACAACTACATCATGTCTGTGATCAACAAAATGATGAATCATATCTTTTAGATTCAACATTTCTGGTCGGCCTTTTACAAGCACAACATTATTTACAGAAAATGAAGTTTGAAGCGCAGAATATTTATATAAATTATTTAATACAACATTAGAAATTGCATCACTTCTCAATTCGTAAACAATACGCATTCCTTCACGGTTACTTTCGTCACGTATTTCAGAAATACCTTCAATTTTCTTTTCATTACAAAGTTCCCATTGACGCTTAATCATTTCGGCTTTGTTAATTTGAAAGGGAACTTCGGTAACAATAATACGTTCACGATTATTAACAGGTTCGATGTTTGCTTTTGCACGCATCACAATTTTTCCACGACCTGTATGAAATGCATCTTTTACACCTTCATAACCGTAAATTGTTCCTCCAGTAGGGAAATCAGGCGCTTTAATGTATTTCATTAAACCATCAATATCAATATTGTTATCGTCAATATAAGCTAAAATACCGTCAATAATTTCGGTTAAGTTATGAGGTGGCATATTTGTAGCCATACCAACAGCAATACCACTTGCACCATTCATTAATAAATTTGGGATTCGAGATGGCATAACAGAAGGCTCAGTTAAAGAGTCGTCAAAATTTGGACGAAAATCAACCGTATCTTTTTCGATATCAGCTAATAATTCTTCAGTAATTTTACGGAAACGAGCTTCAGTATAACGCATTGCTGCAGGTGGATCACCATCAATTGAACCATAATTTCCTTGCCCATCTACAAGCATATAACGTAAGCTCCAATCTTGTGCCATTCGTACCATTGCATCGTAAACAGATGTATCACCATGTGGATGGTATTTTCCTAAAACTTCTCCTACAATACGTGCTGATTTTTTATAAGGACGATTATGCAAAACTCCTAAATCTAACATACCATAAAGTACTCTACGATGCACTGGTTTTAAACCATCTCTTACATCAGGCAAGGCACGCGATACAATTACAGACATCGAATAATCGATGTAAGCTGTTTTCATTTCTTCTTCAATGTTAATTGGAATAATTCTCTCTCCGCTCATTTTCTTTGGTTTAATTCGTTTTTATGTTTATAATATATTATGATATTGAGATGAAATTTTGTCATTGATTTTAACAAACTTATGACACACTTTTTTCTTCAATAAAAATTAAAATTAGTGTATGAAAATAGGTATTTAATAGGTAAAATTGGAGTATAGTTATTAACAGTTTTGATGTTAAAAAAAATAGATTCAATAATATTAAAAACTGCCATAATCGGTTACTTTTGAATATGGCATAATATGTGGTTTTAAAAAAACGTGATATTTAACCAAATTAAAAATAAAGAACCAAAAACAATATAATTATGGAAGCAAAATTTTCGAAACGCGTAAACGACGTTTTAAAATACAGTAAAGACGAAGCGCTTAGGCTTGGGCACGATTATATTGGCATTGAACATTTAATGCTTGGTATGATTAGAGACGGCGAAGGTGTTGGAATTAGATTACTGAAAAATTTAGAAATAAATTTGAATGATTTAAGGAAAAATATTGAAAAAAGTTTACCAGTTTCAATGCGTAAATTAAACAGTTTGTCACATATTCCTTTAGTAAAACAGGCTGAAAAAACTTTAAAATTTACATATTTAGAAGCAAAAGTTTTTAAAGCTCCGCAAATAGGAACTGAACATTTATTATTATGTATTTTAAAAGATAATGATAATGTTGTAACCAAAACTTTATCAAAATTAGGTGTTGATTATAATGCTGTAAAATTAGAATTAGAAGGCTTTATGGAAAATCCTAGTAAAATTGAAAACTCTACAGCTGGTGGTGATGAAGATGAAAATGAAGAGTCATTTAGTGCTAGTGGTTCTAGTGCATCTAAAAAACCTGGAGAATCAAAATCGCGTACACCAGTTTTAGATAATTTTGGTAGAGATGTAACTAAAATGGCAGAGGATGGAAAATTGGATCCTGTTGTTGGTAGAGAAAAAGAAATTGAACGTGTTTCTCAAATTTTATCTCGTCGTAAAAAGAATAACCCAATTTTAATTGGTGAACCTGGTGTGGGTAAATCTGCAATTGCTGAAGGTTTAGCTTTAAGAATTGTTCAACGTAAAGTTAGCCGTGTATTATTTGGCAAACGCGTTGTTACTTTAGATTTAGCTTCATTAGTTGCTGGTACTAAATACCGTGGGCAATTTGAAGAACGTATGAAAGCGGTAATGAATGAGCTGGAAAAAAATCCAGATGTTATTTTATTTATTGACGAAATTCATACTATAATAGGTGCGGGTGGAGCAAGTGGAAGTATGGATGCAAGTAACATGTTTAAACCTGCATTAGCTCGCGGAGAAATACAATGTATTGGTGCAACAACGTTAGATGAATTCCGTCAACATATCGAAAAAGACGGTGCTTTAGAAAGACGTTTCCAAAAAGTAATTATTGAACCTGCTACGCAAGATGAATCGTTACAAATTTTAGAAAATATAAAAAGTAAATACGAAGATCATCACAATGTGTCTTACACACCTGAAGCAATTAAAGCGTGTGTAACTTTAACGGCGCGTTATTTAACAGACAGACATTTACCTGATAAAGCAATTGATGCATTAGATGAAGCTGGTTCTCGTGTTCATATTACAAACATTCATGTTCCAGAAGATGTTGTTGAGTTAGAGAAAAAGATGGAAGACATCAAAGAACTTAAAAACCAAGTAGTGCGTTCTCAAAAATATGAAGAGGCTGCAAAATTACGTGATACTGAAAAGCATTTACAAGCTCAATTAGAAGCTGCTAAAAAAGTTTGGGAAGAAGAAACCAAATTAAATAGAGTGATTGTTACTGAAGATAATGTTGCTGAAGTTGTTTCGATGATGAGTGGTGTTCCTGTTCAACGTATTTCTCAAAATGAAGGTGAGAAATTAGTGAAAATGGTGGAGCAATTAAAAGGTAAAGTAATTGGACAAGACGAAGCTCTTAAAAAAGTTGTTAAAGCCATTCAACGTAACCGTGCTGGATTAAAAGATCCTAATAAGCCAATTGGTTCATTTATATTTTTAGGTCCAACTGGTGTAGGTAAAACTCAATTAGCGAAAATTTTAGCAAAACACTTATTTGATAATGATGAAGCTTTAATTAGAATTGATATGAGTGAATACATGGAGAAATTTGCTGTAACTCGCTTAATTGGTGCTCCTCCGGGATATGTTGGTTATGAAGAAGGCGGACAATTAACTGAAAAAGTAAGACGTAGACCTTATTCTGTTGTGTTATTAGATGAAATTGAAAAAGCACATCCTGATGTATTTAATATGTTATTGCAAGTATTAGATGATGGTCAGTTAACAGATAGTTTAGGTCGTAAAATTGATTTTAAAAATACTATCATTATTATGACTTCTAATATTGGCGCTCGTCAGTTAAAAGATTTTGGACAAGGTGTTGGTTTTGGAACTCAAACTCGTGTTGAAAGTGTTGAAGAAAGTAACAAAGGTGTTGTAGAAAATGCCCTGAAAAAAGCGTTTGCTCCTGAGTTTTTAAATCGTATTGATGATGTTGTGATGTTTAACTCTTTAAGCAGAGAGGATATTCATAAAATTATTGACATTGAATTATTAAACTTATTTGGAAGAGTAAATAATCTTGGTTATACAATTAAAATTACTGAAGCAGCTAAAGACTTTATTGTTGAAAAAGGTTATGATGTTCAATATGGTGCACGTCCTTTAAAAAGAGCTATTCAAAAGTATTTAGAAGACCCAATGGCAGAAGAAATCATTCAAAGTAACCTAAGTGAAGGCGATGGAATTGAAATTGATTTTGATGCTGAAAAAAAAGAAATTACTGTAAAAACTGTAAAGCCTAAAGGAAAAAAGAAGAAAGAAGATAATTAATATTTCAACTCATTTTAAAAATAAAAAACCTCGTTAAATTTTTACGAGGTTTTTTTGTGATTTTTTTTAAACCAAAAATTTAATTATTTTTCTGATTTTTAATTTGCCATAAAGCTTCTAAAACCAGCATGGAATCAATAGTTATGTTTTTTTCTTTTGCTCGTATTTTAGTATCAGATAGCCATTGTGTATCTTTTTTTATTAATACAATATATTGCGTTACTTGTTTATTCAATTTTTGTTGTTGTTGATTATTTTTATAAGTTCCTTTAAATAATTGATTGAGATTTTCGACAAATCCCCAACCAAAATTTTTGAGATTTGCTTCTGTTGCCATGATTATGATTACATCATGATTTTTTATTTCAAGTTCTAAATCCAATTCTTCAGCTTGCAGTTCTTGTTTAAAGGTTTCTGGATAAACCAATTTATTGTAATACCAAAAGTGGTCGTTAGTAAAACATTTAGAAATTCCCATATTGTAAATTCCCCAATAATAACTATCAGAAATAGTTAAAACACTTGGTTTTGTTTTATTTAAACCATCTTCTATAATGATTGAAGGGTAAGCTAAATCATAACCTTTAAGCTCAACTAATAAATTCATTCCATCTGCAATATCGTTATCATCTCCTTTTGGTTTTTCAATTTTAACATTGTTGAAATATAAGTTTGGAAGGTTGATGTTTCGAGTCGTTTCAATTTTTTTAATGATAGAATCTATAACTAAGGCAACAGCATAATTACTCCAATGTATGCCGTTTTTAGGGTAAAGTGGATATTTGGACTTATATTTATTTTCAGTAAACCATTTATTAAAGTCAATCACATGTAATGAATTTCTTTTTACGCCTTCTGAAAATGATTTATAATTTGTGTTTTTTAAAACCGGTAAGTATTTATCTGGGATATATTCAGGATAAAAAGATGCCTTTCCAGGAGCTAAAACTATAATTAAATGCTTGTTTAATTTGGATAAAGTATCACTTATAAATTTTAGCTGTTTTATCGTATTTGCGATGCTATCTTCTCCTAAAAAGTCATTACCAACATAAGCATCAATGTAGCTTTTTTCGTATAAATAGTTTTCTTTACCAATTATAACATCATTTGCTTTTGCTTTATTAAAAAGGCTAAAGGAAATTTGATTATTTACTCGAACCAAATCATTTCTGAAACCAAACATCGCATTTAAGTGTTTCTCTTGCATTTCTTGAAATGTACTAGAAAACCAATTGTTTTTGCTAAAAGTTCCTTCTTCTTCACTCTGAATTGCGCCTTTTAGGGGTTTTATTTCAAATAAATTTAATTTGTTTTGTAGCAATGGTAAAAATAGAATACTCATGATGAGCATCAATAATC
>Ga0114977_10001747_pt1 | contig 14285 bp, 9 predicted proteins | sample S_130805_MF_Meta_FD_87026 | JGI IMG/M metagenome (GOLD analysis project Ga0114977, IMG submission 87026) | Freshwater microbial communities from Lake Simoncouche, Canada to study carbon cycling - S_130805_MF_MetaG | ecosystem: Environmental > Aquatic > Freshwater > Lake | place: Lake...
CTACAAGCGATTACCGATATTGAAGGCCCTGAGCCGGGTCAACACAACTGGTGGCGTGGTGATCATGTAAGTGTTTATGATAAAGGAGCACGAGAACAAATCGCAGAGCTAGCTGAGATTATAGACGCGGGGCAAGCCCTTGCTTTATGGGATCAGGCTTTCCAGACGAAATGGAAAAAACAAACAGTCTGGATTCATGGCGATTTTGCCATTGGCAATATACTCATGGATGGAGGCAAATTATCAGCAGTCATTGACTTTGGCGGCGCTGCGATTGGAGATCCTGCCTGTGACTTAGTAATTGCATGGACTTATTTGAACGGCAAAGCTCGTGAGATTTTTATTGATGAAATGAATCTGGACCCTGATACATGGCTCCGTGCAGGTGCCTGGGCACTTTGGAAGGCGACATTTGAATTGTGCCAAATTGTAGATAAAAACAGCGATGAAGCTCAAGTGCAAAAGAAAATTATTGATGATTTAATCTAAAAAAGAGGAAAATGTTTGATGTGTCAAAAAAATTTAGCTAATAACGGCCCCAACCCTAATGCTAAAACACCACTTGAGGGTTATGAAGATCTTGTGTTTTTAAAAAATATTATTTCCTCTCCTAATATACAGGCAGGAGATTATACTTACCATGATGATAGGCGATATGGCGCTAAGAACTTTGAAGAAAATAATGTATTGTATAATTATCAACCCGACAGGGTAAAGCTTGTTTTTGGGAAGTTTTGCGCAATTGCTGCTGAAACTAAATTTATAATGACAGGTGATCACAAACTCGATGCTATCAGCACCTATCCTTTTCCAATTTTTAAAAATGGTTGGGAAAGTATGTTTAAGAATGAAGATGAATACAACAAGGTTATTTATGAAACAGAAAATGCAAAATAAAAGTAAACTCTCTTTACCCATTTGGATCATGGCGCTGATCGCAATTGGAGCGGGGATTGGTTCTTTAACCAAGCCAGAGATTAGCGCTTGGTATAGCGCCTTGAATCGCGCGCCACTAACGCCTCCAAATTATGTATTCCCCATTGCCTGGACTATTTTATATGGCATTATTGGAGCCTGTGGATGGCTCATTTGGCGCAAGCAATCATTACCCAAACTCACGGCCATCAAAACCTTATACGTGACCCAGCTCATTTTAAACTGGAGCTGGACGCCTTTGTTCTTCCACTATCACTTAAGCGGGTTTTCCCTGATGGTGTTAGGCACCATGGATATTATGGTCGGTGCGCTAATTTGGCTAGCTTACCGAAAAATGAAAGCGGTTTCGCTGCTGATGACCCCATATCTATTCTGGATTCTATTCGCAACCCATTTAAATTTGTACATATGGCGGTGTAATTAATCATTACAGTATAGAAGCGAACTACGCCTCAATGGCTGTACTAATATTTCAATTAACCCAGAATGAAAAACTATTGACAATTAATTATTTTTATATAGCATAATATATACTTTTTATATTATAGATGCGCAACATATGGATAATAAATCATGAGAGATCAGTCGAATTACCCCCAAGAAGTAGTTGCTAATGCAGCTGAGGTTGGATATAAGGCGGCGAATTTGATATTCCTATCAATAAAATTGTCATTACTTCCTTCAACCGACACAAGTGTGCCCAGACTGACGCCAATTGAAAGCTCAACCATACTTTCTCATCTAAACAAAGACCCTAATTTCCAAGCAAAATGGACTGAATTTCAAAGGGAAATGCTTAAAAAAGATGCATTAACAGCCCTTGCAAAAACTATATTACAAGAAATTCGTAATATTGTTATCGAATCTTTTAAAAAAACGGAGTTTGTATTACCAAATGTAGAAAGTGATTTAGTAATGGTGCGCAGCACCAGCAATGAAGATAAGATTGGTAGCGCTAATCAAGGCGGAAATGAAAGCCTACCCAGCAACAAAGCAGGTTTGCGCTCTGCCATAGGAGACGTGATTGCGTCATATTTCAGCGAAAAATCAATCCAACAAAGGCTGCAATCAGGGGAAAGAGTAACTGACAACCTGCCTTTAATGGCTTGCTTGATTCAGGAAATGGTTGGGGTCGCAGAAGAACAAGGCAATAGATCTAGATTTGTCTCAGGAGTGATTTTCACAGATGATGATAATATAAGAATTCAAGCCGCCCCAGGGCACGGTAAATTGATTGTTGACAGCTTGGGTGAGTTCGATGATTTTTACATAAACAAAGATGATCTCGTTTACGCTGACATTAATCAAAAAAAATATAGGATTGCGCCATATTTTAACAGAGATGCCCGTAAAGTCATCCTTGCGGCAATGGAAAATGATTTCATAACCAAAACTTCACCTAGCTTGGATACTGATACCATCAAGAAATTAGCTGAAGTTGGGCGCTATATTCAAACAATCTATGGCATGTTGATGGATATAGAGTTTGTCTACGATCGTGAAAATAACACTATTAATATTGTGCAAGCAAGGAACAGATCTATTGGCACAAAATTTTCGGCATTATCAAACACCTTTATTGCTGAAAAATCACCATCTGCCTTAAAAGGCAAGGTAGTAACAACGGACTTAATGCAGGCTTTAATTATCGATGATTCAAAGCAATTATTAATTTGCGACACAATGGAAGCGGCACTGACCCAGTATTCTGCGCATAACAGTAAAGATAACCCTATCAAAGCTATTGTGATTAAAGCGCCAGCAGCCCATAACTCACATGGTGCAGGGCTGTTCACTCAATTGGATGTGCCGGTGCTGCAAATTAATCAATCTGGGCATGATGTAAGGGATTTCATTGGCAATTTCGCTATTAATAAGTATGTGGTTGACCCTCAACATAGCGCTATATACCAAGTTAAAAAGAAAGAAGTCAAGGAAGGTTTAATTGAAAAAGGAATTTTCAAATCCACCATCGGCACTGCTGTAACACCCATGGGATGGCAATTTGCAGAGCCAGCTCCAGACGACAGCATATCGACTGCTAGATCCCTACACATTGCGAAATTAGCAGTGAATGCAAAGGATGATCGAGATGCATCTCGAGAGTTATTTCAAGCGTTATATAGTGTTTTAATCCCACTAAATCCAGAATATAATGAGAAATGTTTTAGAAACGACCTAAACAGCATATCTCTCCCCACTCGTGATGTTGAACAGCAAAGGGTTGCCTTGCAGCAATTGTTAAGCTTTATTGTGAAGAAAAGGAAATCTATTGATCGAAATGTGATGATAGATTTGATGATCACTGGTGGTGAGCTATACGATAAATTAAATGATCATGCGCGCAAACCATTTGATCAAACCGAGATGAAAGACTATCTAGACCTTTATAATAAATTCCATGGTTTGATTCTAGAGCAACGCGAGCATAACAGCCTCTCTGATTCAGTTGTAACCAGCATGGCAAGAATTACGGCTGATAAAAAATATTTAGCCATTGCAGAAGAATTGGGTTTATCCGAAGAAGCTGCGCAACCATTTAAGGATGTGGCCAGGTTTGAAGCTTTCATCATCAAAGAAGATATTAAGAAAAAATGGCTCTCCTTTTGTAAGGAATCTTGCCTTGCCTCCCAAGAAGATATATATAAATTAAGTTACATCTGCAAAACTTTAGCTAAATATAACATGCATGAATATTGGCTTAACACTGATTTCACTACAAATTCAGCAACGCTAGATGAGATATACTTACGTTTTAAAAAATCTGAAGCGAAGTTAGAACCAGTGCGAGAAGCTGAAAAATTATTGGATATATTAGAGCATCAAACAAGTCAGTGGACGGAACCAAGCAGATTTGGTGAGCTGCATGAGGAATTAAAAGATAAATTAAAAATAATTGAAGAAAAACTTGAAAGCAGCAAACCGCGATCTAAGGTTAATGAATTATTAGATAAATTAGAGCTCGACAAAATAAAGCGTAATCAGGAGGATCAGCTTTACAGAATGCCCTTCCGTACCCATGCCGAAATGACACAATATATTGCCCGTCAGATAAAAGATATTACCACAGCAAAAGCTAAAATCGAAGATAGGCGTCGCGAACAAGGATATGGAGACGAATTGGTTGAGTATGCAACCTTTAACCAACTTAATCGCTTAGTTGACATTTTTGATAACAGCCTCAAGTCATTACAAACTTCAAGTCTATATGAAGACAAAGAAATTCAAGCTAAAAATTTCCATGATCTGGTGATAGATTTTTATAAATTAATGAAAAGTTGCTCTATGTTTGAACTATCGCACAAAGTACCTCAATCATACAATGATGATATTTCCAGCACAATTTTCAGTGATGTTCAATATGGAATAAGATGGGTCGACGGAGAAATCGATCAAATGCAGAGCATAGGCATTAGCGCTGCTTCATTAATGATATCACCTAACTTTTCTGTAATTCAGAGTGATATATATCAAGGGTTCCAGCGAATTAAAAAATTTTGGACTACATTTAAGTCAAAGGGAAATTCGATGACTACAGCAGATGTACACAGCTTTACCCACCAAACCATGATATCATCTCTGAATTTTAATTTTAGCAGGCTAAATCTAGATGCTATTTCTAAGTTAATGCCTGAAAACACTAAAGATATTATAGATTGGCACAATAACTCATATAGTAACCCATTTATCCTAAGGGACGGATTTATTAAGGCAGAAGAAGTGATATGTGACTATAATATGCCATTAAACCAACATTCGCTTGGATTAAAACTGCTTTATAATTACAAGAGAGATGTGATAAAGTTCAACTATATATTTAACGGATCAAATGATGGGGGTGTTAGGTGGGGATGGTTATATGCATACAGCTGCTATGCTTTCAACAAACTAAGCGATAACAAAGCATTGGATATAAGTCCGAGCATTTGTGGTTTACATATAAATAAAGAGTTCTCTTTATCTACACAAAAAACGGAAATTAAGCCTTTTATAGATAAAGTCGTGTTTGTCATAGAAAAAACAAATAATCTCTTTACTGAGACTGTATCCTTGGAAAAACACTTTGAAGGCGATGATGAATTTTTACAACTTTACAATATTCTTATTGGAAAAGCTGATAAGAAAGATATTATTGCAGAGGTAGATCGTCATAAAGAAGTAATTGCTTTCATCGTGGACCCAACGAGCATAAAAACATTAAGAGAATCTATGAAAGATGTTGATGACATTGTTAGAGATCAACTATTATCAAATAATAAATTTCTATTGTGTGTAAAAATGAAACATCTGACACTTGATGAAGCCATTGATCTGTTTAAGCATGAAGATAAGAAGTTACTGCACATAGCAGCTGCAAAAGGGAATCAAGATCTATGTGAACTGCTCATTAAGTATGGGTCAGACCCTACTGCGAAGAACAATGAAGGCAAAACGCCAAGCGAAGTTGCCAAGTCTATAGCTAATTCATTGCGAGAGACTCCTGACTATACAGATGACATATTGCAATGGACGTCCATATTCAGAATGGACCATGAAGATGATATTAATTTAGAAGATTATAACAAAACTTATGAGTATTTAAAAGCACAAGAAACGTCGAAAACGTCTGCTAGAAGCAAAGCATCAGGTATAGCAGCTGTCAAAAGCAAAATAACCTGGGAAGAGCACGTATCACTAAACCCAAATACAGCTGGGCAAGAAAGGTAATAACTTGCTAATTGAGGGGGGATAGTATTGGCAAATAGGGCATAAAGCTGGAATCTATCGTTGTCAATTTCCTCTTAATCCTCTATAAAGGATAATATTAATTTAGTTGGGTTATCGTTTATGATTAAAAAGTTGTTGGTTGCTAATCGTGGTGAGATTGCTTGTCGAATTATCAAAACAGCAAAGCGCCTTGGCATACAGACAGTGGCGGTGTATTCAGAAGCCGATACCAACGCTTTGCATGTGAAGATGGCAGATTCAGCTATATATATTGGTGATTCACCAGCCACAGCAAGTTATTTAAATCATAAAGCCCTTATTAATGCAGTGAAGATCTCTGGTGCTGATGCTGTGCACCCTGGATATGGCTTTGTTTCCGAGAACGCAGAATTCGCCGCTAAGCTAGAGAAACTGGGAATAACCTTTGTTGGCCCTTCATCCGCTGCCATTAAAAGCATGGGGGATAAGATTCAGGCTAAAAAGGTGGCTAAGAAATCTGGCGTCAGTGTGGTGCCTGGTTATATAGGTGCCATAAAAACAGATAAAGAAGCCCTGAAGATAGCCGAGAAAATAGGCTATCCCATCATGTTGAAAGCGGTTGCTGGCGGCGGTGGAAAGGGGATAAGGGTTGTGCGTGGGCCGGAAGAGATGATCCAGGCATTCAGCTCTACCCGTAATGAAGCGAAAAACAACTTCTCTGATGAAAGAACCTTTATCGAGAAATTCATTGAAGACCCTCGTCATATCGAAATTCAATTGATCGCCGACCAGCATGGCAATTATGTCTGCCTGGGGGAAAGGGAATGCTCAATTCAACGCAATCATCAAAAGGTCATTGAAGAAGCCCCCAGTTCATTCATCAGCGAAAAGATTCGCAAGAAGATGTATGCCCAGTCTGTCGCCTTAGCCAAAAAGGTGGGTTATTATTCAGCTGGAACCATAGAGTTCATCGTCGATGCCCAAAGCAATTTCTATTTCTTAGAGATGAACACCAGGCTGCAGGTGGAGCACCCAGTGACAGAGTTAATCACAGGGCTTGATATAGTCGAGCTTATGCTCAGGGTTGCCGCGGGCGAGAAGCTTCAATTCGCGCAAAAGGATGTGAAATTAAATGGCTGGGCGATAGAGTCTCGTATCTATGCCGAAGACCCAACATGTGGCTTCTTGCCATCAACAGGCAGGGTGGAAGTTTACCGCGAGCCAGAAAAATCCAGCTCTATAAGGGTTGACACCGGCATATACGAAGGTGGCGAAGTGAGCATGTTTTACGATGCCATGATCGCCAAGTTATGCTCATATGCTGAAGATAGAAAAAGCGCCATCAACGAGATGTGCAATGCTTTGGATAAATTCGTTATCCGCGGAATATCCCATAACATCAGCTTTTTGCAATCGGTGCTGAAGTCAGAGCGATTCATCAAGGGTGATATATCAACCAATTTCATTGAGCAGGAATATAAAGATGGCTTCTCTGGAGCGATGATCACTGACGAATCAAGCGCGGTGATATTGTGCTCTGCCGTATTTATCTTCCTGAGTGACTTAAAGCGTAACATGGATGTTGCAGGCAAGCTTGGTGGCCGCTCCCAAGGCATTGGCACCCGCTGGGTGGTTTCGATGAACAATCTTAACTACCCCGTAACCGTCCATCATTTGGTTGATGATGGATATAAAATCTCATTTGCTAATCGTCGTTTTTACATCACCAGTAAATGGATACTGGGCACGAAACTGTTTCCCTGTACAGTTAATGGCAAGCAATACACAGTGCAGATATCCAACCGCACCGAAAGGGGCTGGGTTTTAACATTTATGGGTGCATCGCTGGAATGTGTGGTGACAACGCCGCGCACGGCCGAGCTGCGTAAATTTATGCGCATCGCCAGCCAAGCAGAGGATGGGCCAGATGTGATGGCGGCAATGTCAGGGCGGATTGTTGACGTTAAGGTTGCTGTTGGCGATCGCATCGCCAGGGGTCAACCAATTCTGGTGATGGAGGCGATGAAGATGGAAAACGTTGTTACCGCTTCAAGGGATGGTGTTGTCTCAAAAATACATGTTAAAGGCAATGACCTGGTTTCGGTTGGGGAAACTTTGGTGGAAGTTGAAACGGCATAAGTCAATTACGCTGCGTTTGCACCCTCCATCCCTTTGAAGTTATAACTTCATCCTAAACGCCATGCTTTACCTGGCTTCCGGAAAGACAGCCATAATTAAATTCAACTAAACACCTCAAAACAGTTTAGGGTCAAAGAGGTTGTTATATTCTTCAATAGCATATCGGTCGGTCATCCCTGCTATATAATCGATAATCACCTCTGCCTTCCCTGCCCTTTTGCATTTTTTATACCACTTGCTTGGCAGGCAATCTGGTGATTCATAGAACTTATCGAACATAGCCTGCACCACATGCATGGCCTTGGAGGTCATCCTGTTGATAAGATAATGCCTGTAATACTTCTCGAATAAGAATTTCTTCAGGGAGTTTTTTATCCCCTCATATTCGGCAGAAAAGCGTATCACATCGCTCCCGGCGCTGAAGACATCCTCCAGAGATTTTATATTTTTAGCCACGATGATTTTTCTGCTGTTTTCCACCAGATCATTCACCATCAGGGCAGAAAGCCTGCGAATGGCTTCTTTCACCAACTTTGCATTGTTAATGTGGGGGTGCTCCATCTTCACCTGCAAAAACACCTCCCCCACTTGGGGTATGGTCATCACTTCGGCAACGGTGATGAACTTAGCTCTTATCGCATCATCAAGATCATGGTTGCAATATGCAATGTCATCAGCCAAGGCTGCAACCTGTGCTTCCAAGCTTGGGTGGCTGTCTAGCGGAATGTTAAATGATTGCAAAACATCAGCAGCAATGGTGCCACTTTTTTTCAATGGCCCGTTATGTTTGATTATCCCTTCCAAGGTTTCACCGCTGAGGTTAAGACCCTTGAAATGGAAATATCCATCCTCAAGCCCTGTCACGATTTTAACGCCATGCAGGTTGTGGTCGAACCCTCCGTGTTTTTCAGCAGCAGCTTTTAATCCATCCTCACCAGCGTGGCCAAACGGTGGATGGCCTAAATCATGCGCCAGGGCGATCACCTCTGCCAGATCTTCATTAAGATGCAACCGGCGGGCGATGGTTCTGGCGATCTGTGAAACTTCAAGGCTATGGGTTAAGCGGGTGCGATAGTGGTCCCCCACATGGTTAACTAGCACCTGTGTTTTATATTCCAACCTTCGAAATGCCGAGGAATGAACAACGCGAATTCTGTCGGTGGCAAAGCGATCTTCCCTTTCTTCATGGCTTTCTTGGTGGATTCTTCCATAAGTTCCCCCTGAAGCCGTGGCATATGGCGCAAGTTTCATATCAAAACCCCTGTTTTAATATAAGATTGCACCAGCGCAGCGATAAAAGCAAGAGGCATCTGGGATACAACCTTTGATTATTCTAAACGGCAATTAGCGAATCACCTGTTAAACTCAAGGCCAAATCTTTGCTGGCGCCCTTGACTTCTGAATTCATCCACATATGAATCACCTTGCCGGCTCCTTAAATTTGCAATTGATTCCTTGTTAAACACAACACTTTCTTCATTATAATGATATGCAGTGAAGACTTTAGGTTCTGCAAATGAAATTCGTTTTGAAAGGCTGGTGCTACTACTGGGATCAGAAAGGCCAATGCCTGCAACATAATCAAGTGATTGTGATATGTTATTTGCCACTCTATAAACAGCAGCACTCATAAAGCTTGAAAACCCAGGGCTGACAGCAGCGCTCACCCCTTCAATGGTCTTACTTGCTTCCGTAACAAATCCTCCACTGAATTCATTAGCGCCATCATTAACACGAATAACAGCACCATCATCAACCATACTTCTTATCCGAATAAATTGACTATTGCTTTGTGATTGTTTAATTACTTCTGCCCGAGACGGTATTTGCACAAATTTGGTCTTCTCCACAGGGGGCACTTCTTCGCTGAAGAAATATACATTGCCCTTTCTTATAGCTACATAGCCATCTTTATTATAAAATTCAGCCACTTCATCGATTGTGTTGCGCCCTAATAATGCTAATGTTTGATTGAAGTTATGCAAAATATTCATAACGACTGGAACATCAACGGTCCCGATTGCGACTATATCATTGAATGAAACCTCCAGCTCTTCTTCCCCGATCAAATGGGCTACTTCATCTCGATAAAATAAAATAAGGCCAAATTCTGGCCAAGTATGGTAAAGGGTTACAACCATTTCCATACCATACTTGTGCACAACTTCCCCTCCTTCAAAGCAAAAGTAAACCTCTTCTTTTTTTAAAAAATTTGCCTCATTGGAAAACAGAATTTTTTCTAAAAGATATCCATCTATATTTTTAATATACAACTCCCTCTCAGCCTTAAATAGCCCCATAGGGGAATTATACAATATAGATGATTCTGCGCGTTGCATCGCTGCTTCCCCTTGCCCCACCTTATTCACAACATATTTCAACATGCCACAACCATAATCATAAAGATCAGTAAATTGGCCATATGATATTTCCATATTACGCTCTTCAATAGAAAAATATTTCAGCGCGCAATAATATTTATCTTTATTCTTATCATAAAGCTCCATCAATTTGTCGAAATCAAGTCTTGGTTCTGACTCAGCTAAAGCTAACATTCCCTTATGATGACCCAAAGCGTAATCCATTGCTTCGAACTTAGATCTTGCATAATTCATCAATTTATCAAATGGTATATACCCCGCCGTAGTCACCTCGTTTACGGCATCTAGCTTGCCAATTAACAACTGCAACATATTCAGCTTAAATCGCCCTAATAACAATAAATCTTCAAAATTCACGCTTACTGGCAATTTATCAGCAAGTAATTTTTTAACGTTTATTCCATATTCCACCAGGCACAACATTAGGGAGAAATTTTCCATCCCTAATGCAATCAAGGCATCTAATCCTATTGGATTCTCCATATCCATCAGGCTCTGCACCCCCTTATAATAAGATAAGAAGCATTGCGACATAGATCGATCCATCACCATCAACCGCCCAAGCTCGATGTATGGCTCGTTGCTGCGTGGGTTAAGCTCTACAGTTAAGGAAAATAGGGCTTCCGTGAGATTATTATCAATGATAAATTTCATAAACATCACATTAACTCGATTCACTTCACCTCCTAAAAGAGCGAGCAGCCTTTCGACCTGCTCATGATAATCCAGAATCAATACCAACTCTCTATGTTCCTTAAGATGATTTAAACTAATCGGATTCTCCATGCTCATCAAGGCAATCATGCCCTTATATGACCTCAGCAGATACTTAAGCCTTTCCACATCTTCAATGGCAATAGACCTTAGGTCTTCAAAGCTGATATATCGTGCAGCACTCATGTCTTGGCGCATTTCGGCTAAGGCAATCAACCCCTCTTGAAGCCCGTTAGTAAAAACATATTTTAAGAAGTTTATTTTTCCTTCACTAAAATTAATTAACTTAATGGGTAGTTTATTAATGTCATTTGCATTTTTTAATACAAACTCCAATGCATCTGAATTTCCTAAACTATTTTTAGCAAATATGATAAGATCGGCGAAGGCTTTAACTTTTCCGCCAATTAAAGTGAACACCCCTCTTTGATATCGCGCAAAACAATCAAATATTCCAGTATGTTCTGCCGCTAATTTCACCAGCTTTTCAAAGGTGAGGTTAGGCCCTTCATTATGACATTCACCCTCGATAAAAGCGATGATAAAATCACCGCCGTTTTCTATAATATACTGAAATTTATCTGGATAAGCCCTTCCAGCTTGCTCAATCAACCCGCGTGAAATTCCAACTCTCGCAAGCCCTAAAACTTTGTCATTATTGAGGTCTAATAAATGTTGAAGCTTGTCTTCATAACTTAAAGCTTTAAACTCTGCTGCCACGGCTGATACCCTTAAGTTCAACCTAGCAAAATCTTCTTGAAAAAGAGTGACACTTCTTGGTCTCCTTATTACATAAGGCAGCCTATCTTCACTTGGATTTTGCATCACACACACCCCATGGATTAGTTCATTTATTAACTATGCATGAAGGATTTATAATACACAACAATATGATTGCAATATTTATATGCGTTAATATCAACTGTTTTTGCAATAATGGGGGGTTTTGTTTCTTTTGCTTTAAAAAATACCTTATCTTCTTGTATAACAGAAAAAGGGGAGAGCGGATTTTTTTGGAAAAGGAATGAAGATGGTTGAATTATAAAGGCAAAAAGCAAGAAAAAATAATTCATACTCTGAGCCAGGGCTCACATGACTTATTGTGATCCAGTCTGATTTTTTCTAGATCTTCAGAAACCAAGCTTCACTTGATTTCTGAAGATGACGATTTATTAAAGCTTTGAATTCTATATATATATCTATTTAGATTTGATAAAGCTCAAGCCTTGATATTTATTGGCAAAGGCTGTCACTTTGTCAGCTTTCAAGTTAACAAAGTTAGACTCGTTGGTCCAAGCTGGGTGAGTTGTGATGTCAATATCCAACTTTAAGGTGTCGTTCCCATAGGTAGACCTTGTTTTAAAGCTGGTGCCGTTGGTCATCACAACGGTGATTTCCCTGAAACGTGGATGCAAAGAAGATTTCTGCTTACCAGAACCTTCAACTGCTGTCATCACTTCCGCAGCCGGAGCTGCTTTAACTTTTGCTGTCGATTTTTTTGCACTTGCTGGTGCTGCTTTTTTAACGCTCATGTGTTTAACCTTACAAAACTGAAAATCCAAGAGGTAGTATACAGACAATAATCGCATCATTCAAGTCTATTTTTAGCCAGTTTTAAATAAAATGCTATTCAAACTTGTTTAGCGGTGAAATTGGGTGTATGATCAAGACCACAAAATTCAAGGGATTATTAGAAATGAGTAAGAATCTGCAACCCATACGTGGCACCAGAGACCTGTTTGGTGCGGAAATAAGACAACAGGCAGAAGTTATCAACAAGGCAACTTCTGTGATGTCTGGATATGGATATCACCCCATCAGCACCCCGATATTTGAAGAATCGGAAGTTTTCTTCCGCACCCTTGGCGACACATCAGATATAGTTACTAAAGAAACATACACCTTTAACGACCGCGAAAAAACCAGCATCACTCTGCGCCCGGAATTGACAGCCAGCATGGTGCGCGCATTGATCTCCAATGGCATGACCCAAACCCTGCCACAGAAGTTTTATGCCGTTGGCCCGGTGTTTCGCCATGAACGCCCACAAAAATGCCGCTATCGCCAATTCACACAGATCGATTGTGAATACTTCGGGGCAAAGCATCCACTCACCGATGTTGAAACCATAAAGTTAGGGGCCGACATAATCACCAAACTTGGCTTGCAAGATGTTGTTACCCTGGAATTAAATTCATTGGGAGATAAGGAAAGCCGGGCTGCCTATAACAACAATTTAGTGAACTTTTTGCAGCGCTATGAGAAGGATCTTTCCCCAGAAAGCCAAGCACGCCTTGCTAAGAACCCGATGAGGATCTTGGATTCTAAAGATGAAAATGACAGAAGGTTAATAACTGGCGCCCCAAGCATGAAGGATTGCTATAACCAGCATTCCGCTGACTATTGGAAGGACGTGCTTGCAGGCCTTGATGCGATGGAATTAAAATATCAAATAAATGATGGGCTGGTCCGCGGGTTGGACTATTATTGCCACACCGTGTTTGAGTTCACCACCTCACAACTTGGCAGCCAAGGAACCGTGCTTGCTGGCGGCCGCTTCGATGGCCTGAGCGAGATGATGGGCGGCCCAAGAATTGAATCCATCGGCTTTGCTGCAGGGCTTGAACGTTTATCTGAACTGCAACAGGCCCTGGCCATCACCCCACCGGCAACACCATTTGCCTATATAATAGCCGTTGGTGAAGAATTGTTGACACCCGCAATGAAAATATCCACTCAATTGCGCGCCCAGGGCTTGGTGATCCATCAAGATTTTAGCGATAATTTAGGCAAAAGCCTGCGCAAAGCAAACAGCATGAACGCCGCCGTTTGCCTTATATTAGGGCAAGACGAGCTGCAGCACAACGTCATCAAAGTGAAGAACATGGTCACTGGGTATGAAGAGATCGCCAAGATCTCGGAAGTCAGAACATTGCTTTCCTCAATGATGGGGGTTTGACTTTTAAGCGCCTTAAGGTATAATCTTCATGCGAGCGGCTGTGGTGGAATTGGTAGACACGCAACGTTGAGGTCGTTGTCCCGAAAGGGAATGAAAGTTCAAGTCTTTTCAGCCGCACCAATAAATGATTTTAAAATATGGAATATATATTCACCATCACCGATGCTGCCGCTAATCGCATAAATCAGCTTGTTAAAGCTGAAGAAGGCGGCGCCAACCTGCGCATAGAGGTGCTGGGTGGTGGCTGCTCTGGCTTTCAATACAATATATTCCTAGACAAAGAACCTGCCACCGCAGAAGACCTGACGTTCAGCAAAAACGCCGCTAATGTTCTGGTGCATCCTGATTGCATGTCGCTGCTGAATAATTCCATCTTAGAATATGTGGAAGATCTTGGCAGCTCAAGGTTTGAAATCATCAACCCCAATGCAGCGGCAAAATGCGGCTGCGGCAAATCGTTTGGGATATAG
>Ga0114977_10001748_pt1 | contig 14280 bp, 16 predicted proteins | sample S_130805_MF_Meta_FD_87026 | JGI IMG/M metagenome (GOLD analysis project Ga0114977, IMG submission 87026) | Freshwater microbial communities from Lake Simoncouche, Canada to study carbon cycling - S_130805_MF_MetaG | ecosystem: Environmental > Aquatic > Freshwater > Lake | place: Lake...
AAGGTAAATTTATATTTACAACCTTAAATGGATTGTTCCCGCTATATCATTCGGTTGAGGAATTTTGTGCATCCGCTTCACAAGATGGAAATGCAACCTATCGAAGCAATACTTTTGATCTTATGACCTTCCGCGACCATAACACAACAGAATTTGAAGATGATTTTGGAAACAGGAAAATACTTGAATGTAACGAAAGGTATTATGTTCCCAGCGAAATTACATGGTTATTGAAATCGCTCGGATACTCAAAAGTTGATATTTTCGGGGCAAAACTCGGTGAATTTTCAAGAAATCATACATTGACAACCGAAGATTTTGAGATGCTTGTTATAGCCGAAAAATAACATAAAATGCAATTCCGCACAATACGCGGTTTTGTCAATAAAGGTTTCAGTACTTTGGAATTTTTGTAATCCACCTCAGCCATTGGACGCAAGCCTAAACAAAAGCTTAGCATGATATATCCCCCTATTGCGGAAAACTTGAAGGGAAATCAGAAATAAAACTTTATGAAATGGGAAATAAAACGGAATTGACACCAGCACAGAGGGAAGAACTAATCAGCTTATTAAAAGTACGTTTCGAAAAAAATATGATCCGTCACCAAGGTCTTGCCTGGGATAAACTTCAGGCAACACTGGAAGCTAATACCGAAAAATTATGGTCGCTCGCCGAAATGGAAAGAACCGGTGGAGAACCGGATGTGGTTGGTTATAATAATGCGACCGGCGAATACATTTTTTATGATTGCTCAGCCGAAAGTCCGAAAGGCCGCAGAAGCATTTGTTACGACCGCGAAGCGCTCGAATCAAGGAAAGAATATAAACCGGAAAACTGCGCTTTGGATATGGCCGTTGCCATGGGCATTGAACTATTAACGGAAGAACAATACAGGGAGTTGCAGAAACTCGGAAATTTCGACACCAAAACTTCGAGCTGGGTAAAGACACCCGATGAGATCAGAAAACTCGGAGGCGCAATCTTTTGCGATCGCCGCTACAACCATGTATTCGTGTATCACAACGGTGCCGAATCATACTATGGCGTCAGAGGGTTTCGGGGCTCGCTAAGCGTTTAAATTATATATTTACAGTTGAATTTGAAAACGGATCACCTGAAAAAGTATTTTACAAAAAATTGTAAGTCAATAGAAATCAATAATCTAACATAGCATATAAATTTGGTTTTACAGTAGCTTCTGGACAACAATAGTAACAGTATTATTCAGTCAGGGAACTTTAATCACAATTATAAACCCTTAAAATCATCGTATATGAGCAAACATTGGAACCCCATTTTGTTTTCTGCGGCAATTATCGTTGCGGCAATCGTCTTAGGCAATGCCTTTATGCACAGGAACAGGGCTGAGAACCAAATATCAGTGACCGGACTTGGAGAAAAAAATTTCCAATCCGATTTAATTGTCTGGGAGGGATCGTTCTCACGCGAGAATGACAATTTGAAGATAGCATCGGCCGATTTGAATTCAGATAAAAGTCTGATTGAAAACTACCTTATAAAAAATGGTGTGGAAAAGGCTAGTATTGTGTTCAGCGCTATCAATATCAGTGAGCTCAGCAGGCAGAAATATTCTCAGTCGGGCGATGTGGTTGGCCAGGAATTTGCCGGATATAAATTAACTCAATCCATCGAAATTACATCCAAGGATATCGACAAGATTGAAAGCATATCGCGAAAGATAACCGAGTTGTTAAATGAGGGTATTCAGTTCAACTCGGAGAATCCCAGGTACTATTATACAAAGCTTGCCGATTTGAAAATACTATTGGTTTCCGAAGCCACAAAAGATGCCCGTGAAAGGGCGGAGAAAATTGCTGAGGAAGCAGGCAGTAAGATAGATGAATTGATTTCGGCACAGATGGGTATCATTCAAATAACGGGTCAGAATTCGAATGAGGATTACTCATGGGGCGGAACCTATAACACATCCTCCAAGGAGAAGACTGCATCTATAACAATGAAGCTTTCGTACAAAATAAACTAACCGCAAAGTACTCTGGTCCAACACAGAGAAGCTGAATAAGCGAAAATTAATTCTTTGCTGTTCTTTGCGGGCACATTGCGATCTTTGCGTTAAAAAAATTTAGAAACTAAAGCGCCTGCGATATATTGCAGAGTATTAACCATTTCTTAGCTAACTAAAAATGTGCGAAGTTTAAACCTGATTATTATAGTTATTCTTTTTTCGGGCCGATTGTTTGGGCAATCGCTGTCAGATTCATCCCAAGGTGTCAATAATATTGAACATCATATTGGATTGCAGGCCAACGGAACCGGCGACATGGGTTTGATTTATCAGTTATCATACAGGTTGTTTTATAAGAATACAGGCGTCAACTTTGAAGTTTATCCTTTTTTCAGTGACTACCTGAATGAATATAACTTGGGTTTGACTTTCATGTACCGGTTTTACCAAAAGGAAAAAGTTGAATTACTAATCATTCAAAATAATTACTATTTCAAAAGCGACGAATATATTACAGCTTATTTTTATCCCAATGGATATTTTAATAATGGTCTGGGAATAGAAGTAGATTTTATTGTTAAACACGATTTTTACATTAACCTGATGTTTGGAGGAAGTTCATATCAGAATGCCGAAAGTATAGTCCCTTTTGTTGGGGTAGGTTTTCATTATAAATTGTAGTCACAACATGAAACTTTCAAAATTTATAGTATTACTCTTACTGGTTTTCCTGTCAAACAGAATCTTGGGACAGGATAACAAAAACAATGAAAAAATTGAACAACCAAAACATTCGGTCGGCATTGGAGCCGGATTTACTACAGGATATGGAATATCATACAGGTATTTGCCTGAAAAATTAGGTGCTCAGGCAACTTTTTTGATTCTTCCCCATAACTATTACAGTAGTTTTGGGGCAACACTTTTGTATAAACTAATTCAACGACAGTCTTCTTGGTTTTACCTTTATCAAAGCAATCTGTATTCAAGCTACAGAACCTCCGGGTTTAATTGTGGCTGTCCTTCTTATGAATGGTTTAACGGATTTGGATTTGGGGTAGAGCTTATTTTAGGTAAACATTTCGGGTGGAACCTAATGGGTGGAACCGGTTTCTACGAAAATTTTGATAAATTTACTGTTACAGGAGAAACCGGGCTTTATTACAAATATTAATCAACAACTATTGCTTATAATTCAGGCAGATAATGATTACAAAGAAAGAAAATGCAATAAAACGGCAATTTAAAGGTGTTAACTTTGATGTGCTTGCGATCGGACAAAAATCAATGGTAACGAAAATGAACTTCGAAATTGGAGACAGTGTTCCTTTCCATTCGCACCCAAACGAGCAAAGTGGTTATGTTATTTCAGGAAAATATTTGCTCAAACTACAAGAGAATAGCCATATATTGACGGAGGGCGACACTTATGCCATTCCGGAAAATACGGAACAAGCTTTAGAGGTTATTGAGAAAGGGAATATAATTGATTTCTTTACTCCGCCCCGACAGGATTATTTGTAGTTGCAACGTTTAAACCCTTACTCCAATCGTTATACAAAAAAACAAAAGCCCGAAAACATAATGTTCACGGGCTTTTTTAATTCGTTTCGGTGGAGCGTAGGAGAGTCGAACTCCTGACCTCTTGCCTGCCAGGCAAGCGCTCTAGCCAACTGAGCTAACGCCCCGAAACAGAGCCGCAAAATTAAGAAACTTTCCTAATTTTACACAAAATAAGTTTTTTATTTATGAAGCGCCTGTTCGCAGCTGTTAAAATTCATCCTTCGGCCCGTTACATAAGCCTGTTTCGTGAAATCACCTCCTCGCTCAGCCACGAACGTATAAAATGGGTGGAGCCCGAAAATATGCATCTCACCCTGAAATTTTTTGGAGAAACCGACGAAAATAAAATACCTGGTATCAGGCAGGCACTTTCAGCAGCAGTCAGTGAATCAAAGCCTTTGACCCTTAAAATTGCCAATACCGGCATTTTCGGCAGCCACTACGATCCAAAAGTAATATGGTTTGGAATTGAAAAGAACAACGAACTGGATACGCTTGCCAAAGCTGTGTTTGCCGAACTCGGTAAATATAGCTGGCAGCAGGACCGGCAGAATTTTGTACCCCACCTTACCATCGGCCGAATCAGGGAGCTGAAAGATAAACAGCTTTTCCGGCAAATCATCAGCAAATACAATACGGTTGAAATACAGGAAGAATATGTAAGCGAAATAACGCTTTACGAAAGCATACTGCGTCGCGAAGGTCCTCTTTACGAAAATATTTTCTCTCTATCAATCGCTGATTCCAGAACAGGGATCTGATTTCATTGCTTTCAAACAAAACCGTGTATTCCACCTTTTTAGGTCAAAAAAAACCTTCAGGAAAATAAATTCCTGAAGGTTTAAAAATTAACTTCACAATTAATTACAGTGTCTTTGTTTTATCGGGTTCATCGCCTTTGCGATATTTCTCGATAAAATAATCGATTATCAATGCCATGCCGCCAAAAATTGAAGCCATTGAAAAATATGCTGCTTCAGCCGACATAACTCCATACTTTGCCATAAACTCTGCTATCAGAAGCCCCAGGCCCACTCCAAAGAGTAACAGCCCCCATTTAAGTGAGGAGTAGCAACGTCCATCTTCCTTAAGTATAGATGCATCACGGCCGCTTTGTATTAGTGCCATGCGTTCTTTCTTGCGGTACGACATATATACAATGCCAAGTATCATTGCAAAAAATGAAATCGGGATTAAAAATTCTGTATTATTCATTTCAAATTTGATTAGAGGGTTATAATATCTGTTCTCTGCGCTTTTTGACGTAAGTATTTGTGGCAGGTTACAAAAACAGGATTTTTTGTTGTATTTTTACTTTCTCATTCAGAAAAGGCTAACTCCCCGACTTGTAGCTGCAGACCAAACCCTGCTCCTTTTTATTATACTCTACCTAACTGTGATTTAACAGTCAGCTTTTTTCTTTTGCCTGCCGGCACAGCCCTTCTGTCAACTGCTCAACCTTCTGTTTTACTGTAACCTTTTGTACTACGTAGCGTCAAAATTCCACATGAAAGAACAGGACGATATTTTTCACGTGCAGAGAGCACTGGCAGGAAACACAGCTGCATTTGGCTTTCTGGTCGAAAAACATAGCGATATGGCTTTCACAATTGCCAACAAAATTGTCCGCAGCCGCGAAGATGCTGAGGAAATTGCACAGGATGCCTTTGTTAAAGCTTACCAGTCGCTGCGTTCTTTTAAAGGTGAAGCCAAATTCAGCACCTGGCTGTACCGTATTGTTTATAACGCTGCCATATCGCACACCAGACGTAAAAAACAGGATATAATACAACTCGACGAACGTGTGGTTAGTGATACAACAGAAGATGAAATTTTCGAAAACCTCGATTCACTGGATGTTGAACTCAAATCGAAATTGGTAAACGAAGCAATCAATAAACTGCCTGCCGACGAAAGTGCCATTGTAACGCTCTTTTACCTGGAAGAAAATACGATCGAAGATATCAGCCAGATCACCGGGCTAAGCGTTTCGAACGTAAAAGTTAAGCTGTTCCGCATACGCAAAAAGCTGTATAGTGATTTGCAAACGAAGATGAAATTTGAAACTGTAGTTTAAAATTGTACTTTTGATCCCTGAAATACCTTATAAGCCATGACAACAAACAATAATAACCACGATGAAGCTATTCGCCGACTGGTCCGCCATACCCGGCTCGACAAGCCTTCGGAAGGTTTCAGCTCGCGAATCATGGATCGCCTTATGCTCGTTCAGCCCGAGCCAGTTGCAAAATGGATGATCACTTACCAGTATGGCATACTTGCCATCGCAGCCGGTATTGCTATTCTGATGCTGATATTTCCGGCATGGACGGTATTTGATTTTGACATTCAGGCAGCCGGAACATCAGCCGCACAAATGGCCGGCAACCTGCTTACCGAAGGTGTTGTTTGGATAGGACAGATGTTTGGCAAAATAGGCTCGCTTGGTAAATATGCATACTTTATACCGGTTTCGGTTGCACTTCTGGTTATTTCAATGTTCGATCAGGTTATCAGCCGCAAACCACAAGCTAATACAGCAAAATAAACGCATACTATTTGTTTACTTTTTCAGAATCATTATGCAGGAAAAGCATAATGATTTTTTTTACACTCACCTTTTCAATCTAACCTTCAGAGATGCTTCCTGACGATCTGAAAAAATCTGCCGAGGCCATCCTCACATCCAAACTCGGTAGCCCTGTCCATATAGCTGATGTCATTGCCGCAGCTGGTGGTTGCATAAATGAGTCTTATATCTTAAACACCAATAAAGGCAACTATTTTATAAAATATAATCCGGCCAGCTCGTTTCCCGGAATGTTCGAAAATGAATGTTTTGGGCTTCAGTTGCTGGCAAACACCCGTACCCTGGCTATACCGGAAGTAATAGCCACTGCCGAAACAGGAAAATACGCTTACCTGTTGCTCGAATATATCGAAAAAGGGACTGAAAGCCGGCATTTCTGGAATGAATTCGGAATAAAGCTTGCTGATTTGCATCGTCACACAGCTGATTATTTTGGCCTCGAACAGGATAATTATATCGCTTCACTGGTACAGAGCAACAAAGCTGATCCTGACTTTTTTTCTTTTTTTATCTCGCAGCGTATCGAACCTCAATTAAAAATTGCGCGAAATAAAGGCGCCTTTAACAGCTCTGAAATTCGTTATTTCGATTCCCTTTTCAATACCCTCCATAATATTATCCCTGCCGAAAAACCCGCCCTCATTCATGGGGACCTCTGGAACGGAAACTTTATGGTGGCTTCTGACGGTTCGCCCTGCCTGTTTGACCCTGCAGTGTATTTTGGCCACCGCGAAGCGGATATAGCGATGACACGGCTTTTTGGCGGGTTTCAGCCCGAATTTTACCATGCCTATAACCAGGCATTTCCCATGGAGAATGACTGGCAAAAAAGGATGGATATTTATAACCTGTATCCTCTGCTGGTTCACGTCAACTTGTTCGGCGGAGGTTATTCCGGACAAGTTTTGCAGATTATCCGGCAATTTTAAGTAATTTCGGGCTCGGGAATTAGCTATATGAGAGTTGTCCTTAAAAAACAGGACAAGCCAACACCTCTCTTATTAGATATGTTTTTTAAAAACTCTTACCAAATTCCCTGTAAACTGTCAGTGAAATCATTTTCTTTACTACCCATCGCTTTTTTAAAATAACAATATAATTTCAACACATTGAACTTTTCAACATTTGGTTTCAGCCCTGCACTTATGGAGGGTATCGAAGCAATAGGATACGAAAATGCAACACCTGTTCAGGAGTTAGCCATACCGGTCATTCTCGAAGGACGCGATATCATAGCTTCGGCACAGACCGGCACAGGCAAAACAGCTGCTTTTTTGCTTCCTGTCATCGAGAAATTATCAGCCATGCCTCACGATAACCAGGTGAAAGCTATGGTAATTGTTCCTACCCGTGAGCTTGCCCTGCAGATAGATCAGCAAATGGAGGGTTTTTCGTATTATACACATGTGAGTTCTATTGCCATTTACGGCGGAACCGACGGTACTGTTTTCTCACGCGAAAAGCAGGCCCTCACGCAGGGTGCCGATCTTATTGTTTGTACTCCGGGCCGTTTAATGGCTCATCTTAATATGGGCTATATCAAATTCCCTGAGCTTAAATTTCTGATCCTCGACGAAGCCGACCGCATGCTGGATATGGGATTTTATGAAGATATTCTGAAAATACTTTCCCATCTTCCGAAACAAAGGCAAAACCTGATGTTTTCGGCCACTATGCCTTCAAAAATACGCCTGCTGGCAAAACACCTCCTGCACAACCCTTTCGAAATCAATATAGCCATGTCAAAACCGGCCGAAAAGATTGTTCAGAAAGCTTTTGTGGTATACGATATGCAGAAGATTCCGCTTATTAAGATGCTGCTTACGGATACAGAAATGAAAAGGGTACTGATATTTTGCTCTACAAAAGAAAAGACGAGGCAATTGTATCATGAGCTGAAAAGAGCTGGTATTAAAGCCGAAGAAATACACTCCACCCTCGAACAGGCAGCCCGCGAAAATGTAATTATCCGCTTCAAAAGCGGCGATATTCCGGTGCTTGTAGCTACCGATATAGTCTCGCGGGGGATCGATATCGAAGATATTGATATGGTTATTAACTATGATGTGCCTCACGACGGCGAAGACTATATTCACCGCATCGGCCGCACGGCACGTGCCTCAGCCGAAGGAACGGCTGTTACCTTTATAAATGAACGCGATCAGCAACGGTTTGGAGCCATTGAAACATTGCTGGAAAGAGAAGTGGAGAAAGTGCCTGTACCCGTTCAATATGGTGAAACGCCTGTATACAACCCGAAAATCAGGCCGAAAGGAGAAAAACGGGGGTTTGGCGGGAACAGGAAAAGCGGCCGGAAACCCGGCGGCCACGGAGCTAGAAAAAATTAAGCGGCTGAAAAAGAATACACAAAGCCTGTCTGGAACTTAACTAAAAATCTATCCTATTTCTTTACCTGCCTGCGTTCGTCCCAGAGTTCTTTAAAACTCTTAGGCGCAACTTCAGGGAGTGCGCGGCGCGGACCCCATGCGACAGTAAAAAACTTCCTGAGCGCACTGTTCTTGGTTTTTGCCTTCAGCATATCGATATACTTACGCTTACCCATGGCTGTTTTATAGACGTACATAAGGGTTTTGTCGAAGCGGCTGGCATATCCCTCCTTAACCGAGTCGTTGCGGTTGTATAAAAGCAATTCGTGAAGGTTTATTTTTACGGGACATACTTCCGTACAACTTCCGCAAAGCGAAGAAGCAAAACTAAGGTGTTTATACTCTTTCATGCCTTTCATCCAGGGGGTTATTACAGCTCCTATAGGTCCGCTGTAGGTAGTTCCGTATGCATGCCCGCCAATGCTTTTATAAACAGGGCATACATTGAGGCAAGCCCCGCAACGGATGCATCCGAGCGCACGGCGCTGGTTTTTGTGCGCTAAAATTTCGGTGCGGTTATTATCGAGCAGTATAACATACATTTCTTCCGGTCCGTCGTTTTCGCCCTCCTGCCTTGGTCCTGTAACGATTGAATTGTAAACGGTGATATTCTGCCCGGTACCGTGTGTTGCCAGCAACGGCCAGAAGAGATCGAGATCGCGGAGCTTTGGAATCAGTTTTTCTATTCCGGCAATAACAATATGCACTTTTGGAAATGACATGCTCATAAGTGCATTACCTTCATTTTCGGTAAGGCATACAGCGCCAATATCAGCCACCAGGAAATTTGCGCCTGTAATTCCAATGTCGGCGTTAAAAAATTTCTCGCGCAGCAGCTGCCTCACATAAGCAGTGATCTGCTCGGGTGTGCTGCCTTCATCAAGACCGAATTTTTCGTGAAATAACTCTGCTACCTGCTCTTTCGACTTATGCATGGCCGGGGTAACAATATGATATGGTTTTTCGCCGGCAAGTTGTACAATATATTCGCCCAGGTCAGTTTCGAGCGATTCAATACCCGCTTTTTCGAGGTGTTCGTTCAGCGAGATCTCCTCAGTAACCATGGTCTTACTTTTCACAACATGCTTAGCCTGTTGCTTTTTCATGATCTTCAGCACTTCGCTCACCGCTTCTGCCCCATCCTGTGCCCATATTACCTTGCCTCCCCTCGACTGAAATGCAGATTCGAAATCGACCAGGTATTTCGTGAGATCTGTAATAACTTTGTTTTTTATATGTGCTCCGCGCTCTTTAGCTAATTCAAGGTTAAGATATTGCTCCTTTCCTCTTACTACGGCAGCGTCGTAACGTGAAATATTAAATGCTACAGTCGCCCTGTGTACCTTATCGAATGCTTTCTTTTCACTGTCAATAACAAATTTAGTATACGGATCGCTCATGTATTTTTAATTAGGGTACAGGTTAATGTTATGAAGCGGCTGAAATCTTACTTCAGGATATAATCAGCCAAAGGTTATGCTAAAGGTATTTTTTCAATCCTTGCCTGGTGACGTCCACCTTCGAAATCGGTTGTCAGAAAAGCGATAACAGCACTCAGGGCTTCACTTTCGGTGATAAATCGGCCGGGCAGGCATAGGATGTTGGCATCGTTGTGCAGTCGGGCCAAACGGGCAAGTTCGGTATTCCAACATAAGGCTGCACGTATACCGTCATATTTGTTTGCAGTCATACATACCCCGTTTCCACTGCCGCAAATAAGTATTGCCATCGGAAATTGCGCACTGTTAACCGCTGATGCTACCGGATGTGCATAATCGGGATAGTCGACACTGTCAGCGGTAAAAGTTCCGAAATCACGGACTGAATATCCTGATTCAGCGAGCTTTATCTTAATAAATTCTTTCAGTATATAACCACCCTGATCACACCCTAGAGCCAAAGTTTTCGATTTATCTAGCATTGTTAATAAGTTGTTTTTTAGAAATAATTCCGGCTCAGTGTATTATAAGCATTTGCTTTCATAATTAACCACTTACGCTACGAAACAAAAGTACATCCAAAAACAAGGCCTTTCATTCTCAGTGCAATAGAATTATTAAACATTTATTGTTAATAAGTGCTTACTTTTGTTACTAAAATGTGCATAGAATATACTTGCTCTTAACAATTAATTCACAGGTGGACGTATGGCAGAGTGGCTCAAAAAGTTTGCTGAATTTATGAGTCGTTTTGCAACAGGATATAAACATTTTTTAGCTGTTTGTAACCCTTTGTTTTTATCATTTCACTCTATATGAACCGAATGTTAATAACCTGTCTAAATAACTAAATTACAGAACATAATAGCCTTCCCGACTGTTGAAAACATGTGTATAAACAAGGGGTAAGTATAAAAGGAAATGAAAAATGAAAAATATACTAACACTATGAACAGCCATATATTAATAATATATTAATTAATTAAAAATAAAATATTATTATTTAGCTGCTTAAGGAAAATGCGAAAATGGATAGAAAAATTTTAATTGAAAAAATTCTTAATATTAAAAAAGAGAAGAATGCTGTGATCCTGGCGCATTACTACCAGGTTGACGAAATTCAGGATATTGCCGACTATATTGGTGATAGTTTGCAACTCTCGCAAAAAGCTGCCGAAACAGAAGCTGATATAATTGTGTTTGCCGGTGTTCATTTTATGGCCGAAACGGCAAAAATACTGTCGCCTTCCAAAAAAGTGCTGTTGCCTGATCTTCAGGCTGGCTGTTCGCTGGCAGCCAGTGCGCCTGAGGCTGAATTTTCAGCTTTTGTAAAAGAACATCCTGATCATAAGGTTATTACATATATTAATTGTACGGCAGCTGTTAAAACCTGGTCGGATGTAATTGTTACATCCAGCAATGCTGTTAAAATTGTGGAATCATTTTCCAAAGATCAGAAACTTATTTTTGCTCCTGATAAAAACCTGGGTGCATATATTAACGGATTAACCGGTCGCAATATGCTGCTGTGGGATGGTGCCTGCGAAGTTCACGAAACTATCAGGACTGAAAGTATTCTGAAACTTAAAATACAATATCCCGAAGCAAAGTTGATTGCACATCCCGAATGTAAACAGCCTGTGCTTATTTTGGCCGATTTTGTCGGATCAACAGCTGCTATGCTTGATTTTACCGTTAAGGATCCATGCCAGAAATTTATTGTGGCAACCGAAACCGGTATTATTCATCAGATGCAGAAACTTTCGCCTGATAAACAGTTTATTGTGGTTCCTTCGGACGAAACCTGTTCCTGTAACGATTGTCCTTATATGAAACTTAATACGCTTGAGAAACTTTACCTTTGTATGCTTCACGAAACACCTGAAATTATATTATCAGACGATATGATTGAAAAAGCCCGCAAACCTATTGTGCGTATGCTCGAACTGTCAAAGAACAAATAATTATGATTTTGATGCAAAAGTACTGTATTGATTTTGCTAAAAGCAGGCTGTTGAAAACTGTTTTCACACTACTGATGGCTTGTTTTTTATATTTTAATAGTTCGGCACAGGAACAGCAGGGTTCAACTGTAAAGGATGGCTTTGTGAAGTTTTATTTTCAGGGTGGAAAACTTGCCAGCGAAGGAACCATGCGCGAAGGAAAACCCGATGGGTACTGGAAAACATATTACGAAAATGGTGTACTTAAATCAGAAGGAAACCGGCGCAATTTTATGCTCGACAGCGTTTGGAAATTCTATGACGATTCGAGCCGATTGCTGGTTTCGATCACCTATGGCGGCGATAAAAAAAACGGACTTAAAACCACTTACAGGCAAGGTGAAGTTACTTCCGAAAATTATGTGGATGATATAAAATCAGGGCCAACAACTTATTATTATCCGGATGGAAAAGTAAGACTGATTATAAATTTTATTGACGGACTTGAGAACGGTATTGCCCGCGAACTTGCTCCTGATGGTACGGTTATTACCTATATGGAATACAAAAAAGGTTTTCTGATCAGTCGCGAACGCATCAACCGTAAGGATAACAAAGGAATGAAACAGGGACGATGGAAATATTTTTACGATAATAATACCATTAAACTGGAAGGCATTTATAAAGACGACAAAAAGAATGGATATTTTAAGGAATATGACGAAACCGGAAGCCTTCTGTCAGTAAAAAAGTTTGTAAATGATGTTGAGCAGGTAGAAGTTCAGGAACTTATAAGCCTTAAGTTAAAAACCGATTACTACCCCAGCGGAAAGGTTAAAACGGTAGCCAGCTACAACGGTGATGTTCCTGAAGGTGTCCGCCGCGAATATAATGAGGAAGGTACGATTACAGCTGGATATATTTTTACAAAAGGTGTGCTGACAGGCGAAGGAATTGTTGACGAGGAAGGAATAAAAGAAGGCGAATGGCGCGAATATTACCAGGACAGGACACTTCGTTCGGTAGGAACATACGTGAAAGGAAAACCTGTTGGTAACTGGAAATATTATTTCGAAAATGGAAAAATTGAATCAGAAGGAAATTATACAAAATCCGGTTTATTGGATGGAACATGGCACTGGTATTTCGAGGATGAAAGCATCAGGCGGGTACAATCGTACATTGCCGGAATGGAAGACGGCGAATATGAAGAGCACGACGAAAGCGGCCGGCTTATAGTGAAAGGTCAGTATGCCGAAGGTGTTGAAGAAGGTGAATGGGTATATGATTTTGGCAATTACCGCGAAACAGGAAGTTTTAAAGGCGGTGCCCGCTTTGGCAAATGGAAATCATATTATGCGGATGGAACCCTGAAGTTTGAAGGTGATTATATTGACGATAACCTGAACGGTAAAGTAAACTGGTACTGGCCAAACGGTAAACACAAAGACCAGGGGAACTACCTCAATGGCAGCCGCGAAGGCGACTGGATTACTTTTAACGAAGATGGAACACCCTTCCTGATAATAACGTACCGCGGTGATGTTGAAAAAAGGTACGATGGGGTTGTTATAAAACCTTCATTTGTTGAGTAATAATACGTCTCCGTTTTTAAAAAGGTTAAAAAAAGAGCATCAATTTTACTAATCGAATTCTAAATTTTTAGCAATGAAAAACCTGCTATTAATTATCATTGCACTTGTTTTCAGCACATTAGCTGTTGGACAGGAATTACAGCCTATAAAACTTTTACCTCCTCAAACCGGAAACGGCAAGAGCCTGATGAAAGCCCTTGAGGAGCGATGTACCACACGCGAGTTTTCTGACAGGGCAATGAGTCTCCAGGATATTTCGAACGTGCTGTGGGCCGCTAACGGCATAAACAGGGTAAAGGAAATGAAGCACACAGCACCTACAGCTGTAAACTGGCAGGAAATTGATATTTATACCGTTCTTGGAAAAGGAATTTATATTTACAATCCGCACGATTCAACATTGTATCCTGTGCTGAAAGGCGATTATAGGGAACAGGCCGGAACACAGGATTACGTTAAATCAGCCCCTTTGAATCTTATTTATGTTGCTGATTATGCTAAAATAAAAAATGCAGAAGAAGAAAAAAAAGAATCTTATGCTGCTGCCGATGCGGCTTTTATTGCCGAAAATGTGTACCTGTTCTGCGCAGCTTTCGATATGGGCAGTGTAGTCAGAGCTTCGGTAGATCGCGAAAAACTGGCTGCAACCATGAAATTGCGTCCGGAACAGAAAATTGTTTTCGGGCAAACGCTTGGGTATTTAAAAAAATAAAATACATAGCCTAATACCTGCAACTATATGCAGCTCAGAAGTCCTCTTAAGAACAAAAGGG
>Ga0114977_10001749_pt1 | contig 14267 bp, 8 predicted proteins | sample S_130805_MF_Meta_FD_87026 | JGI IMG/M metagenome (GOLD analysis project Ga0114977, IMG submission 87026) | Freshwater microbial communities from Lake Simoncouche, Canada to study carbon cycling - S_130805_MF_MetaG | ecosystem: Environmental > Aquatic > Freshwater > Lake | place: Lake...
AAACCAGGTAACAAAGTTGTCGTTTTCTTTCCTGACTTCAATACCGAGATTGCCTCAACGGTACGCTTTACCAGCAAATATATAAACCCAATCAACAGGACTTTCCAGAGTGAAGTGCGCCTGGGTCCAAGTAAAGTGGAATACCGCGCCAATATGATGACAGTAGTAAAAATCAACGATTACCGAAATCCTTCAGCATTCACGGTGCCAGTAACCCTAATCCGTGAAACGCAGGCCGGCAAATACATCTATGTAGCTAAAGAAGAAAGCGGCAAACTGGTTGCCCGCAGGCTTCCTGTAACTGTTGGCAATACCTACAACGGATTGGCTGAAATTACAGCCGGAATTACTTTAGGCGAAAAAATCATCACCACCGGATTTAACAGCCTGATTGATGGCGAACTCATTCAAGTCAACTAATGCAAAACGGGTGATTTCCCTGTTTAAATAACTTATACAATACCATGAAGAAAAATAATTTCAAAGAGTTTTTTGCCACCAGCTGGGCTATTGATAATAAAACCAGTATTTATGTGCTGGCTGTTTTTATCACATTGCTCGGAATCAGTAGCTACCGGAGCATCCCAAAGGAACAGTTTCCCGAAATCGTAATCCCTACCATCCTTGTTAATACAGTATATCCTGGCACCTCGCCCGAGGATATGGAGAATCTGGTTACACGCCCTATCGAAAAACAGCTGAAAGGCATTGCAGGGGTAAAGAAAATCACCAGTAATTCCCTTCAGGATTTCTCATCCATAGCCATTGAGTTCAACACCGATGTTGCTGTACCCGAAGCCAAGCAAAGGGTAAAAGATGCTGTCGACAAAAGCAAAAACGACCTGCCGAACAACCTGTTAAAGGATCCGGGTGTTATGGATATCGATTTCTCGGAAATCCCTATCATGTTTATTCAGATATCAGGAAACTACGACCTCGATCAGCTGAAAAAGTATGCTGAGGTAGCCCAGGACCGAATCGAATCGCTTAACGAAATTACCCGTGTCGACGTTGTAGGTGCGCTCGAGCGTGAAATTCAGATCAATGTGGATATGTATAAAGCCCAGGCTTCGAGCATAACCTTAACCGATATTGATCGTGCTATTGCTGCCGAAAACCTTACTATTTCGGCAGGTAACATCAGCTCTTTCGGCATGAAACGTTCTATCCGTGTACAGGGGCAGTTTACGAATCTGGATGTAATGCGGAACATTGTCATTAAATCGGCAAGCGGCGCTTCGGTTTATCTGAAGGATGTGGCTGAAATAAAGGACACGTTTAAAGAGCAGGAAAGTTTCTCGCGACTGAATGGTCAAAATGTAATTACACTTAACGTTGTGAAGAAAAGCGGGCGCAACCTGCTTGAAGCCTCCGATAAAATCAAGAATATTCTGCATGATGACCTAATAAATAAAGAATTTCCCAACGATCTGAAAGTAACTCTCACCGGGGAGCAATCGCGTTACACCCGCAATACACTTGAGGAACTTAACAACACCATTATTATCGGGATGATACTCGTTACCCTGGTGCTTATGTTTTTCATGGGATTTACCAATGCATTCTTTGTTGGACTGGCAGTTCCCCTTTCGATGGCTATTGCCTTTATGATCATGCCGGCTCTGGGCTTCACTATGAACATGATTGTTATGTTCGGATTGATATTTGCCCTTGGAATTGTAGTGGATGATGCCATTGTGGTTATCGAAAATATTCACCGTACCCACCAGAAACAGCCTAATATTGTTCTTGCAGCCAAGCAGGCGGCAGGGGAGGTATTTTTACCTATTTTGTCGGGAACTCTTACCACACTGGCCCCATTTTTCCCCTTGGCTTTCTGGCCTGGAATAGTTGGAAAGTTTATGTTCTATATTCCTGTAACACTTATCATCACACTATTTGCGTCCCTTTTTGTTGCCTATATCATCAATCCTGTGTTTGCTGTTTCGTTTATGAAACACGAATTTGATGCTCCGGATAAACGAAAATTTAAAAAACGGATGGTAATTGAGATCCTGGCTTCACTTGTTTTAGCACTTGTAAGTTATGGTTTTTATGCTGCAAATCATAGCGAAACAGCATTTGGTATGGGGAACTTCTTTGTGTTTGTTGCCTTGATAGTGCTTTTCTTCCATACTTTATTGAAACCCTATATTAAATGGTGGCAGGAGAGTGGCTGGCCATGGTTTATGCGTATGTACGAAAAACAGTTGCGATTTGCCATTCGGGGGAATAACCCCTGGTACCTGCTGGTAAGTGTAATCGTATTGTTTTTCATAACCATAGTAGCAACAGGCATCCGCAGCCCTAAAGTCCTGTTTTTCCCTGATAATATGCCAAACAGCATAAATGTGAGAGTAAAAATGCCTGTAGGAACCGACCAGATTGTAACGGACTCGATTACCAAAATTGTTGAACAACGGGTTATTAAAGTGTTGGGGAAAAATAATCCTGATGTTGAATCGGTGATCACCAATATTGCGCTCGGTGCCGGCGATGATATGGACTTCAGCCGTTCGCTCAGTGCCGAAAAGGGTAAAGTAACTGTTAACTTTGTCGAATATAAAAACCGAATCGGCATTAACACGAATGAATATCTCGAAAAGATTCGCAGCGAAGTGAAAGGCATTCCCGGTACCGAAATATCTACCGAGAAAAACCGATCGGGTCCTCCTACCGGAAAGCCTGTAAATATTGAGATCACAGGTGAGAATATGACTGACCTGATTACCGATGCAGGTGCTTTTAAAAATTACCTCGATTCGCTTCAGATTCCCGGTGTCGAAGACCTGAAAAGCGATTTCCAGGAAAACAAACCTGAAATTGCTATCAATATCGATCGCGAGCGTGCCAACCACGAAGGTATCAGCACCGGTCAGATCGCTATGGAAATCCGAACCGCCGTTCTGGGAAAAGAAGTCTCCAAATACAAAATGGATGAAGACGAATTTCCAATACAACTCAGGTATTCGCTCAATACACGCGAAAATATCAATAACCTTATCAACCTGAAAATCACCTACCGTGATATGAATTCCGGCCTGCTGCGTCAGATCCCCTTGTCATCCATAGCCAAAATTGACTATGTTGATTCCTACGGAGGCATCAAAAGGCAAAATCTGAAAAGGATTATCACCTTGTCGAGCGGTGTATTGACCGGTTATACCGCAAACGAAATAGTAGCACAGGTTAAAAAGCTTGCTGTTGATTTTCCTTTACATGAGGGCATCTCTATTAAACTCACCGGGGAACAGGAAGACCAGGCAGAAACATCTGCTTTCCTTGGGAAAGCCATGCTTATCGCTATCGGGCTCATATTTTTTATTCTGATCACTCAGTTCAATTCACTGAGTAAGACCGTAATCATTCTGAGCGAAGTAATCTTCAGTGTTATCGGAGTCCTTCTGGGAATAGTAATTTTCGACATGTCAATATCCATCATCATGACCGGTTTAGGCATTGTTGCACTCGGAGGAATAGTGGTGCGAAACGGAATATTGATTGTTGAATTTATTGATACGCTTAAAGAGCGTGGAATGAAAACCCGTGAAGCTATTATTATGGCAGGTAAAACACGTATCACTCCTGTTATTCTTACAGCAACGGCAACCATACTCGGACTTGTGCCGCTAGCTGTTGGGTTTAACCTGAACTTTACTACCTTGTTTACCCAGCTAAATCCGCAGATCCATATCGGAGGCGATAATGTTATGTTCTGGGGGCCACTCTCCTGGACTATTATTTTCGGGCTTAGTTTCGCTACTTTTTTAACACTTATTTTTGTGCCTGCCATGTATATTATTTCTTACGAAATGAAGATCAGGCTTAAAAGAAGGAAATCGAATAAGTTGATAGCCAACAAGGATTAATAAAATTTTTTGTGAATTAAAGGTGGCATTGGAAATTCCGGTGCCGCCTTTTTGATTTTTATCCCTTGCGGAATTAATATCCTGAAATGCAGTTTTTCTGAAAGTTGTCATAGTATAGTTTAAAAACCTTCAAACAGGTTCATCCCCGAAACTTCCCGTTTGATCATCTTTTTTCTCCTGTTTGTCGTACACTTTTTTAGTGAGAAAATCTTGTAAAGTACTTTTGTTTTCAGAAAGCTATAGGGATTGTGCACTTGTAAATGCCCATGAAGATCTTCAAAAAATGAATCGCTTACAGAATTCGAAATGCATAGTAATGAATTTTGCCCAATTACCCCTTGCATTAAGCTTTCTGACATTATGGTGGTGCCAATTGATTGAATTTCAGATAGACTTTTAATTTATATATCTATCTTTGCAGATATGTAAATAAACGAATACAAAAACTAAAAACTTATATTAAACTAATAATTGAGAAAAATGAGAATAAAACATTTACCCTGGATTTTCTTTGCAGCTGCGGTTATTGTATTCAGCAGCAGTACTAATTACCCTAATGGCGCTCCTTCAGGCGTAACTGGCTCACCCGGCGATGGCTCCAATTGCACTTCATGCCATGGAGGAACAGCAACAACTACTGCCGGAAAAATTACTTCCAATATACCGGCAAGCGGTTATATTGCCGGACAAACATACCAGATTACTGCAACTAATCCACTCACCGGATCAGGAAAATTAGGATTTGAAGTTTCGCCACAAAATGCTGCAGGAACCCAACTTGGGACACTGGTTGCCGGCTCTGGCAGTAAGCTTGTGGGCGGGACAAAATACATTACACATTCCAATGCGAACTCTACAACCAATACCTGGACATTCAACTGGATTGCTCCGGCAGCTGGTACAGGCGAGGTTACTTTTTATGGAGCATTTGCCAGAAATAAGCCAGGTCCGACCACACTGAGCACACTCACCGTTCAGGAAGGTGCTGCTGTTCCTCCTGCAGCCGGTCCGATTACAGGAGCAGCATCGGTTTGTATGAACAACACCGAAACATATTCGGTTGGAACAATTTCGGGAGCAACCAGCTATGTCTGGACAGCTCCTGCAGGTGCAAGCATAATGAGTGGTCAGGGTACAACATCCATAAGTGTTTATTATAACCCTGCTTCTATTTCAAGTAATATCAGTGTATATGGTACCAATACAGCAGGTAACGGTGCCGCATCAAACAAGCTGGTGACCGTTAACTCGGCTCCGGAGCAAACCAGCAGTATTGCAGGTAATAATACCCCTTGCCAGGCCAGTTCACAGACGTATTCAGTTTCAGCGGTTTCAGGTGTTTCGTATGCATGGAATGTTCCGGCAGGATCGGTAATTTCATCCGGGCAGGGAACAAGCTCAATTAATGTTACCATGGGTGCAAACAGCGGCGATATTACCGTTGTACCTTCCAATTCATGTGGAACCGGGGTGATGAGTAATTTTACGATTGCTTCAGTTGGCCTGCTTCCTTCCACTCCAACAACACCTGCAGGCCCAACAATGGTAAACCTTCAGAATACCATGATGAGTGATTATTCTACATCAGCCGGTGCTGATTCGTATGAATGGCAAATCAGCCCTGCTGCAGCAGGAGTTATTACAGGTACCACTGCAACTGCTCAGGTGATGTGGAATGCCGGTTATATCGGCAATGCAAATATAAGTGTCAAAGGTGTGAACGCATGTGGGTTAAGTAACTCTTCACCCGTAGTAACTGTTCAGGTTCTCAATACTACCGGCCTGGGCGAAGATGCTTCTGGAATCAGGGTAATAGCTGGCCAATCCAATGGCTACCTGACCTTTGAAATGAATACAACCGCGAACCAGGCTAGCGTAATGATTCTGGATCTATCGGGAAGAGTATTGCTAAACACTACCATTCCTGGCCAAGGTAGCCAGCAAATCAGCCATCAGCTGAAAGCAGGTGTATATATTGTTGTGGTTGAAGCGGGTACTTCGCGTCTTAATAAGAAAATCCTTGTAATAGGATAAATTAGTACTGAATATAAAGGATTGAATTAGATTTTTTACTTTTCAATCATACCGGATTGCAGTTTAGCAAGTTTGATGACTACTAAACAGCGATCCGGTTTTTTGTTTTACATAGACCATATTTTACATATTAACCGAATGACATATATCAATATAATATGCCTTAAACATCATAGGCAGTTTGCTGTATATATCTCGGTTTTACCCTTTATTTGCCTTTTAAATTCATAATCCATCCAAAAGGTACTTTATTTATTAATGTTCAATAATCATGAAACAAAAACTACACTTACTCTCCTTCTTAACTGCCATAATTGTATTCAGCAGTTATACCATGAACTACCCGAATGGATCTCCGGCTGGCAAAACCGGATCACCCGGCGACGGATCTAACTGTTCATCATGCCATGGTGGTACTGCTACAACTACCGCCGGGCAGATTACGTCGAATATTCCTGCAAGCGGCTACATTGCCGGTCAAACTTACCAGATTACAGCAACCAACCCGCTCACCGGTTCGGGGAAGTTCGGATTTGAAGTTTCACCACAAAATGTTACCGGCACACAGTTGGGAACACTTGTTGCAGGTTCGGGCAGCAAACTGGTTGGCGGTACAAAGTATGTAACACAATCCAATGCCAATAGTACAACCAGTACCTGGACTTTCGGCTGGGTTGCTCCTGTTGCTGGTACCGGGGCAGTTACTTTTTACGGGGCATTTGCCAGAAACTATACAGGTGCAACCACACTGAGTTCGCTTACCGTGCAGGAAGCAACAGCTTCAGCTCCGGCCACTGCAGGACCAATAACAGGTCCGTTAACGGTTTGCTTAAACAATAGCGAGACATATTCAGTTGGATCCATAGCCGGTGCAACAAGTTATGTCTGGTCTGCCCCCACGGGTGCAACCATAGTAAGCGGTCAGGGTACCACCTCGGTAAGTGTATCGTTCAGTGCTTCCGCCGTATCAGGAAATATGAGCGTATACGGGTCCAATGCAAACGGGAATGGAGCTCCTTCGAGCCTCATGGTTACAGTGAATACAGCGCCATCACCTACCAGTGCCGTTGCCGGTATCGACAATCCATGTCAGACCAGTTCGCAGACCTATTCGGTAACCAATGTTTCGGGTATAACTTTCACCTGGACTGTGCCATCAGGCTCAGTAATCACTTCCGGGCAAGGAACAAATTCCATTACTGTTACCGTTGGTGGGAACAGTGGAAATGTTACTGTAGTTCCATCGAACAACTGTGGAAGTGGAAGTGCTGCTAATCTTGCCATCACTGTTAGTCCTGTACCTTCTCCAAGCAGCAGTATATCCGGAAACAATACGCCCTGCCAGACAACTTCGCAGACATATTCAGTTACTAATGTTCCAGGAGTATCCTATGCGTGGAATGTGCCTTCAGGATCAGTAATAACTTCAGGCCAGGGAACAAACTCCGTTAATGTAACCATAGGGGCAGCCAACGGAAATGTTAGTGTGATCCCTTCGAACACATGCGGAAATGGTGTTGTTACCAACTTTACTGTTACAGTAAGCCTTGTTCCCGGTCAGGCAACAATTTCCGGGAATAGCGTCCCATGCCAGACAAGTTCACAGGTGTACTCAGTTGCAAATGTTTCGGGCGTAACCTATACATGGGAAGTTCCAGCAGGATCGGTAATAACATCCGGACAGGGAACAAACTCCATAAATGTAACGGTAGGGACAACCAACGGAAATATAACGGTAGCTTCATCCAACAGTTGCGGAAGTGGTGCCAATGCAAACTTCCCGATCACGGTAGGTTCAACTCCTGCACAAACAAGTGCCATAGCCGGAAACTCAGCTCCTTGCCAGTCAAGCTCGCAGGCATATTCAGTATCCAATGTTTCGGGGGTTTCCTATGCATGGAATGTTCCATCAGGATCGGTTATAACTTCAGGTCAGGGTACCAGTTCAATTAATGTAACTATGGGCACAAATAACGGAGATGTAACTGTAGTACCATCAAATTCATGCGGAACAGGTGCAATGAGTAACTTCACTGTTTCTTCAATTGGCTTCCTGCCTTCAACACCGGCAACACCAACAGGCCCATCACAGGTAAACCTTCTGAATACAATGGTGAGTGATTATTCAACATCTTCAGGAGCTGATTCTTATGTATGGCAAATCAGCCCGGCTTTGGCAGGGGTTATTTCAGGAACAACAGCAACTGCTCAGGTAACCTGGAATATGGCGTTTACCGGGAATGCCGACATTTCTGTAAAAGCTCAGAATGCTTGCGGTATCAGCGGCTGGTCGCCGGTTGAAACAATGCATGTTATAAATACTACCGGCCTGGGCGACGATGCTTCAGGAATCAGGGTAATGGCAGGCGAATCAAACGGCTACCTGACTTTTGAAATGAATACAAATGCGAATCAGGCCAGTGTAATGATTCTGGATCTCTCAGGTCGTGTTTTATTAAACACAACAATAGCTGGGCAAGGTCGTCAGCAAATTAGCCATCAGCTGAAAGCAGGTGTTTATATGGTTGTAGTTGAAGCAGGAAACTCAAGGCTCAACAAGAAAATACTTGTGATGTGATTATAGGGAGCTGAATTTTCAGCTCAGCATATTTGAGACCCTTTACTTTAATCCCGGATTACATATAAGCTGGCTTTCAAGCAGCTGATTCGTAATCCGGGTTTTTTATACTTCGTTTCTACTGAATAATGGTATTGATTCATCTATTTAGTACAGGCAAACTGCCTGAAGCGTTTAATGCTTTAGGGTAACGTTCATGGAACAAGAAATGGCAATTAATATATTTAGTACTCTTTTAAGAAACATTAACAATGCTGAATATGTACTAGCAAAATCATTGAAACTACTGAGAACATGCATAGTAACTGATTTTCATAGCCTATAGGCAAGATGAGTACATTTTGGCCAGGGAGATTTTAGGATGATTTTGTTCAACCAACTGAAGGCTGATATAGAGTCAGTACCAAATATTTTACTAACTTTGCAATCACAATAAAGTGAGGTGCTTAACATGGATAAAACAAAGATTCTATTTGTAACACAGGATATAACTCCCTTTATGAAGGACAGCCCTATGGGGCTAATTTCCAGACATTTACCACAAGGTATCCAGGAAAAAGGACGCGAAATCCGTACCTTTATGCCACGGTTCGGCAGTATAAACGAACGCAGGAATCAACTCCATGAAGTAATTCGCCTGTCGGGGATGAACCTGATCATTGATGACACCGATCATTCACTCATCATAAAAGTGGCTTCGATACAGCAGGCCCGGATGCAAATCTATTTTATTGATAATGAAGACTATTTTCACCGCAAGTATATCTACAGGGATAAAAACAATGTTTTTTTCGAAGATAACGACGAACGTGCTATCTTTTTTGCCCGGGGCGTAATCGAGACGGTAAAAAAACTTGGATGGAGTCCTGATATTGTACATTGTCATGGCTGGATGTCAGCGCTTACACCGCTGTATATCAAAAAAGTATACCACGAAAATCCGCTTTTTTCTTCCTCAAAGGTTATTATTTCCATCTACGACGACGATTTTACCGAGCCTCTTCATCCCAATCTGCTGGCAAAACTGAAACATGAAAATATTGCCCTTAAGGATCTTAAGCACTTTAAAAAGCCTGATTATGTAAGCCTTATGAAAGCTTCTATTGATCTGTCGGAAGGAGTGATTATAGCAAGCCAGGAAATAAACAGCGAATTGGCTGATTATATCGAGCAATCGGGTAAACCAACTCTCCCATTCCAGGGAGATGCGAATTATATCCCTGTTTACAACGAATTTTACGATAAGGTGCTCCACAGTTAGGCTGATAAAGCTTCAAGCACGGTTTATTCAATAATCAATAAAAAAATTTAAATTTTGAAAAGGCTAGTTTTTCTCCGCCAGATAACAATTTCTGCCCTGCTATTCCTGTTAATTTCATCCTGTACCAAAGAACTTTCTCCTATTGGAATGGATCTGCTCAACCCGCTCGATCTGCTTAGTATGGGTTACACGGATACCGTTCAGATAAAAGCTTATTCCATTCCTGAAGATTCGGTTTATACGCGAAATCTGACATATGCCCAGGTAGGAAGCATGTACGATCCGGTTTTCGGTCGCACCAACGCCACTTTTTATTCCCAGCTTTTTACATCCACTACCAGCCTGCGTTTCGGAACCAGCCCTATTTTCGACTCAGCGTATCTGTACCTGCCTTTTAAAAGCTCTTATGGTGATACCCTCAGCAATATGACCCTGCATGTATATGCTTTAACAGAGGGCATAATCGATTCGCTGCATTCGTATTCCAATACCACTCTCACATACGACCAGGCAAATCCGTTAGGCGAAATTACTTTTCAACCCAAACCTCACGACAGCACATTCTATAGTGGTCAAAAACAGGCCCCTATGCTCAGGATTCCAATCAATTCGAACTTTGGGAATTATATACTCAGTGCTGACACTAACTCATTGAACAACAATACTGAATTTGTAAAATACTTTAAAGGCATCTGCGTTGTTGCCGAACCCCAGAATACACCAGGTAAAGGTTGCATCGTTACTTTCAGTATGCCCTCCGATTACAGCAGGATACAGATGTATTACCACAATACGGAAGATACACTTTCATACAGTTTTGCCATCACAACCGATTGCTCCAGGTTTCAGAACTACGATCACAACGGTTATGCCGAAGCTGTGCCTTTGTTGAAAGAACAATTGCTTGGCAATACCTCGCCAGGTCAGCAGTTCCTTTTTGCACAGGGTATGGCAGGGGTGAAAATAAAAATAGAATTTCCTTACCTGAATAAATGGTTCGATACTGAAAAAATAGTGGTCAATGATGCACAACTTATACTGGGTAATGCCTCGGTATCGGATGTATTTGCAAATCCATCGGCGGTAACGTTGCGCGGTGTTGGCGAATCCGGAACCACAAGTCCATATTCAGTAATCGACGAAACCGAAAATTCAGCTTATTTCGACGGTACTTTCAATATGTCCACCAATTCGTATCGTTTCAGGCTTACCCGCTATATACAACAGGTCCTTACAGGACAGGTCAGCAACAAAGGCCTGCATCTGATCATTCCAAGCGCATCGTATGTTGGAACGCGGCTTGTTCTGAATGGTACCGAATCGCCGCAGTCGGATTTAAAACTCTATCTTCGCTATACAAAGCTTAAGTAGATTTATTCCCAATTTTCATTTCTTATAATTTTCCAGACTCACTTTTTCTAAAAGAAGAGAACTGCTTTTCCATTTTTTTCACACAAGGAGGCTGAACGGGTTCAGCTGAATTACAAATTTTAAAAATATATGACAACGGTTATTCAGGTTACTGAATATTATGGGCATTATTTGATTTTGCTGAAAGGAAACCAGATTGGCATATTATTAAGTTCTGTACAGAATGCAAAAAGAATATGAATGAAAATCCCTCTGAATATACTACAGTATGGCAACATTTAGTATTTTTGCCTGTTATTAATATGAATACCGTTAAAAAGCTATTTTAAATTGAACAAAAGATAATTAATCCTATTTTATCCTTATTATTATGTGCGGAATAGTTGCTTACATTGGCAAAAAACAAGCCTGCCCCATCTTGCTCGGCGGTCTCCATAGGCTGGAATACAGAGGTTACGACAGTGCCGGTGTTGCATTGATGAATGGTTCGCTGAAAGTTTTTAAAACCAAGGGCAAAGTTTCGGACCTTGATGAACTGCTCGAAGGCCTTGATGTAACTGCAACCATTGGGATTGCTCATACACGCTGGGCTACCCATGGTGAGCCCAACGATGTAAATGCACATCCTCATTATTCGTCGAGCGAAAAAATGGCGATTATCCATAACGGAATTATCGAAAATTATAATGTGCTGAAACAGGAACTTCAGCAACGCGGATATGTTTTCAGAAGCGATACAGATACCGAAGTACTGATGTATCTGATAGAAGATATCATGGCCCATGAAAAACAGCCTTTGGCCGAAGCCGTGCGCATTGCACTTACACAGGTTACAGGAGCTTATGCCATTGTTATCATTTCGCAGGATGAACCTGACCTGCTGATTGCTGCCCGTAAAGGCAGCCCTATGGTAGTTGGGATTGGAGAAGGCGAATTTTTTATTGCTTCCGATGCTGCTCCTATTGTGGAGTATACACGGCAGGTTGTGTATCCCGGCGACGAGGAGGTAATATCCATAAGCCTGGCCGAAGGATTAAAAATCCGCACCATTGCCGATATTGCGAAAACACCTTATGTTCAGACCCTCGAAATAAACCTCAGTGCCCTCGAAAAAAGCGGATTCGACCATTTTATGCTCAAGGAAATTTATGAGCAACCGCGCACCGTGCGCGACAGTATGCGTGGCCGCTTGCATATGGACCAGGGCGTTATTGTACTTGGAGGCATACAGGACTACCTGCGCAAATTCCTGAACGCACGCCGCATTATTATTGTGGGTTGCGGAACTTCGTGGCATGCAGGCATAGTAGGGGAGTACCTTATCGAAGAACTTGCACGTATACCGGTGGAGGTTGAGTATGCTTCTGAATTCCGGTATAGGAATCCGCTTATATACGAAGATGATATTGTTATAGCCATTTCGCAATCGGGCGAAACTGCCGATACGCTGGCAGCCATCGAAATGGCCAAATCGAAAGGAGCTACCATTATAGGAATATGCAACGTTGTTGGATCATCCATAGCTCGTGCTACCCATGCTGGTTCATACACCCATGCCGGGCCCGAAATTGGGGTTGCATCAACCAAAGCCTTTACTTCGCAGGTAACCATACTTACACTTCTGGCTCTGATGCTTGCAGAGAAAAAAGGTACCATATCAGCTTCCCGTTACTACCGGATATTGCATGAGTTTAACTCCATCCCCGAAAAGATTGAAAAAACACTGAAATGCAATGATCAGGTGAAAGAAATTGCAAAGGTTTTTGCCCAGGCAACCAATGCACTATACCTTGGCAGGGGGATTAATTTCCCTATTGCCCTCGAAGGGTCTCTGAAACTGAAAGAAATTTCATATATACATGCCGAAGGCTATCCTGCTGCCGAAATGAAACACGGCCCTATTGCTCTGATCGATGAGGAAATGCCGGTTGTGGTAATTGCTACACGTAAAGGACAGTACGAAAAGGTTGTCAGCAATATTATGGAGGTGAAGGCGCGCAAAGGTAAAATCATAGCCATTGTTTCCGAAGGAGATGAACAGGTGCGCGCCCTTGCCGATTATTGCATCGAAATACCCGAATGCGACGAAATGCTGGTCCCCTTGCTTGCTACTATACCGTTGCAACTGCTCTCGTACCATATTGCTTTGCTGAGAGGATGCAATGTTGATCAGCCGCGAAACCTGGCTAAGTCGGTTACGGTGGAGTAGTACGATGTAGGTTATACCTTATTTCAGAATAATTTTCCTGTAAACAGCGGATTTATCGCGATAAAGCTTTGCGGTATATATACCTCCGGGTTGTTGACTGAGGTCAATTGTTAAGGTATTCTGTCCTGCACTTAAACCTGTTGCAAAAACCTGCCTTCCGTTCATATCATTTATTTCCACAAGGGTAAGCCCCTTCAACTCCGATAAGTTAACCATACCGTCGGACGGAACAGGGTATACCCGCGGATCAGCTGTATTGGTGACTGTATCATCGGATCCATCAGCACTGGCATGTCCGGTAACCGGAATGCTGGCAAAACTGTTTGAGGGATCATTGTTGTAAAATACAATATTACCAGTATATACTTTGTTTTCAGTTGGCAGGAACCGGAGTTCAAGGTAGCAACTGTCATAAATATTGATATCCAGCTCACTGAGTGGATTTTCCCATTCGCCAAACCTGTTCCGGAAAGCAAATCCTTCGGGAAGCGTTATAGAATCGATGACAAGGGTTTCCCCACCAGTGTTTTTAATCAACAGGCTCTTGTCATACTTAGGCTGATCCACCTTTGAGTAAAACTCGTAGGCATAAGGAGAAACAGAAATTGCTGCCGCAGTCGCCTGTTGATACTCATAACAACCAATATCTACCCGGCCATCAGCAATACGCTTACGACCATCAAGATCAAACAAGGGCAGCTGGTATGACCCGGTATCCGGATTGCCTGCATTATAACAATTGGAAGTAGGTTTGAGCCTGTAATTTAAACTTGATGTATCTACAAAATCAGGGTAAGCCATTCCTTCATTGTTGTACGAAAGAATGGGCCACATCAGAAACTGATAACTGAAATCCGACGGCCAGAACAAACAATTAGTTATAAAAGGCGACCCACCGGTAAGCGGAGGGTAAGGGTTATTTACAAATGAACAATTTATATATTT
>Ga0114977_10001751_pt1 | contig 14258 bp, 5 predicted proteins | sample S_130805_MF_Meta_FD_87026 | JGI IMG/M metagenome (GOLD analysis project Ga0114977, IMG submission 87026) | Freshwater microbial communities from Lake Simoncouche, Canada to study carbon cycling - S_130805_MF_MetaG | ecosystem: Environmental > Aquatic > Freshwater > Lake | place: Lake...
GAGTTCGACCTCGATGCCACCATCACGAGCATCTGGAATGCGACGATCGTCAGCCAGTCGGCTGGCCGCTACGTGATCCAGCCCGGATCCGGGATCTCCACGATCGCAGTCGGCGGCTCGGTCAGCTTCGGCCTCCAGGCCAACGGGCCGCCCGGCACCGTGCCGCGAAACCGCCGTTTCAACGGCGTTGCCGTCTGATCCCACGCGTCGCACACTTATGGGACACCGTCCGGCGGCGTGATGCGGTATGCTCTGCCGCGTCGGACTCGCGTCCGGGTCACGTCAGTTCTCGGGGAGGGCAAATCATGGTGTCGTCGCTTGGTCGGGCTGTTCGGTCATCGCTGGTTGTGATCGCGTGCCTGGCGCCCGTGGTCGCTTCGGCCCAGTCCACCTGGCTGCCCACCTCCGGCACCACGCCGTGGACCACGGGCACCGCCTGGAGCAACGGGGTCATCCCCAGCGCCGTCGATGCCGTCACGGTGTTTCCCGCAGCCGGCCCGACGATCCTCCTCGACGACACCACGGTCACCGTCGGCACCATCAATCAGACGACGGCCTCCGGCAACGTGGTGATCGGCAACACGCTGTCGAACACCGACTGGATCAACATGGCCGTGACCACGGGCGTGCCGATCATCAACGTCACCGGTGGCAACCTCTACATGTATGCCCAGTTGAGCGGCAGCCAGGGGCTGCAGAAGAACGGCAACGGCGTCTATTCACCGCGCTACAACCCGGCAGACTACACCTACACGGGCACCAACTTCTTCAACGGCGGCACGGTGCAGATCGCCCGCGACGGCCACCTCGGCGATCCGAGCAATCCGATCGTGGTGTCGGCGAACACCAACCTGCAGAACTACGCCGGCACAACGCTGGGCGCCGCCCGGACGATCTCGCTCGCCAACGGCACGGTGCTCACGGCCCAGAACGGGGCCGCGAATAACTCGCTGACCCTGAACGGCGCCATCACCGGCGGCGGTGGGCTGACGTTCAACACGGGCTTTTTCACCCTCGGCGGGGCCAACACCTACACGGGCAACACCACGATCCGCAGTGCGACGGTGACGCTCGGCGCATCGAGCCCGCTCTCGACCGGCACGCTCACCCTGCAGACGTCGGCGACGACCACGGGCGGCAGCCTCGTCGATCTCGGCGGCCGGGCCCAGACGGTCGCGGCGCTCTCGATGTCGCTGGCGTCGAACGGCCTGAACCAGGTGACCAACACCTTCCGCAACGGGTCACTGACGGTCGGTGGCGGCAACATCGTCGTCAACTCGGGATTCGCCACCGCCCAGTCAGGCACCACGCTCCTCAACCTCCGCGACCTGTCGGCCTTCACCTACACCAACACGTCGGGAACCTTCTACATCCAGACGTCGAGCACCGTGACCAGCGGCACGATGGCGAGCGTGGTGAACCTGCCCGCTACGGGGCCGACGTCCGTGACGGCGTCACACGTGCTCGTGGGCAACTCCGCCAACGGCCCCGCCTCCAGCACCTCCACCATCGGACTCGGCCAGACCAACACGTTCAACACCGGCACGCTCACGATCGGGGCCTACCGCGGCAACGGCGTGGTCGCGTTCCAGCCCGACGTGAGCGGCGGGAGCCTGACGCTCCGGGGCGTGACGGGCGGCAGCAGCCGGGTCGACAACGTGTACGTCGGCTACAAGGGGGGCGGCGACAACTTCGGCAAGGGCATTCTCGACGTCTCCACCGGCACGATCGACGCTCGGGTCGACACCTTCACCGTCGGCCAGTACGTCGTCTATGCCTCGAGCAACCAGACCGGCACGTTCAGCATGACGTCCGGAACGGTCGATGCGACCACGCTCAGACTGGGTTCGGTGACCGTCTCGACCGGCAGCGTGGGCACGCCGCCCATCTCGGCCACGTTCAACCAGGGGGGCGGGCTCGTGAAGGCGGGCACGATCACCTTCGGTGTCAACGCCGGCGTGGCGGGCGTGGGCAACGCGCCCGTGTTCGCCTCGACCTACAACCTCACGAGCGGCACCCTGGCGGCGGCCGTCCTTGCCAGCGGGACGGGCACCTCGGGAACCGCCTCCCAGCGGCGCCTCAACTGGACGGGCGGCACGATCACCACCTCCGACTCATCCACCAACCTGTCGGTCAGCGGAACGTCGGGGTCGGGCGGCCAACTGGTGGTGGCGGTGTCGGCGGGAGACACGAAGACCTTCGATGTGCCGACCGGCCGCACTGCGACCCTCGGGGACTTCGTCAGCCTGACCGGCTCGAGCACCGGTTTCACGAAGACCGGCGCTGGCACGCTCGTGCTGGGCAGCACGAATGGCTACATCAGCACCTTCAGCGGCAGCGTGACCGTGCAGGGCGGCCGCCTCAACCTGGCAAGCAGCAACGCCCTGCCGGCCGGCACGGTGGTGCCGGTCGCCGGCGGCACGCTCACACTCGCGCCGTATCTGCAGACGACCGTGGGCGGCCTGGACCCCAGTGCCGGCGGCCTCACCGACGTGGGGAGCGGGATGGTCACCGTGGCGGCCGGCCTCTCGGCCCCGACCATGGTGGCAGCGATCGTCTCGGGCCTCGGCGACGGCACCTGGAACGGCACGAGCGGAATCACCTCGAGCGTGGCCGCCGCCAGCGGCGGCGACCGAACGGTCGGCTGGCTCGACAACGGCGACGGCTCGGTGACCTTCGCCTTCGCCGCGGCCGGCGACACCAACCTCGACTGGCAGGTGGACATCATCGACGCGGCCAACTTCCTGGCCGGCGGCAAGTTTGACTCGGGTGCGCCGGCGACCTGGAACGAGGGCGACTTCACCTACGACGGCGTGGTGGACATCCTCGACGCCGCGAGCTTCCTCTCCAACGGTCTGTTCGATGCCGGCAGCTACAACCCGCCGCCTGGACAGGCCGGGGCGATCGCTGCCGTCCCCGAGCCGACGGCGTGGCCGCTGCTCTCATCGGCCGCGATCGCGGCGGCTGGTGCCTGCGGGACGCTGCGGCGGCGGCGAGCGGGCTGAAGAACCGTCACGACCGGCACGACCAGAATCGCGGTTCGGACGGCGGGCACTGGCCTCGCTTTCCGGGGTGGCCTAGGGTCATTACGATCGTCGATCGTTGTGACCATGCCTCTCCGGAGCCCCTCTCGCCATGCCAGATCCCGTCCGTGTCGGCGTCGTCGGTCTGGGCACGGTCGGCTCCGGCGTCGTCAGGCTGCTCGTTGATTCTGCCGACCACATCACCCGGCATGCCGGGCGGCCGATCGTCGTCGAGCGGGCGGTGTGCCGCGACCCGGGCCGGGATCGCGGCCTCAAACTCGCCGCCGATCGCGTCTCGACTGACATCCGCACGATCTCCCGCGACCCCACGATCTCCGTGGCGGCGCTGCTGGTGGGGGGCCTGGAGCCGGCGCGGTCGATGATGATCGACCTGCTCGAGAACGGAAAGGATGTCGTCACGGCCAACAAGGCGCTGCTTGCCGAGCATGGCCCCGAGCTCTTCGAACTGGCCCGCTCCAAGGGCCGCTCGATCGCGTTCGAGGCAGCCGTCGCCGGCGGCATCCCCATCGTGGCCGCGATCGGCGAGTGCCTCGCCGCCAACCGCATCGACAGCATTCGTGGGATTCTCAACGGCACGAGCAACTTCATCCTCTCCACGATGGAGGAGGAGGGGGCCGACTACGCCGAGGTGCTGGCCCTGGCGCAGGCCAAGGGCTACGCCGAGGCCGATCCCGCGATGGACGTGGACGGCACGGATGCCACGCAGAAGCTCGCGATCCTCGCCCACCTCGCCTTCGGTGTCTGGGTGCCCTGGGCCGAGATCCCGCGGACGGGCATCGAGGGCGTGGACAGCGACCTGATGGCTTCGGCCGCGGAACTCGGCTACCGGATCCGACTCGTGGCGATCGCCAGCCGCAGTGACGGCCGGCTCGCGATGCGGGTGGCACCGGCCCTGGTGAAGATCGGCACGCCGCTCGCCGAAACCCGCGGGGCCTTCAACGCCGTGAGCATCGTCGGCGACGCCGTGGGGCGGATGTTCTTCCACGGGCTGGGCGCCGGGCAGATGCCCACGGCCTCCGCCGTGGTCGCCGACATCATCGACACCGTGGTGGGTCGGGCCGCGATCACCTTCCGGACGACGGGCGTGCTCGACGCCGACAGCCCGGCCGCGCGGATCGGCGGTGTCGACCTCGTCCAGAAGCACTTCCTCCGGATGCACGTGGATGACCGCCCGGGCGTGCTCGCGCGGATCACCGGCATCCTCGGAGAGCACGGCATCTCGATCGCGTCGGTGATCCAGCGGGATCCGGCGGGGGCCGGCGGCGTGCCGCTGGTGATCATGACCCACGCCTGCGGCACCACCGCCGTGGCGAAGGCCCTCGCCCACATCGACGCCTCCGATGTCGTGTCCGGCACGACCGTCTGCCTCGGCGTGCTCGACGACTGACGCCGCCGCCCAGGAGCCCCGCCCATGAAATACGTGATCGTGATCCCGGACGGCGCCGCCGACGAACCGCAGGATTCCCTGGGCGGCCGGACGCCGTTCCAGGCAGCCCGCACGCCGGGCCTCGACGCGCTCGCCGCCCGCGGCCGCGTGGGCCTCACCAACCACGTGCCCGACTCGCTGCCGCCGGGATCCGAGGTGGCGTGCATGAGCCTCATGGGCTACGACCCGCTCGCCTTCTTCACTGGCCGGGCGCCCCTGGAAGCCGCGGCCCAGGGGATCACCCTCGGCCCCGACGACTGGGCCGTGCGGTGCAACCTCGTGACCATCGCCGGCCAGACGATGGAAGACTTCACGGCCGGACACATCACCACGGCGGAGGGCACCGAACTGCTCGCCGCCTGCCAGCGGGGCCTGGCGGCGGAGTACCCCGAGCTCGCTGCGTCGTGGACGTTCGTTCCAGGCGTGAGCTACCGCAACCTGCTGATCCATCGGGGCGCGACCGGGGCGGCGCCGTTCGACGGCAGCCTGCGGGCCACTCCGCCGCACGACCTGATGGACAAGCCCGTCGTCGATGATTTTCCGCGGGGCACCGGCAGCCAGCTGCTCAGCGAGATCATGTCGCGGAGCGCCGACTGGCTTCGCGACCACCCGGTGAACCGGGCTCGGGTTGCCGCGGGCAAGCGGCCGGCGACGCACGTCTGGCTCTGGGGCGTGGGCCGGGCGCCTGCATTCGAGCCCTTCACCACGAAGTACGGCATGTCGGGCACGATGATCACGGCGGTGGACCTGCTCCGCGGCCTCGCGGCGCTCGCCGGTTGGAAGCGGCTGGAGGTGCCGGGCGCGACCGGCTACCTCGACACCGACTACGCCGCCAAGGGTCGGGCGGCGATCGCCGAGCTCGCCACGGCCGACCTGGTCTGCGTGCATGTGGAGGCCCCGGACGAGGCGAGCCATCAGGGCGACGCCGCCGAGAAGGTGAAGGCGATCGAGGAGATCGACGCCAAGATCGTGGGCCCCCTGGCGGCTCACCTCGCCGCGCTCGGCGAGCACCGGATCCTCGTCTGCCCCGACCATCCCACGTTCATCGCCACCAAGACCCATTCCCGCGGCCATGTCCCCTTCGTGATGGCCGGCACGGGAATCGCCGCCTCGGGCCAGCGCACCTACGACGAGCTGGCGGCCGCCGCGTCGGGGCAGCGGATCGAGCCGGGATGGCGGCTGATGGGCGAGTTCCTGACTCGCCGGGCATAGCGGCCCGTCCTCGGAAATCCTGAAGATCGTGTGCTCAAACGTGTGCTCAGAGGAGTGAAGCAGCAGATGGCCCTCGTCGTGCAGAAGTTCGGCGGCACCAGCGTCGCCGACGCATCCAAGATCAAGGCGGCCGCCGCGAAGGCGATCGCCCGCCACGTGGCCGGCGACCGGGTGGTGGTGGTGGTCAGCGCCATGGGCCACCAGACCGACATCCTCGTCGACCTGGCCAAGGAGATCACCGACCGCCCCAGCGCTCGCGAGATGGACATGCTGCTCTCCACCGGAGAGCAGGTGAGCGTGGCCCTGTTCGCGATGGCGGTGCAGGCCGCCGGGCACAAGGCGGTGAGCCTCACCGGCGCCCAGATCGGCATCCGCACCGACAGCACCCACGGCAAGGCCCGGATCCGCTCCATCTCGACCGACCACGCGAAGTCGCTCCTCGACTCCGGTGCCATTGTGATCGCCGCCGGCTTCCAGGGCATCGACCAAAACGGCAACATCACCACGCTCGGCCGCGGCGGCTCCGACACCACGGCCGTGGCCCTCGCCGCCGTGCTCGACGCCGATCTCTGCGAGATCTACACCGACGTGGACGGAATCTACACGACCGATCCCCGCCTCCTGCCCGACGCCAGCCGGCTGGGCTCGATCTCCTACGACGAGATGCTGGAGCTCGCCAGCCTTGGGGCCGGCGTGATGCACTCCCGCTCGATCGAGTTCGCGAAGAAGTTCGGCGTGAAGGTCGAGGTGCGGTCGAGCTTCAAGGACATACCGGGCACGCTGATTCTCGCCGCCGATCAGGCCGTGAAGCGGCCCGTGAGCGGAGTGGCCCTCGCCAAGGACGAGGCCCGGATCACGCTCGAGGGCGCCCCCGACCAGCCGGGGTCGAGCCACGCGCTGTTCTCGGCGCTGGCCGAGTCGGGGATCGCGGTCGACATGATCGTGCAGAACGTGGGGCAGGGGGGCCGGGCCGACATCTCGTTCACCGTGCCCGAAGCCGATCTGGCCGACGCCCTGGAGCGGACCGATCGGGTGTCGAAGGCCATCGGCGCGGAAGGGGTGTCGCACGACCACCGGATGGCGAAGGTGTCGGTGGTGGGCGTGGGCATGGAGGCCGAGGAAGGGGTGGCAGGCCGGATGTTCTCCGCGCTCTCGGCCGAGAAGATCAACGTGCACATGATCACCACCAGCGAGATCAAGATCTCCGCGCTCGTCGATCGGGCCGACGGCCCCGCAGCGGTCAGGGCGGCGCACAAGGCCTTCGGCCTGCACGATGCCGGCCGGGAGGCCGTCGACGCGACGGCCGGCGGCAGCCTGCCGAAGTCGACACCGCTCGACGTGGTCCGCCGGCTCGAAGGCATGGAGGACCTGGCGATCGAGGACTGCCTGCTCGACTCGTCGCAGGCCCTGGTCACGTTCACCGACCTGCCCGACACGCCCGGAGTGGCCGCCGACGTGTTTCAGGAGGTGGGCAAGGCGGGGTTGCTCGTGGACATGATCGTGCAGAGCAACCCGCGCGGTGGCCGCGCCCAGCTCTCGTTCACCGTGCCGGCTGCAAGCCGCGATCGGGCGATCGAGGTGGCCGGTGCGATCGCAAAGGCCCGCGGGGCGACGGTGGCCGACGTGCCGCACGTGGCCAAACTCTCGATCACCGGCGTCGGCATCCGCAGCCATGCGGGCGTGGCCGACCGGCTCTTCAAGCCGCTGTCCGATGCCGGCGTCAACATCGACCTCGTGAGCACGAGCGAGGTCCGCCTCAACGTGATCGTGGCCGCCGAGCACGGCGACACGTCGCTGAGTGTGTTGCGGCAGGCCTTCGGCGTCTGACGGCGTCGGCTTCCCACCGTGGGTGGAGGTTTTCAGCCTGCACAGGCCCCACCACAGCCGCCGCGTTTCGGCGTCATCGAGCGCGGCGTCGCACGTTCGTGCGATGGCCGATCGGCCCATCGGCGACTAGGCTCAGCCAGCATGAAACGAACCTGGACCTGCGGGGTGGTCATGGCGGCGTGGGGCTCGGCACTCGCCGCGGCGGGCCCTGTGCCGTTGCTGCCCGAAACGCCGTCCGCCACGCTCGCGGGTGCCGAGGCGACCGCCGGCCGGATCGAGCCAGTCGCTGGCGACGCAGGGCACCACGGCGGCTTTCGGGTGACGACCTCACGAAAGCCGCCCTACCCCTGGCACGTGTCGCTCCCGACACGGACCACCGGCCCGATTCGCGTCGGCGATACGCTGCAGCTCACCTACTCCGCCCGCAGGATCACGAGCACTCATGAGACGGGAGAGGCTCAGGTCGACGCGGTCGTCGAGGAGTCGTCCGGCGACCACCGCAAACTGATGGAGTGCTCGCACTCGTTCACGGGGAGTGGGCCGACGTCTCGGTGCCGTTCCGCGCCGATCAGGCCGCCGCCGCCGGTGCGGCCCAGGCGACACTGCGGTTCGGATTCCCGCCGCAGGCCGTCGAGATCGCCAATCTGGCGCTCGTGAACCACGGGCCGGACGTCGACCCCGCGGCGCTGCCCCGCACCATTCGCCGCTATCCCGGATTCGAGGCGGATGCGGCCTGGCGCGCGGCGGCCCGGGAGCGGATCGATCGTCTGCGGAGAGCCGACCTCAGAGTGTCGGTCGTCGATGCCGCAGGCCGGCCGGTGCCGGCAGCCCGCGTCCACGTCGTGCTCGCCCGCCACGCCTTCGCCATCGGCACCTGCGTCAGGGCCGACCGCATCCTCGGCACCACGCCCGACGACGACCGCTACCGCGACACGCTCGCGCGACACTTCACCAAGGCGGTCTTCGAGAACGATCTGAAGTGGGAGCCGTGGGACCAGGGGGGCGAGCGACACCAGGATCGCGTGCGGGAGACGATCCGCTGGCTCCGGGACCACGAGTTCTCCGTCCGCGGCCACGTGATCGTCTGGCCGTCGTGGCGGGCCTCGCCGCCCTGGCTCCGCGCGCACGTCGAGCGGCCGGAGCAGCTCAGGGCCGAGATCGACCGCCGAGTCGACTCGCAGACGAAGGCCCTCGCCGGGCTGCTCGACGAGTGGGACGTCGTGAACGAGAACTACGCCCACACCGACTTCACCGACCTGCTCGGTCGGTCCGCGATGGAGGACTGGTTCCGGATCGCGGCGCGGAACTCTCCGGGCACGCGGCTGTTCTACAACGACTACGTGATGTTCCAGGGAGAGGGTCCTGGTTCGCCGAGCGACACCCTCCTCGGCATCCTCCGCGACCTCAAGGCCTCCGGCGCGCCGCTCGGGGGCATCGGCGAGCAGGCGCACTTCGGCGGCAATCCGCCCGGCCCCGCAGCGGTGCTTGCCAAGCTCGACCGCTTCGCGGCCCTCGGACTGCCGATCCAGATCACCGAGTTCGACATCGACACGGCCGATGCCGACCTCCAGCTGGCCTGGACCCGCGACTTTCTCCTCACCGTGTTCAGCCACCCGGCCGTGACGGGCGTCGTCTCCTGGGGGTTCTGGGAGGGGCAGCACTGGAAGCCCCGCGCCGCCTTCTGGGACCGCGAGTGGACCCTCCGCCCCCACGGCAAGGCGTTTTTCGACTTCTTCGAACGGGAGTGGACGACCGCCGAGACCGTCGAGACGAACGCCGCCGGTCGCGGCACGGTCCGGGCGTTCCGCGGCCGGCTCCGGGTCGAGGCCGACGCGCACGGCCGCCGCGGTTCCGCCACGATCGACCTCGACGCGGATCAGGAGCTCGTCATCCGGATCGAGTGACCTGAAGCTCAGGCAGACGGCCGGCGACGCCGCGTTGCCACGCCGGCCACCAATGCCACCACGGCGACCGCAGCCAGCGAGGTCGGCTCCGGCACCACGGCAATCGCTCCCGCCTGGCCCGGTGGCGGGTTGTAGGCCCCCGCGTCGAACAGGCCGGTGGAGAGGAAGCTGGCGGCGTCAAGGATGTCCACCACGCCGTCGTAGGTGAAGTCGCCCTCGTTCCACGAGGCCGGGCTGCCGGAGTCGAACTTGCCGCCCGAGAGGAAGTTGGCCGCATCGAGAATGTCCACCTGCCAGTCGAGGTTCGTGTCGCCGGCCGCGGCGAAGGCGAAGGTCACCGACCCGTCGCCGTTGTCGAGCCAGCCCACGGTGCGGTCGCCACCGCTGGCGGCCGCCACGCTCGAGGTGATCCCGCGCGTGCCGTTCCAGCTGCCGTCACCGAGGCCCGAGACGATCGCCGTCACCATGTCGGTGGCGGACAGGCCGCCGGCCACGGTCACCATGCCGCTGCCCACGTCCACGAGGCCGCCGGCGTTCGCCGCCAGGCCGCCCACCGTGGTCTGCAGGTAGGGCGTGAGCGTCATGGTGCCTCCCGCCACGGGCACGATCCGGCTTGAGCCAAGGACCGCGCCGCCGGCCAACTGCAGGCGCCCCGCCTGCACCGTCGTCGAGCCCGTCAGCGTGTTGGCCTGATCGACCACCAGCGTGCCAGCACCGGTCTTGAGCACGGGCACGGTCCCCGACAGCAGCGGATAGCCCGCCTGTGTCTGTGTCTGGGTTCCGCTGGCGACATTGATCGTGATCATTGACGGGGCGAGCCCGTGCGTGAACACCAGCCGCAGGTCGTTGCCGCTCTGGGCCACAGCGAACGTGCCCGTGCCGAACGCGTTGGCGAATCCGCCCGTGCCGTTGGTGGCCGTGGTGACCACCGCGAACTTGTCGGCCGAGAAGTTGGTGATCCCGCCCGCGGCGCTGGCGATCGTCCAGGTGTAGTCGCGGGTCGAATCGAAGTTCGCAGCCGAGCCGCTGTTAAGCGGACTCGCCGCCGACATCGTCCAGAGATCAATGCTGAACGGACTCGCCGATGTCGCCGCGATGTCGAGCGTGCCGCCCAGGTTGAGCAGGTCCCAGCCGGGAGCCGCCCCGGCCGTGCCCGTCGCATCACTGATCTGCCAGGCATAGCGGCCGCCGGACACGAAGCTCGTCGGCTGGCCGATCGTGAATGTGCCCACCCCGTCGCCCGGCGCGAGCGTCGCCCCCGCCGTCAGCGTCACGCTACCGGCGGTGCCGGAACCGCCGACGGTCGCGCCCGCCGACACGGAGATCGGGCTCGAACTGGCATCGCCGTTCACGAACAGCGTCCCCGCGACCACCGACGTGGCTCCGGTGTTGAAGTTCTGGGCCGCCAGCCGCCACGTGCCGCTGCCGTCCTTGACGACGCTGATCGTGCCGGTGCCGTTGTCGTAGATCGACCCGGCCACGGTCCCGTTCCCGGCGCCCGCAAGCACGAGGTTGCGATTCGTGGCCGCGGTGGTGCCGATCGCGCCGGCCAGCGTCAGCTGCCCGGCGGCCGACTCGATCCGCGCCGACGACCCGCCGGTCACGATCGTGACCTGGGCCGTGAACGTGGTGGTGCCCGAGAGGTTCACGATCGACGGGTTCGCGTTGTTCTTGGGAGCGAGCGTGATCGGATTGGCGATCGTGGTGCTGCCCAGCACCTCGAGCCGATTCGTCGCCGTGGAGGGGTTCGCTCCCGAACTCTGGATGTCGATCGTGGCGGCCCCGAGCCGGTCGCTGCGATCGACGCGGAGCGCTCCGCTGCCGCTGGCGATCACATAGGACCGCGAGTTCGCGATCGACCCGTTACCCGCAAAGGCGAGCGTGCCGGCCGTCACCGTCGTCACGTCACCGTAGCTGCTGCTCCCGGTGAGGGTCATCGTGCCGTCACCCCCCTTGGAGAAGCCGAGCAGGCCGCCGCCAGAGCCGTCCTGGAGGCTACCGGCGAAGGTCTTCGCGCCGGTGTTGGTGACGATCAGCCACCGCGTCGTGGCACTCCCGTTGGCGATCGTGCCGCTCCCGGCGAGGCCGCCCGCGGTGAAGTCGTATTGGCCGATCTCGAGCGTCCCGCCCGACACGGTCAGGTCGCCCGCCACCGCACTGCCGACGGCCCCGGCGAGTGACCCGGGATTGATCGTCAGGGTGCCGTCGCCCGCCTTGGTGAACCCGTAGCCGCCAGCCGTTCCCGAGATCCCGCCGACCGTGAGCCGGCCCGCCGTCACGGTGACCGTGCGGGCCGCACCCGTACCGCCCAGCGCGACTCGGCCGAGTCCGGCGACTCCGGTGGCCCCCATGGTGAGGTCGCGCGACCCGTCGGCGGCCCCGGCGAACGTGAAGTCGCCGTTCCAGGCCTGCACCGGGGCGTTGGCGAGGGTTACCGCAGCGCCACTGGTGTTGCCCAGGGTGCCACCGGCGATCGTCACACTCGCCCCGACCAGGGCCGAAGATTCATTGACGTTTACAACACCGCCGTTCACCGCCAGGGCGAAGCTGGCCCCGGACGACGCGGCGTTGAGGTTCGCGGTGCCCCCGGCCACCGTCACGGGCCCGGTGCCGAGCGCCGCGGCCGCGTTGGCGTTGAGGCTGCCGGCGTTGATCGTCGTGCCGCCGGCATAGGAGTTCGATGTGTTGAGAGAAACGCTGCCCGTGCCGTTCTTGGTGACCGCCCCCGTGGCGATGCCCGATCCGTCGGAGCTCGAGATTGAGTAGTTCAGCGTGGCGTTGTCGAACCTGACGAACGAGGGCTGCACGCTCCCGCCCTGGATCGTGATCGAGGTGTTCGTCGGGACCACGGGGGTCGATCCGACCACGACCACGTCACCGAAGCCCACGCCATCGCCGCTGAAGAACTGCGTCGCCACGTGCGCATCCTTGAGCGCCCAGTTCACCGGCGACGAACTGCCGCTCGCCCACACGTTGCTGGCGGCCCCGGTCCAGAGCGGATAGTCACCGCTGCCGCCGATCGCGAGCGCGATCGCACTGCCGGTCGTCACCAGGCTGGCCGACTGGCGGGGCGTGAGCCCCGCGATCGTCCCCAGCGTGAAGTCGGAGACCGAGCCGGTGAAGCTCCCGTAGCTGATCAGCGGATAGGTGGAGCCAACGGTCCACAGCGACCGCGACGCATTGAGCGTCACGCGGCCCGCCGCGCCCGTCGTGGTGAGCAGCCCGGAGACCGCAAAGCCGGCCGCGTCGGCGATCGACACCGAAGCCGTGCCGGCGCCGCTGAACGTCAGCGCTCCCATCGTCAGGGGCGTGGTGCCGCCGACGCCATTGGCCACGAACGCCGACGCCGAGTTGGCAACGGTCACCGCTGCCACCGCCCCGACGGCGTCGAAGCTGCCCGACGTGACCGTGACGGCGGAGTTGGGGATCGCACCGGTGACGAGCAGGGCTCCGCCGCTCACGGTCGTCGGGCCGGTGTACGTGCTCGAACCCGAGAGCGTGAAGGCACCGGACCCCGCCTTCTGCACCGCACCGCTGCCCGAGATCACGCCGGCATACGCCGACGTCGTCGAGCGATTGAAAACGAGCGTCGCGTCGTTCAGCACGCTGCCGGTCGGCAGCGACCCCGTCGCCCCGCCGTCGCCCACCCGGAGCACGCCCCCCGACACCGTCGTCGTCCCGCCCGACGCGTTGTCGCCGGTGAGGGTCCAGGTGCCGGTGCCAACCTTCGTGATGCTGATCGTGCCCGCCGCGTTGCCGGCGTTGTTCGAGATCACGCCGCTCACGACGCCGTCACCGGCCCCCTGAAGCACGAGGTTGCGATTCGACGTGGCCGTCGTGGTGACGGGGCCGGACAGGGTCAGCAGGCCGGCATCCGACTGGATCCGGGTGCTCGAACCACCGGCGACGATCGTGATCCCGCCCGAGAGCGTGTTGGAGCCGCTCGTGCTCTGGATGCCGACCGAGTCGTTGTTCCGCTGCGCATAGGTGATCGGCCCCGCGATGGTCGTATTGCCAGACACCTCCAGCCGCTGCTGTACGCCCGGCGCCGGACTGCCGGCCCCCGAGCTCTGGATGTCGATCGCCGCCGACCCGAGCCGGTCGCCACGATCCACCTTCAGCACCCCGTCGCCGCTCGCAGCGAGCACGTAGCGGCTCGACGAGGCGATCGAACCGGCGTTCGAAAACTGCAGCACGCCGCCCGCCACGGTCGTGACGTCGGTATACGTGTTCGCACCCGAGAGCGTGAGCGTGCCCGCACCGGCCTTGCTGAGGCCCAGCAGTCCACCCCCACCGCCGTTCTCGAGTACACCGGCGAACGTCGTCGCCGCGGTCGAGGTCACGAGCAGCCACCGCGTGGTGCCGCTGTCGTTGGCCACCGTGCCGCTGCCGGCGAGGCCGCCGGTGAGCAGATCAAAGGCCCCGATGCTCAGGCGTCCGTCGGCCACCGTGAGGGTGCCCGCGATCGAGCTGGTCGCGGCGCCGTTGATCGCCAGCGTGCCGGGCCCCGCCTTCGTCAGGCCCACGGAGGCTGCCGACAACTGGCCGGTCGTGAGGACGCCGCCGTCGAGCGTCACCGTGCGGACCGACCCAGTCCCGCCGATCGTCACCGCTCCGGATCCCAGCGACAGGTTATGGGTGCCGTCGGCCGTGCCGGCGAAGCGGAAGTCGCCGTTCCAGGCCACGGGGGCCGCGGTAGCCATGTTCACCGCGGCGCCACTCGTGTTGTCGAGCGTGCCCCCCGTGATGGTGAGCGTGCCGCTGCCGATGGCGGCGTCGGCGTTGACGTTCAGCCGGCCGCCGGCGAGCGTCATCAGCCCGCCGCCCAGGGAGGCAGATCCGACC
>Ga0114977_10001753_pt1 | contig 14252 bp, 14 predicted proteins | sample S_130805_MF_Meta_FD_87026 | JGI IMG/M metagenome (GOLD analysis project Ga0114977, IMG submission 87026) | Freshwater microbial communities from Lake Simoncouche, Canada to study carbon cycling - S_130805_MF_MetaG | ecosystem: Environmental > Aquatic > Freshwater > Lake | place: Lake...
CGCTACGTCCTAACCGCCATAAAATCCATAACAACCGAAGTTGAACTTGCCTCTCTACTGCCATATAACATTGACAAATCTCTGATAAGCGGGTTATAATGGCTCTATTATTAGACGGTTACGTAGCAGGGACATTGCATTTCCGTTGGAATTTGTGACTCCTCATCTTCTGTTACGCCACAATCAGGTGACGTAACGTAATCCGTAACGCCAGAATCCGCAGAATCATTTGGCTGCACGTCTGTTACGCTTGTTACGTCATCAAATGCATGACTTAATTGTCTTTGAACCTCATCAATGCCACTATGCACATGTAAATCGTTAAAGTCCGTTGGCTTATATTCCGCCAGTTCTGGTCTGAATATTGGAAGAATATAATTTATGCCATGCATTAAAGCTGCTTCCTTTGCCTTTATTTTACCTGTATTTACCTCTCCCCATGCATCATTATCAGCGGCAATGGTTATAACCATCTCAGGATATTTTAATTTAATTGCAGAAACCACCGCATCAAGATTGCCAGCAGTAAATGCAGCTATTGTGGTGATATTTGTTGCTTCATAAACGCTGGCAGCAGTTGCGAAGCCCTCAGCAACGAATATTTCCTTGCTCTTAGGAAGGTCGCCAATGACATGAAAACATCCTTTTCTTTTGGCCTGAAATTGTCCTTTTTTAACTCCGCCATCATGAGGTATTGTTTCAAAGTTCCAGAACTTGCCATCAATATCATGCATTGGAATTGCTATATTATCAGTTCCGTATTGCTCACCATGGCCTTTGATTTTCTTACGTTCTAAATATGGCGAATTACCTGTTTTGGAGTATATCTTTAAATCATTACTGGCCTTGATAGCAGCTTCTTCATGTTGCTTACGCTGGATAGCATCAGCCTCTTTCTTTGCTTCAGTCGCTATAGCCTTTCGTTTTTGTATTTCTTCGGAACTTAAAGGCGTGCTGCGTTTCGGAAACCACGATTTATCAAAATCAGCAACAAAATCTTTTAGATAGATTCCATCATCACCAATGAGTTTAGCAGAGTAACGGTTATTATTATTGCCTCCCCATTTGGTAAATCCATTCTGATTAAGAGGTTTTGTAGGCGTAGGAATGTTATATTCTGCAAAAAATTCACTAAACATTATGCCCCCTTAATTCTTAGTAGATTTAAAATTGCCTTACTAAGTGCAACACTTATTGGCTGCCAAGTTTCAACTTGATACGATTGGTGTATTGCTGTATTTTGGTATTTATCATCTATACCAACTACAATAGCTCCGCCTGAACCGCGGAGCTTTTTTTTATTAAGCATGATTAACATCTCCCTCATTCTTAGTTAGGTAAGAAGGAAGGCTGTGCAGCCAGTCTTGAATTGATGATTCTGGAATTAAGGTTTTACCAAACACTTTAATCGCTTTTAGGCGGCCTGAGTTCAGCTCTTTATAGGCGGAAGTGCGGCCTATATTCATTTCCTTACAAAATTCATTTATTGTGAAGTTCTTCATTGTTTACGCTCATTTATAGTGGGTTAGTAATGAGCGCAATTGTATGCAGATATTTTGTGAATGTCACGAATGTAACGTGTGTATTACACTCTGGCAAGTGGGTTTATTGCCAGAATACAATGCCAGAATTACTTGCCAGAATTCAGGCGGCTTGCTTTTGCTCGGATATAAAGGCTTTTAACGCTTCGTGGTCTTTGATGCCGAAACGTGTTTTGCTAGAATTAGGATACTCCGCCAGAATGGCTTGTCTTGCCTCTCTATAAATTTTCCGAGAAAATTTACTTCCCATTTTTTCCTTAATAGTAATTTCGTCCTTATTCTGGTCTTTCCAAGGTTTTGGTAATTCACCGTTTATATACATGGTTATATTATTATTAAGATATTCCCTATAATATTTTTTATGAGCTTCGATATTTGCAGGCGCAGAGAATGATTTAGATGGATTTTGCTTTTCCAAACCCAGCGCAATATAAAGTGCCTTTGAACGAAAAGTAAGCGGTAGAAAATCCCGAAAAAATATTACTATTTCTTTTGGTTTAAAAAATAATTTCCCTTTTCCATCATCTCTTGCTGGTGTGACATTTCCTGCTGCTATATGATTCCTAACAAATCTTTCTAATGAGTAATGGCGCTCATCAAATTCAGAGTCTTCTTCATTCATTATTTGCGCTAAACTCTGTTCTGGTGGCGGCACAAAATTTCCATTACTATCAAACTCTGCTATTGTTTCTGATGACTCTAAAGCAAAACCTGCTCCTGAACCACCCATTGCAGTATTTGCGAAGCAAACAAACTCTCTTCCTTTATGCGGGTCGCTTCCAAGGTATAAACTAGCTGCATCCTGCAGCTTTAAAACCCCTTGCTTTAGATGGCGCTCATAAAACTGTAAAGCCCAGCTAGCAGGTGAGTAAGAAAGCTCTATTTCTAGTGATTTAAGCGCTTTATATGTTTCTGGCCTGAATATAAAACCATTATCATGCAAAGATTGCACATAAGAAGAAAAATCACCTTGCCATAGGCTAAGTTCCTTTGCGGTTTTATATGGTGGTATAATATAAAATATCGGGGTGCTTATGCTCTCTGCCAAGCGTGGAAACTCTTCCTTCAGAAAATTATGATATTCCGCGAAAAGCCATTTTTCCTCTGGTAAAAAATTATGGTATGGCGCAAATCCTTCTGGTGTTCTTTTTTCAGTTTTTTGTCTGGTATATAATCCAATGAACTTGGAAAAAAATTCAGGATTAAACCCTAGCAATAATGACAGGGCTGTATCCTCATCATTAATATTTTCTACATTCCATTCAGCTAGATTTGTTACATACTGTTTATAATTTTTGTATAGCTCCAGCTTTGGATTATTAGGCATTTTTCCAATTGATTGTAAGTAATGCAGAAATCTGGATTAATATTAAAGTGACGAATATACACTTCATTAAGAAAAAATTCTTTGATGCCATTCCAATCACACTTTATTAAATCACGGTGGTTATCGCCCAAAAATAAGTATTGAGGAAGGTTACAAAGGTAACTATCAAAATGACCGCTAAAAGAACGCTCTTCATTAGTTGTTTCATCGGTTTTGGAATTAATTTGATTAACTCTTTTAAGTGCTGATGGGTCTATTCCTAATACTAACCATGCCAAATCTTCTTGTGAGGTGTTGGGATTTTCCCACCATAACTTGAAATCAGGTTTAAAATTATATTTCTCCATTATGCCCCCTTACTAAATTCAACAACCACCTTACTTCCTTTAACTATTGGCGCAGTGCAATACCGCTCCCAAGATTCCATAAGCAGCTTACGTTTTTCAAATAAATCGCCGCGCCTATATGCAGCTTCTACCTTATCACCTATGGCATGAGATAAGCTCATTTCAATTACTGAGCGAGAGAAATGAGTTTGTTCTTCTGCCCAATCTCGGAACGTAGAACGAAAACCATGCACAGTAAAATGCGGCCAGTTTTCTTTTTTCATACCCTTTAACAATTCCAGCATTGCCATATTTGACATGGTTTTTTCTGGATTCACTCCCGCAAAAAGAAAATCACTAGAGCGATGTTCATTAAGTGGATTTAAGATTGCCAAGGCTGCTGGTGATAATGGGATGCGATGCTCTTTTCCCATTTTGATTCTATTAGCAGGAACTACCCACACTTTTTGTTTCAAATCAAATTCCTGCCAACGCGCTTCTATAACTTCGCTGGTGCGAGATGCTGTTAATACAGTCAATTCCAGCGCCCGTGCTGACATGCAATCTACTTTTGATAAGCCAGCCATAAACTCCGCAACAAGATTGTATGGCAAAGCGTCATGGTGTTTAACCTTATGCACCTTATTTGGTGGCGGAAGTAGTTTCTGTAAATGTCCGCGCCATAAAGCAGGGTTTTCACCAACACGCAACCCCATTACTTTTGCCCAGTCCAATATATTTTCGATTCTGCCGCGAACACGGGTAGCTGTTTCGGTCTTAGTACTCCAGATTGGCAATAGCACTTTTATAACCAAATCCGTATCAATATTCTGAACGGCAATATTACCGAACACAGGATAAGCATAAGTTGTGAGGGTGTTTGTCCACTGGCTTATATGCTTTGCGTTACGCCAGCCAGCCTTATTAGCTTCAATATAAGCTTCAGCACATTGTTGAAAGGTTTTTGTTTTAGCAGCTTCCAATTCCTCCTTCGAACGCTCGATTCTTTTGGCTTCAATAGGGTCTATATTCGAACTCACCAATGTACGTGCATCGGTAGCAAGTCCACGCGCCTTTGCTAGCGAAATAGAGCTACATGAACCTAACCCCATTACACGGGATTTTCCATTAAGCATAAATCGAAATAACCAAGACCTTGAGCCGCTTGCAGATACCTGTAGATAAAGGTTTTCGCCAATAGAATGCGTACCAACTTCTTTAATGCCACTCACTTTTAAGGCCGAAAGTTTAACTGTTTGTCTTGCCATAATTCCTACCCACAAATCTACCTACAAATGAAAACCGAATTGTAAAAACCTTCGGCAACTAACCATGAACAACTAGTAGCCTGTAAGCCTTGATATTGCAAGGGAAAATAAAACATTTATGAATATTTGCGAACGGATGTGAATCCCAATCAGGCGGACTCCGTCTCCGCCAGTTCATTGTCTTTTACCTTCCACTAACATCCATAAAACCCTTGACAATGCTGGCTTCTGGCAATTATCATCTTCCAGTAACTTCTACTATCATCTACTAACATACCCCCAGTAACGGGGGTAGAGATGGGGGTAGAATAGAAACTCTGGAAATGAGATACCCCCATGAAGCTTACACACATTGCTGTTGCTAATGCTAAGCCCAAAGATAAGCCATATAAGCTATTTGATGGCGGGGGTATGTATTTGCTTGTAGATACCAAGGGCGGCAAGTGCTGGCGGCTTAAATACAGATTCTCTGGCAAAGAGAAACTCTTAGCCTTGGGGGTATATCCAGAAATATCCCTAAAAGATGCAAGGGAAAGGCGTGATGCAGCCAGAAAACAATTAGCATTTGGGACAGACCCGTCCCAGACAAAGAAAGAAGAAAAGGTTCAGGCATCCATAAATTCTGAAAATAACTTTGAATTGCTTGCAAGAGAATGGCATAGCAATAACGCCGATAAATGGAGCGAGGGGCATTGCAAGAACATACTGCACCGCTTAGAGATGGATATTTTCCCGCAAATAGGCAGCTATCCTATTAGAGATATAACCCCGCCGCAACTCTTAGCCGCCATTAAAACAATAGAAAGCCGTGGAGCGCATGAAATAGCACACCGAGCAAAACAGACCTGCGGGCAGATATTCCGCTATGCTATAGCTACAGGCCGCGCCGACCGCGACCCTTCATTTAATTTAAATGGAGCGTTAAAACCAGTAACACATGGCCATTATTCCGCACTGGATTCAAAAGACCTGCCAGAATTTCTGGGGGTATTAGAGCGCAACGATGCAAGATTATACCCCCAAACACGGCTAGCATTAAAATTAATGATGCTTACTTTTGTTAGAACTTCAGAATTGATAAATGCAACTTGGGAAGAAATCGACCTTGATAATGCTTTATGGACAATACCAGGCTCACGCATGAAAATGGGTAAAGACCATTTAGTCCCTCTCTCTAGGAAGGTATTAGCGATGCTGAAAGAGCAAAAGGAATTAACTGGACAATGGAGCTGGGTTTTCCCCAGCGTTGTCAGTCCCCGTAAAGCCATGAGTAACAACACCATCCTAGGCGCAATCCGCCGCCTTGGTTATAAAGATAAAACCACAGGTCACGGCTTCCGCGCCCTTGCAATGTCCACAATCAAAGAAAAGTTAGGATACCGTCACGAAGTGGTTGATAGGCAACTCGCACACGCCCCTACCAGTAAAGTTGACCGTGCTTACGACCGCGCACAATTCATTGATGAACGCACCAAGATGATGCAGGAATGGAGTGATTATCTTGATGTGGCCGCTCGGGGGAATGTTATTGAGGGGAAGTTTGGAAATGAAAAATAATGAACCTTTATGCTCACCAGATTATGGTTATTGGTTTGACAAAAAAACATGGTCGTTACACGAAGCATGCTACTTAATAAATAGCCTCAATCCAAAGAGTATAATAGAGGAGATGCCAAGCCGTTATTACAACGAAGTGAATGGCGTGAAACGTCGTTTCTGTGAAACTTATAGAACTTATAACTCATATTATAATAACGAATTAGTTTTAAAAAATGGTAGTGGCTCTAAAGATTTAGATGTCAATCCGCCATTATTTATTGAATGGGCACATAGTGAGGGATACTCACTCCCAGACGCTAGTAATAAGGATGGCTCTATAAATGATTTTTTTATTAGTTTTACTAAAGATGAACTAAAAAGGGAGCTTATAAGGCATGAATTTGGGCGCTATAAGAAGTTCTATAAGGAGTGGGCAAATAGAGGGTACTGGACATCAAATCAGGCATTAAGTTTATTGCAAAATAAAGACCCTAATGGAGATATTTTTTGTGGAGGAGAGTATCAGAAAGGTATCCCCGCTATAAATGGTGGTTATAATTATTATGTGCAAGATATGGGCACCGAAATGAAATGTGATACTGCTGCTGGAAAATTAAAATTATTAATAGCTAATCAACCAGAAGATATTTTTGCCCCAAAGGATGTTATTGAGTGGGCAAAATGCAAAGGATATGACATTCCCGAGCATTTATTAGAGGCGGTTGAACTTGTTGCTACAAAAAATACGACAACAGCAGAAAGTAGAAACATACAAAAGAGGACATCTGCAAAACATGCTTTCATTAAGTATCTTGATACATATGCAAATGAAGAAAAACATAGCAAAAAGAAAATTACAAAAGAACAAGCCTTAGAAAATTTTATATTGAAAAATCTTGGGCATAAAGGTCAGTTAAAACATAAAGGTGATAGATTTACTAATGCTGCATGGAATGACTTTCCAGAAGAATTTAAATATAAAAATCGCCCTAAAAAATGAACAAACACATGTTAAATTAAGGTAAACAATTTATATACTTGTTTACCTTATGTGATTTTATCCAACAATTTAAGCTTTTTAATAAGATAAACAAATAAGCAAAACCAAATATTGCTTGCAACCCATTAATACACTGTATTATAACAATATTTCCATTAATATGCATTGCAGGATGTTGCTATACAGGCACAACCACAACAATGTAATAATGGTTAAAATAATGATACTTACAGAATTAAATCACCCTCGCCAAATCCTTAGGCTGCGCGAAGTAAAAGAACTAACTAAACTAAGTCCTGCATGGATTTACGCTCAAATGAGAGCTGGAAAATTTCCTGCTAACTTCAAAATCTTTGAGGGCGGTCGTGCCTGCGGTTGGTGGGCTTCAGATGTTGATGCATTCCTTGAATCACGCGATGCAGGGAGGGCGTAGTTATGAAATGGTACTCAAATGACTCCCAAATTGCGTGGGTTTGTAACGCCTTAATTGAAGGTAAATCAATTAGCCACGCCGATGAATTTCATGCAGTGAATGGCTGGCGTTTAGCATCTATTATTCACAACTTAAAAAAGCGATATAAGTGGCCAATATTCACGTCCTATGGTGAAAGCAGAATCGCATATTATAGGCTCGGCATTGTTGAGCCGGATAAACTGGAGAAGCCACGGAGTTTCAAAAAGTGGGAGGCGGCTGCCACCGCACCCCACTCCGAGCCAGAACCTTGTAAGAACCAGCCTAGCGGAAAATAGCACAGCACAAATTTACAATCAATAAAGGAAAGGGGGCGGTACAAGCCCCCCAGCGGAACAAACAATTAAGGTATAATACCATGATAAATAACAATAACACTACAAATATTATTTTTGAAATGCAAAAGCTTACCTCTAAATTTGGGGGTAAATAACATGCCAGATATATTAACCATATTAACCCATCCTACAAACTTTTTGGCGAAGACCTGGAATAAGGACGGCACAATTAAACCATATTCACTTGGGAAATATTTTAAACGTAGCGAATGTATCGTAAATAACATTAATGAAGCCTCAATTTTTCTAACATATTTAGAGCAGAAGCCGAATGCATGCCTTATACGTGGGCAATACATTGGTGATGAAATAGCTAGAAAAATTGATGAACAATATAAAAATGGATTTGTTCGCAGGAAAAAAGCGCTGTTTAAAGACCACCCGTTGCATTTAGTGATGATTGAGGTCGATGACTTTGAGCCTTCTGATAATACAACCTCACAGCCGGTTGCCTGTATTACAGAATATATCAGCAAGAACTTGCCAGAGCCATTTAAAGGAGCGGCGTATCACTGGCAGCTATCAAATAGTGCCGGGCACGAAAGTAAGAAGCACCTTCTTAAAGTACATCTCTGGTTTTACCTCAAAACTCCATACACTAGTCATCAATTAAAGACATGGGCAGAATCAGCTAATATTCTATGTGATAAGTCTGTGTTTAATGAAGTGCAGATTCACTACACCTCTGCTCCGATTTTTATGGATGGTGTAATAGACCCCGTGCCAGTGCGGAGTGGCTTTGTTGAAGGCAATGCTGAGGTTGATTTACAAATAATCGCTCCTGAGACTAATCAATCAAAAAAACAAGAGAAGGTTAATCCAGGCGCAGAGGATTTTACTACAACACCAGAAGATAGGGCAAAAGTTCAAGAGGCTTTAAAAAATATTCCTAGTGATTGTGAATATACTGAATGGCTAGCTGTACTAATGGCCTTGCACTATGCTTTTGGCGATGATGGCCTTCCTATGGCTATTGAGTGGTCACAGAAAGGCACTAAGTATGCTGCAGGAGTTGTTCAGAAAAAATTTAACTCTTTTACCAGGATGGCTTGCAACCCAACTACGTTAGGGTCGTTATATAAGATTGCAAATGACTATAAATCCAAGTCATCCGATTCTAAATTAAATATTATTAACCCTGCTACTTTAGAAGGGAAGTCTGTTCAGCAGCAAGAGTGGATTTTTGAAGGCTGGGCGCCCCAGAGAGTGGTAACATCCATTTATGGTGATGGTGGCACAGGAAAATCATTACTAGCGCTCCAGCTATCCGTATGCCGCGCTATTGGCCTTGATTTCATGGGGATAAAAACAACAAGGGGTAAAACGCTCTGTATTTTTTGCGAGGACTCAGAAGATGAGGTGCATCGCAGATTAGTTGATATCACTACCCATTATGGATGCTCTATGAATGACCTAGCAGAAAATTTGATTTATATATGCAGGGACGGAGAACACAACCTGCTTATGGAATTCAATGGGAAAAGCAGTGGTATAACAACGGAATTTTATGATAATGTTTCTGCTGTTATACAGGAGCATAAACCTGATTTAGTTGTTATCGATACAGCAGCAGATACCTTTGGTGGCAATGAAATAAACAGAACCGAGGTTCGGCAGTTTATTGCTACTGGTCTAATGGGCTTATGTAAAAAACATAATTGTACCATCCTATTATGCGCTCACCCCAGTGTTGCTGGTAAAGAGGGCACTGGCTATTCTGGCTCTACAGCATGGAATAACTCTGTCAGGTCAAGGCTCTTATTAAAGCATGTTCCAGAGAGTCCGAATCTGAGAGTGCTTTCAAAAGAGAAGTCCAATTATTCGGGCATAGGGAATACTATAAATTTGCAGTACAATAATGGTGTGTTTGAATGTTACGACAACGCTTCGTCGAGGTTTGGTGACTCACCAGACCATGTGCAGAGAGAGGCTAATTTAAAGGCGCTTATAGTCGAAAATGTTCAGAAATATAACGACTCAGAGATTCGTATGTCACTTTCAAAGAATGCAACGAACTATGCTCCTAAAAAGCTATTTAAAAACTGCGCTGAATTTAAGGATAGTAATATCCCAGAAATACATAAATTTATAGATTCCCTTATTTTCTCAAAAAAACTTGCACTAGTTCCACATGGCAGGCAGGGTGGGCAGATGCTTGTTGTTAAAGTCGTGGCAGCTGAGGCGGGGGTTAATAAAGATGATGATTCCAATGTTGATAATACTACAGAAGCACCCAAGGCCAAAAAGAAAGTTAAGAAAAAGGTTTCTGTAAATAAGAAAAAAGCACTCAGTAAAAAAGCACAACCTACTGTTTCTTCTAAGAGAAATACAGAAAAAAGAGGTGCAAAGAAATAGTGTATATGTATGTATTTTGTATAGGTGTACAGGTGTTCCGTAAGCTATTGTTTTTGCATGATACCAGTTGTGTGTGTGTATGTGTTATATATATATAGCAGCCTTTATGGTGGCTGCATAATAATATAAAGATGGGTGCATTGCGAACATTGTCTTCTAGTGACTTATAAGAAACCTTGCTATTTGCCGCTGATAAAGTTATATTTGATTAATGTACGTTAATCATATTTATATATCATCATGACAAGAGGCGGGAAAAGAGAGGGTGCAGGCAGGCCAGTTGGTAAGGGCAAATTTGGCTCTACCACTAAGCCTGTACGCATACCAGAAAACATGATTGATGAAGTGCTGGAGTTTGTTAATAACAAGGGCTTTGCATTGCCTCTTTATGGCTCAACTGTTCAGGCTGGATTTCCTTCCCCTGCGGATGATTTTATCGAAGGCAGGCTTGATTTAAACAAGCATCTTATCAAGCACCCATCGGCAACATTCTTTTTGCGCGTGTCCGGTGATTCAATGATTAATGCAGGTATTCACCACGATGATATATTAATTGTTGATAAGAGCCTTGAGCCTAAACACGGCAAAATTGTTATTGCTGCGGTTGATGGTAATTTAACAGTTAAGCGCCTGCATAAAACTACTAATAAAACTTATCTAATGCCTGAAAATAAGAAGTTCAGCCCCATTGAAATAACCGATGATAACGATGTTGTAATTTGGGGCGTGGTAACTAATGTTATTCATCCGGTATAGTTTATGGAAAAGATTATTGCGCTGCTGGATTGCAACAATTTCTACGCTTCTTGTGAGCGCGCATTTAACCCTGCGTTGAATGGCAAGCCTATTGTTATATTATCCAATAATGATGGCTGTATAATCGCCCGTTCTAATGAGGCAAAGGCGCTGGGTATTCCTATGGGTGAGCCTTACTTTAAAGCCAAGCACATTATTGAAAATAACAACGTAAAAGTGTTTTCTTCTAATTACACTTTATATGGTGATATGTCGGCGCGGGTGATGGCAACGCTTGCAGAGTTTGTAAAAGATATTGAGATTTATTCAATTGATGAAGCTTTTATTGATTTAACCAATTATCCCGAACCTGAAAAGCTGGCAAACACAATCAGGCAATCAGTGGGTAAGTGGACGGGTATTCCTGTTAGTATAGGCATAGGCCAAACCAAGACCCTCGCAAAGGCGGCAAACCGTGTTGCTAAGAAGTATAAATCTTATAATGGCGTATTTCGTATAGATGCCGAAGAACGCCGCCAGAAGGCTCTAAAATCAATGCATGTGGGTGATGTATGGGGCATAGGTAGGCAGATAAATAAGAAACTGGCTTCATGCAACATTAACACCGCATATGATTTATCAATCCAGCCTGATAATTGGATTAAAAGCAATCTAACCATTTGCGGCCTTAGAACCGCTCAAGAACTTCGCGGCAATGCCTGCATAGAATTTGAAGAAACGCCGGAGGCCAGAAAATCTATTGTTGTATCCAGAAGTTTTGGCGGCACTGTGTTTGAACATCAAGGTATTAAAGAAGCGCTCTCAAACTTTGCAGAACGGGCGGCGGTTAAATTGCGCGGCGATGGATTGCTGGCAAAGCGGGCGCAGGTGTTCTTATATCATGAATTAGTGGCGAGGGGTGGCAGCAATCATAACAGCACAATAACAGTTGAGTTTGATTATCCAACAGATTCCACATGTGAAATAATCAAGGCAACCAGCGCGGCAATATCCAGCATGTTTGTTGCTGGCATGGGTTATAAGAAGTGCGGCCTTGTGCTTCTTGGTCTGATTAATAAAGCTGGCTTCACCAAAGACCTGTTCGACAATCGCAATTTACACAAGCAAGACTCAGTCATGCAGGCGATGGATTATTTGAATAACAGCATGGGCAGCGGTACAATTATGCTTGCATCATCCAAGGGGAAAGGCGGCTGGGTGGCTAAGAAAGATAATAAGAGCTTCTGTTACACTACCCGCTGGGATGAGCTTCCAGTGGTACATTAACGGATAATAAGCTTCATAGGGTATGTATTATTATATTGGGGTCAATTTTTGACCCCATAGCAATGTTAAATTATAGAGGGAATTATATGGCACACAAACCACAAGCAATAGAAATTACCGCAACAAGTGAAAAAGATGCACAAAAGCAAACGGCACGTATCTGCATTAACCCATCTATTAATGCAGCTATGATATTAAACAAAACACACAAAAGCTTAGAGCCAGACCTTATTGCACTTAAAGAAGCGGTGGATGAGGAGTTAAGTAAAGTTTTGAAGGGCGACATCTCAGCAATAGAAAGAATGCTTATGGCACAAGCCCTCACACTGCAATCAATCTTTACTAGCTACACCCATAGAATGCTGAGTGCGGAATATATAAGCGGCCTGCAAGTAAACAGCAAAATTGCACTAAAAGCCCAGAATCAATGCCGCCAGACACTAGCTGCCCTTGCCGAGATAAAGAACCCGAAACGCACTACTTTTATTAAAAACACTGCCACCAATCAGCAAGTAAACTTTAATGCCAATTCTCCAGAAAAAAATCAAAATAAATCAAACGAACTATTAACGGGTAATAACTATGCGCCTATGGACATTACAGGAACGGCAACACCAAGCGGCATTAATCAGGAAATGGCAGCCGTGGAAGCATAGCACTGGAGCAGCAACCCCAGAGGGCAAGGAAGCATCAAAAATGAATGCCCTTAAAAGCGGCGCATACAGCCAAGAGACAAAAGAGCTTTATGTCTGGATAAGGGAATCAGGCAGGCGCGAGCGTGATATGCTGGAAATGTTTTAATGCTGTAGGTTATGAATAGTTATTAAGGGTTCAATATTTGACCCCTTAATAACATCTGAGTTAATGGTAGAGACTTATTTGAATTACTGCCTATAGAAAATATACGGTCAATAATAATGTTCAACCGTCTCTATAATAAAGATTACTTCTTACAAATAGGTGTTACAGTATAGGTTGTAGGTTCTGTTTTCATTGCACCGCCCATTATAAAATCAAGAGGTATTGTAATAATACCAAAATCTATAAATACTCCTAATAGGGATGCCGGGTCAAATCTCCTGGATGTTTCTATACTCATCTCTTGGCAACCCGGTTTTTCTGCTCGGATAAAATGCGTTTTACCCCTCTTTAACTCCGCCATTGCGGTATCTTGGCCACGCGGCGCGCCATCAATACTTATAGTAGTGCCTTTTTCTAATGAATTGACACTAACTTGGTCATTGGTGCCATGTACAATACTGGCACATGCAGTGGTTAGGAGTAGTGGTAATAAATAATAGGCTTTCATGGTTTTAGTTCCCTTGCTAATTGAAAAACAAAACGGCCACCATTGCTGGTAGCCGGGGAGTTAGAAAAACCTATAAAACGAAAGGTCACGACAGTTTTTAGTCGTGAGACTTGTACATATACTGCCGTCTCCCCAGCCAAAGACTGAGAAAGACGGCAATTTTGTTAACGGTGATTGCAATACACCGCGTTTTATAAGTAAGGTTTCTACGCCCCAGAACAGCAACACACCGTTCCAAGCCGGAAATTATAGTAAGTGGCTGGTTATTGCAATTGTTTTCATTATCCAGTAATGTACAGGGAAATACAGAGACGTATTTTAGCTAAAGAAAGAAATAAAAATTTAGCTTAGAAATTACTCTTGGGGGTAGAATCGGGGGTATTGCAGCAAAAATACATCATTATATTTATTATATTACAGAATGTTATCAGCTAAAAATGAAGCCCTCCGTCGCCAGTTTCTATTGAATATTAACGATAAATCAAGTTGTTATATAGGCTCTCTGGATTCATACCCACAAATTAGCCCACAAATAGAGTGCGGTTACAGGCGAACAGAAGTAAATGTTTTGAATATGATTTATAATTAAGACTATATATAATTCTTTCCTAGAATCTTATATTCAATATCTTTTAAATACTCGCCAATTCAACAGCGAAGTGCAACAGGTGGTGGAATTGAGTTGTTTAGGTTAGCGTAGAAAACCTCAAGCGGTGTTTTAAAGTTTAGAATTTTTCGCGGCCTATTGTTAAGGA
>Ga0114977_10001754_pt1 | contig 14252 bp, 20 predicted proteins | sample S_130805_MF_Meta_FD_87026 | JGI IMG/M metagenome (GOLD analysis project Ga0114977, IMG submission 87026) | Freshwater microbial communities from Lake Simoncouche, Canada to study carbon cycling - S_130805_MF_MetaG | ecosystem: Environmental > Aquatic > Freshwater > Lake | place: Lake...
CAAAATCTAGCACGTGTAAAGTTACGCCCACTCAAAATCTAGCACGTGTAAAGTTACCTACCCCAAAAAATTACCCACTAAAAATACCAACGTGTAAAGTTATGCCCATCCAAATAATTGTTGACACTATCGTAATTTATAGATATTCTGCAGAAATGGATACCTTACCTCTATATCATACTAAATGGTCAGACAGACTGGCGTTCGACGTAGCACTAACCTTAGAGGGTAGTGGTGAATCGCTGCAGGAAGTTATAACTAGACACAACATAACTGCCAGTGACGTACTTATATACAACGCTGACCCTATATTTCTCAAGAAAGTAGACCACTATAGGGGGGAAATACGCGATAAAGGTATGACGTTTAGGTTAAAAGCCCGAGCGCAAGCTGAAGAATTGCTTACAACCTCATGGTTATTGATTCATGATGCTGCTGTATCCCCAGCAGTTAAAGCTGATTTGATAAAATCCACCGTAAAATGGGCTGGATTAGAGCCGAAAGACACAACGCAAGATACGACAGGTGGTGGCGGGGTACGAATTACTATAAACTTAGGGAATACCCCTCAAGATGTCCGTACTATAGAGGCTAATACATACGATAATGACAATTCTACAGACATACCAGCCATTGACTACGCAGAATAATCCAGAAAATACCCTAATATCGGAGTTTAATACTACATACGATGGGATATTAGCAGCTAAATTTGAGTATATAGGTGATGCTCAAGTGTTGGGGATTAAGCTATCAGAGTTAAAAATGTCGTATAAAATTAAAATTACCAAAAGTAAAAAGCATGGAATTGAGTACGTAGTGATGCTACTATCAGAAAAACATCAGGGATTACCTCATGGCATATGAGATAAACTATACTCCGCCTCCAACAGGTGAAAAGTTTATGGAGAGTAACGCTAAGATGCGTACACTCATGGGCCCAGTAGGGTCAGGTAAATCTGTAACTTGCTCGTTTGAAGTAGTTCGCAGAGCGTCAATGCAAGAACCTAATGCAAATGGTATACGAAAGTCACGTGCTGCAGTAGTACGAGAAACGGTGCGGCAGTTGCAGGATACTACGATTAAGACATTCTTGGATTGGTTTCCGCCGGGGCAATGTGGACAGTACATGCGCACGACCAAGACGTATTTTTTCAAAGTAGGGGACATTGAGTGTGAAATAATGTTTCGTGCGTTAGACGACGCAGATGATGTAGCCAACTTTAACTCGTTAGAATTAACTTTTGCATGGTTTAACGAGTGCAGAGATATACATCCAGATATTGTCGATGCCATGTCGAAACGTATTGGTCGGTTTCCAAGTGCAAAAGATGGTGGTCCAACTTGGCATGGTATGTGGGCTGATACAAATCCTCCAACAATGGATACGTGGTGGTACTACCAGATGGAGGGGCTGGACATAAAGGACGGCGTTTCTCCAAACAATAATGGATGGGCAGTATTTAAGCAGCCAAGTGGGCGCAGTCCGTATGCTGAGAATATTGATAACTTACCAGATGGGTACTATGATACGCAGGGTAGGTCTGAAGAATATATTAGAGTTTACATTGATGGTGAGTACGGGCTTTCGAGTGCTGGTATGCCAGTGTATAAATACTTTAGGCCAGATTACCACATGGCAAAAACAGGACTTAGAAGTATATCAAATGGAGTTAGACCAGTAGTTATAGGTATGGATTTAGGACTAACTCCAGCTGCTGTTATTGGGCAGCAAGACCCACGTGGTCGTGCGTTAATACTTGATGAGTGTGTTAGCTTTGATATGGGAATACAGCGGTTTATTCGAACTATGCTTAAACCACTATTATATGAGCGATTTCCCGGGGCTCCTATACTTATTGTAGTTGACCCAGCTGGGATTCAGCGAGCACAGACTGATGAACGAAGTGCGGTAGACATAATTAAAGCAGAAGGATTACGCGTTATTCCTGCTAAAACTAATAACGTATCTGCTCGGATAAATGCAGTAGATGAGTATCTTATGCGGCAAGTAGATGGGGACCCAGCGTTTTTAGTAGACCCTCGATGTACACAGTTAAAAGCTGCAATGATGGGTGGGTATAGATATAAACCAAAAGGCGATGGGGAACTGGATAAAAATAAACATTCTCATGTAGCTGAGGCGTTACAATACCTAATGTTACATATAGCTACAGCAGGAGAAGGTGGTCATATGATGTTGCGTAGAGAAATAAAACATGTTGCATCTGCTGGATGGACCTGATATAGTCTTTTTGTCACCCCATGAGTTCTCCAAAGTCGCTCATGTTAGCCCCGGTAAGAAATTTTCGGGGCTTTTTTATAAATATACTTGACAATACGTATACTTATTGGTACAACTATGCCACAATATATCTATATGTATTAGGGGGTAAAAATGGCTGGAAAAGAATTTACGGTTTATTCCACAAATCCTAAAATGGATACTAGTGGAGTTTCTGCAAAACAACCACGTATCGGATATGAAATGCGCCCGTTACCAGCAAAACAAATCGCTGGAGGTACGTTATACCTAGAAGCTATTGATGAGGGTATCAAAACTAATAAAGCTGGGCTTAAAAAAATAGCTAGTCTAGTAAATACCGGTATATCAGTAGACCATGCAGTAGACATTGTAGCTAGAGAAGAAATAGAACCCAATGATATTGGCTGTTGTTAATCTAAAGGAATCTAAAATGCCAAAACAACAATCATTTACTTCGGATAATCCAAAACTTAAAAGTAGTGACTCATATAAAATTGATACTACAAAAACATTATCACCTAATCCAAAGTTTCCAGATGCTAAAGGTGTAGGAGTAGCCGGTAAATTAGTTGGTACTGCAATGAAAGGTGTAGCAAATATTGCATTTGTTCCAGCAGCTAAAGCCAATGCGTATTTAGCAGATAAAGCACAAGGACATATGTCTCAAGAAATGGGGGAAAAGCTATTTGGGCCTAATCCTCCAGCTGGAGTAAAGAAAGAACAAGCACTTGCAGCCTCAATTCCATCATATAAAAAAGGTGGTATTGTTAAGAAAGGCAAATGTTAGTGAAACATTGTGCTAATAAACAGTTGTCTATGGTGTCTAACCATCCTAAGATAAAAAGTTATCTGAACGGTGGTATAGTAGAAGATAATTACGGGCTAAGACACAATAGTAAAGAGAAAAAAGAACGAGGATTTTTAGGTGAAATTCGTATGCCAGATGGACGGTCAGTTATGACTGAACAATCTATAAGTGTAGACGGTAAAGAAATGCCTAGTATTGTTAAAGGTATGCACCCAGCCGATGTAAATTATATACGACAAACTAATACAGTACCACAGTCTGTAGTAGGAGTAGCAGTAAGAAGTGCACAAAAACGAGCGTTAGAAGGTAAATCACCATTCTGGAACGCTAAACAAGACCTAGGAAAAGGTAAGTAAATGGCAGGATTAACATTTCTTAGAGTAGTAAATAATGACCAGATTGCTCGGCAGGAAAAAGAGTCGTCGGATAAAGCATTGGCTGAACGGCAAAACCAACCTGTTATTTTAGGGTTAGTTGGGTATTTACGTAATTGTTGGGACGTTGCTCAAATGGCAAAACGGCCTATAGAGCAAGAAATGCTAAAAGCATTACGCCAACGTAATGGTGAATATGAAGCAGATAAAGTAAGACAAATACGTAATCAAGGTGGGTCAGAAATCTACATGATGGTTACAGAGGTTAAATGTCGTGCTGCTGAATCATGGCTTCGAGACATTATGTTAGATAATGGGTCTCCACCGTGGGACTTAGAAGCGTCGCCAATTCCTGAGTTATCCCCTACACAAACTAAAGAAGTTCAAGGTATCTTTGCAGAACGTGTACTTAAACTAGTACAGGAATACGGCAAGGCCCCATCTCCTGATGAGATGGAGGAGATTAAAGAAATGGTAGGGCAAGACTATAGGTTCTATATATTACGTGCGGCACAGACTCGCGCAGACCGTATGAAAGTTAAGATTCAAGACCAGTTTGCACAAGGTGGATGGGAATTATCATTCAACGATTTTATTACTGATTTAGTTACATTTCCTGCTGCGTTCATCAAAGGACCAGTTGTTCGTAGACAACGTACATTAGGATGGAAAATAAACTCTGCTGGGCAAACTACAGTAGAAGCTACAGATGTATTAGGTCCTGAGTATGAACGTGTAGACCCGTTCCGTATATATCCTGAACCGGGTGTTACAACTATAGAAGATGGGTATCTATTTGAACACCATCCTATGACACGTATGAAATTATCTGATTTAATAGGGGTTCCGGGATACGACGAAGAAGCTATTAGAAAAGTATTAGATATTGGTAATGGTCAATCATGGATTAATGAAGATGTGGAACTTCAAAAAGATGAAGAAGAACGTAAGTTCTACGCATATATGCGTCCAACAGAAGAATTTGATGCCCTAGAATTTTGGGGTAAAGTGTCAGGTAAAATGCTTATTGAATGGGGGCTATCAGAAGATGAAGTACCTGATGCTGCTAGGGAATATGATGCTAATGTATGGATAGTAGGTAATTATGTTATTAAAGCCGTACTAAACTATGACCCATTAGGTGAAAAACCGTACGCAAAAACATCGTTTATTAAAGCTCCGGGAGCATTTTGGGGTAAAGGTATCCCTAAAATTATTGAGGACCTCCAAGGCGTATGTAATGCAGCTGCTAGGGCATTAGTAAATAACATGGGTATATCGTCTGGACCACAAGTTGAAGTAAACTTAGAACGAATTCCACCTAATGAAGATATAACGCAATTATCACCGTGGAAAATTTGGCAAGTTACAAACGACCCTGTTGGGTCTAGTGCTCCAGCTATTCGTTTTACACAGCCAGATTCACGGGCTACAGAACTAATGGCAGTATATGAGAAGTTTAGCCGTTTAGCTGATGACCATTCAGGTATTCCAGCTTATGTGTATGGGGACTTAAACGTACAAGGTGCAGGACGTACATCTTCAGGTCTATCAATGTTAATGGGCGCAGCAGGTAAAGGTATTCGCCAAGTAGTTATGTATATTGATACAGACATAGTAAAACCAGTAGTGCTACGTCAATTTGTATATAATATGCGATATGTAGAAGATGAATCAATTAAAGGCGATGTTGTGGTTCTAGCTAAGGGAGCAATTAACTTAGCAGTCAAAGAAACAGTAAACATTCGCCGTATAGAATTCCTTAATGCAACCGCCAATCCAGTAGATATGGAGATAATTGGTAAGGATGGTCGTGCCGCGATACTTCGCGAAGTGGCTAAAGGATTGCAAATGCCTGTAGATGAAGTAGTTCCATCTCGGGAGAAATCTGGATATCAGGGACGTGTACAATCGCGGGCAGCTGCTGCATCACAACAGCAACAGGCTCCTGCGGGTACTCCGGAACTGCCTAACGGAGCTCCAAAAGGTGGAATGGAAGCAAATACAGTACAAAATCGTATTAGTGGGAGGGCTGCATGATTAAGCCGGAACCTCAAGTAGTTAAAGCGCTTGCAAATGTTGTTCGCCAATATCCAGAGTTACTAGAATGGATAGGCGAATGGAGGATGCACGAACTAGAACAACTTCCAAGTGCGGTAAATAACCCGACAGTTTATCAGGGGCGCTGTCAGGTTTTAAGTGAGTTGTATAAACTTGCTAAAGATGCCCCTTCTATAGCGGCAAAGTTATAATGAACTCGCCGATTAATCACGCACACCAATAGGAGCGTTCAACATGGCACTTCCAGAGCAAATTCGCAAACAAACCGAGGCTGTACAAGAGCTGTATAAACAACTCGATATGGACAACAACACAGGCGAAGATAATAATTTAGCCAATGGTACTGTCGAAGCTATCGAGCAAGCCGACGAGACTGTAACGCAGAATGATGCTAACCCATCATTAGCAGAGGAGCAGAAAACTAATGATGAAAGAGTGTCGGAAGATACTATCGTCCAGAAATATAAGACGTTACAAGGAATGTACAACGCAGAAGTACCTAGATTGCATCAGCAAAATAGGGACATGCAAAGCCGCGTACAACAGATGGAGCAATTGCTAGCTTCAATATCAGCACAACAGCAGGATAATAAACCACAACAAACTATTGAGAAACTTGTTTCCGATAAAGATGTTGAAGAATATGGTGAGTCACTTGATGTAATGCGAAAAGTTAGTCGTGAAGAAATAGTACCTATGACCCAACGACTAGCCCATATTGAAAGTTTAATACAACAAATGCAAACTAATGTTATTCCGCAAGTTCAAGCGGTAGCACAAAGGCAAGCTATGTCGTCAGAGCAAGCGTTTTGGTCTGAATTAACTGCAGAACAATCTAATTGGAGGGAAATAAATGATAACCAAGCGTTTCAAACTTGGCTATTAGACACAGACCCTTTAACTGGAATAACTCGGCAGACGTACCTTGATGATGCACAGCGGTCACTTGATGCCCGTCGTGTAGCTAGTTTTTTCCGCACTTGGCTTGACACTACTGGACAAGCTAATGTTGCTCAAACCAATAAATCTACGTATCAATCAGAGTTAGAAAAACAGGTAGCTCCCGGACGTTCAAAGAACTCAGGAGCCCCAACATCTAACAAGTCTAAAGTTTATACCCCCGATGATATCAGAAGTTTTTTTGATGACGTAAGGTCTGGTAAATTTAAAGGACGTGAACCTGAGAGAGACCGTATTGAACGCGATATTTTCGCTGCACAGCGAGAGAATCGTATAACTATAAATGCTTGATTAAAGGAGTTTTATTATGTCTTACGCAACCGCACCGGGCCGCCCTAATTACAGCGGCAACTTTATCCCTGAGATTTGGTCAGGTAAACTTATTGAGAATTTCTACGATGCAACAGTGCTCGCAGCAATCTCTAACACAGCCTATGAAGGTGAAATTCGTCAGTATGGTGACACGGTTAATATCCGTACTACACCAGAAATTACAATCCGTGATTATGTTAAAGGTCAAACTTTAACAGTAGAAAATCCTGATAAACCAAAAATCCAATTAATTATTGATAAAGGTGAATATTTTGCCTGCGTTGAAGATGATGTGGATAAAGTTCAATCAGATATTAATTTAATGGATACATGGTCTAAAGATGCTTCAGAACGTATGAAAATCAAAATTGATACTCGCGTTTTGACAGATATTTTACCGGGCATTTCTACATTTAACAAAGGCCTTACAGCTGGCGAACAATCATCTGCCTTTAATCTAGGCACAACAGCAGCACCATTAACTGTTTCTAAAGACGGTGCTGGTGGTACTACATCTATTATTGATTTAATTGTTGATATGGGTTCTGTACTAGATGAAGCTAATGCTCCAGAGGGAGACAGATTCTTAGTCATTCCAGCACGTTTGGCTGGGTTAATTAAAAAATCTGAGTTAAAAGATGCGTCATTAACAGGTGATAGTATGTCTATTGTCCGTAATGGTCGTTTAGGTATGGTAGACCGTTTTACTATCTATGTAAGCCATAATCTAAATGTATCAGCAGGTAAAACTAGCATTATCGCTGGTCATAAAATGGGCTTTACATTTGCATCACAAATGACCAATATGGAAACAATTCGTTCAGAAGCAACATTTGGTAATATTATTCGCGGCCTTCAAGTATATGGCTACAAAGTAACCAAAGGTGAAGCTCTATCTACAGCTGTTGTTACTGTATAGTTACCGGGGAGTACGCTCCCCATTTTATATATTTGATTGAGAGGAATTATCATGGCTACATATACTGACACCCTTGGCTTTAATAAAGGTACCGCTGCGTATCCTGCTGACGGTCTTGTTTCAACAACTAAGTTTGAAGTTACTTTAGATTTTGCAGCAATTGTTGCTGCACGTTTAGCTGCTGGTGCTACTGCATTAGCTGCTGCAGATATTTTACAAGTAATCCCAGTCCCAGCAGGTTCAATTGTATTAACTGCGGGTATTGATGTTGTAACTGCTGATACTAGTACTGCAACTTTTGACTTAGGTTATACAGGCGGTTCACCAGCAGCAGCTAATGCTTATGCGAATGACGCCCCAGCAACTCCAGTAGGTTTTACTGTTGCTAACTTAGCAAATCCAACACTTGTAGCTACAGCAGATACTATTGATTTATTAATCAATACTGCTGTTCCAACTACAGCTGTTATTCGTGCATTTGCTATTATTGCAGATTGTAACTAATTATTAGGGGCTTCGGCCCCTATGTATAAAGGAGATTAAAATGGGCGTTTATCGCGGTATTGCTCAGGACAATTTGACTATTAATAGTGGCAGAATTGATGCTGCTCCTATAGGTCAAACTACTCCTGCAGCTGGGGCCTTTACCACCCTTACAGCTACCAGTGGCGTTACTGGTGCGGTTCGTATTCCTGTAACTACACCTGTTACTCCACTTGGTGCAAACCAAGCGGGTGCTGCAGCTTTAGTTGAAGGGTTATCCGTAGTAGTAGGTGCAAATGATGCTTTAGGTGTACGTTTACCAACAGCTGTTGCAGGTGCAGTTTGTATTGTAAAAACTACTACAACAGCAAAAACACTTTTAGTATATCCAGCTACTGGGGCAGCTATTAATGCAATTGCATCAAATAGTGCAATAACTATGGCAGCTGTTACTAGTGCTATGTTTGTGGCATCTAGTACAACTCAATGGTATACAGTACCATTGTTACCATCGTAATATAACTGGTTGGGGCTTAGGCCCCTTCCTTTAGGAGAATAATTATGGCAACTGTTTCCCCTGTAGTGTCTGTTGTAGCTGGAGTTCCACATGTCACTTGGAAGGAAGTTGTAACTGGAGATACACTAGTATCACAGACTGTTATAACACGAAAATCACCTTATGCAAGTGTTCAAATTTATGGTACATTTGGTGGAGCGACAATAACATTACAATCGTCGAACGATAATACTACGTTTTTTGCCATAAAAGATATTAGCGGTACTACTGTATCAGCTAATGTGGCTAGTATTTTTGAAATATTATCTTCTGCGGCATATCTAAAACCTACTATTACTGGCGGCGGTTCTAATGCTGTTAATATTACACTAATTTTACGCGGGTAATTAGGAGATATAAATGGCTGCAAATTTAACCAGTAGTACTATAGCTAGTACTTATAATGAGATACTACATATAGACAGTGGGCCTACAGCAACTGAAAAAACTGTGTACAGCGGAACTGGTGTAGCTACAGCTATGAAATTAGGAACACTATCTGCATCTGTAGATAATATTGAGTTTGATGGTAATACTATTAGTACACTAGATACCAATGGAAATCTAGTACTATCCCCCAATGGAACTGGGTCTGTAAATATATCTAAAGTAGCTATTACTGCAGGAACTGTACCGTTTAATACAATTACTGGACTAGCACATGCTGCGTTTTCAGATATTACTGACCAAACTGGAAGTACATCAGCAGTTACTGCTGTGAAATTTGGTACCACTGACGTCACTGGTACTGGAGTAACTATGGTAACAGATGGTACGTCGTTAACACGTATCACATTTGCTGCTGCAGGAACATATATGATTGCTCCTAGCTTACAACTTAGTAATTCAGGGGTAGCAGATTACGATGTAACTATTTGGGCCACTCTTAATGATGTAAATATAGATAGGTCTGCTACATCTGTAACAGTACCAAAAGTTGGAGACGGCGGAAAAGGGTTTTTTCAGATTGTGCTATATGTTGTAGTTACTGCTGGGCAATATATTAGAATACTATGGAAACCAACTAATGTTGCCGTTACAATTGAATATACTGCAGCTATAGTAGGCCCTCCAGCTGTACCTGAAGTCCCATCGTCTATTGTTGTAGTACAAAGAATTGCATAAAAGGATTATATAAAATGAGTACTATGTATATTAGAGTAAAGAAAGACGGATTTATATACGACTATAATGAAATACTTGCCAAGAATATAGATTGTGAAATAATTACAGAGGAAATTGCGTATCCAGAACGGTTTGTAAAAACGGGTGCAATTGCAGCTGTACGCATTGGGCAACAGAAACGAAAAGCTGTATTAGATTTGTCTACTGAAAACATACCAGAGCAAGTACCATATACGCCACCAGAATTAGCAGAAGAAGCTGCTAGAGGATTTCCTAAATGACACCTAGTGCTGTAATTACAGAAGTTAGGCAGCTTATTCAGGATACTAGAGTTACATATAGGTATTCTGATATAGTATTACTAGGGTTTATAAATCAAATTATTAAACGCATGGTAGTAATTCGTCCTGATTTATTTTCTGTAATTGCAGATATATCTACAACAGCTAATGTAGTATTACAGTCAACTCCAACAGATTCCTTAAGACTAGTAGAAATATTTCAAGTAAAAAATGGTGATGCTATAACTGAAGTATCTAGAGATACACTAGACCAAACATATCCGGGATGGGTTAATGAACCGTCAGGATTTCCAGTTAATTTTATGCGCCATGTCCGAAATCCTAATAAATTTTTTGTGTACCCGCGCCCCTCGTCAGGAGTAGTTCTTGTAGGGGAGTATGTTCAGATACCATCAGACTACGGACTAAGTGATACGATAGGGATACCTAATGCGTATCTTCCTGCTATAGTAGATGGCACAATATATTTAGCAGAATCTGTCGATAATGAACATGTAAATTCAGGACGCGCCAAAATGTACCAAGAATCATTTATGCGAAATCTAGACGTAGGACTTCAAGCTAGAGTTATTACAGATACAGAACAAGGCGGACTTGAGCCGAAACAGGTAATCTAATGTTCACACGTGATTTTTCTACACTTGCAACACGCCTACAACCTAGTGTTCCGGGATGTCCGCAACAAACAGTAATTCAGTACATTAGAAATACTGCTATAAATGTATGTGAAAAAACTCTAGCATGGAGATATCAGCAACCTAAATTTAATTTGATTCCGGGAACGTATACATATAATTATAATAGACCAGCGGATACAGATGTACATGCGGTGTTTACTGCATTATTAAACGATAGTCCATTAGATATACTAACTTTAGATAAAGCTCTAGAAATGTACCCGGCGTGGGCAGATAAATATACTACGTCTGCAGATATTGAACAGTTCGGAAGTACTCCTCAGTCTATAACACAAATAACCCCTAATCAATTTGCAGTACTTCCATTACCAGATGCACAATATACGTACACTATGCGTATGTTTTACGCACTTAAACCTACTAGAGATTCATCTGGTATGGACGAGACTATATTTGATGATTTAGAAGATGTAATTATGCACGGAGCGCTGCAGCAACTTTTAGTATTGCCTAACACAAATTGGTCTGATAGAGAACTAGCGGCATACCACGCTAAACAATATCTTTCACAACTTACAGAACGTAGAGCCCGAGCTAATCTAGGTAATGCTAGAGGTGTTGTATCTGTACGTATGCAATCATTTTCTTGAAGGATTATAAATGTCTGCCATAAAACTTGTACGCAATGATACAGCACCACAATTACGGTGTACTATTACTGATACGTTAACAAATTTACCAGTTAATCTTACGTCTGCTACAGTTACATTACATTTTAGAGCAGCTAATTCTACTACGTTATTATTTAGTAGGATAGCTACTATTACCGACGCTGTTAATGGGGTAGCAGTAGTAGCATGGTTAGTAGGAGATTTAGACCAAGATGCTGGGGAATATGAAGGGGAATTAGAAGTAGTTCTTAGTGGAGGTACTAGGGAAACAATATATAATATTTTGCAATTTGAACTTCGTGAGGAGTTTGCGTGAAACTTAATGTTTTTACGCTTGGAGTTAAACTTGCACTTGGAGTTATGTCTAAAAGACTGGCTGTTAGTGCAGCGGCATCAAAATTATCTTTACGGGTAGCAGCATTAAAAGTAACAATAGCACTAGGTACCTTTATAAAATATGTATTAGCTGTAGATATAGTATCTATTCAAGAACAAATAGCAAAGTATTTTACAAAAAATATTATAGATAGTATAGATATACAAGATAATCTAATAATAGTACCTACTAAAGTTTTAGGTGATAGAGCAGGATTTAGTGATGGTGAACCATATTTTGCTGAGGACTATATAACAGGAGCGCCAAGTGACCAAACTTATACTGAAGGTAGACAACCAGTTTGGGAGATGCTAAAAATATTAGTAGAACTTCCTACTACTATAGCGTCTACATTAGTACTTACGTTTAATAGAGGTATAACAGATACTAGTAATATTAATGATTCTGTAAACATAGTATCTAGTAAAGGTATAAATGATGCCGTAAGTATTAGTGAAATTGTACTTCTATCTGTTACATCAGGATTATCTGATGCAGTAGGAGCCGGTAGTACTGGTAGTTTATATAGTCAAGGATACGTAGATTTTAGTTATTTCGCGGAAGATTACGTAGGCGATTCGCGAGTTTTTTCTTAAGGAGTAATACATGAACACAAATGAACAATTAAAACTTGCAGGTATTCTTCACATTGTAGTAACTGATAGTAATGGAAATATTAAAGAAGATAAAACTGAAAATAACTTAGTAGTAAATACTGGACTAGCATTTATTATTAGTCGCATGGTTGGAACTACTAAAGGTGTAATGAGCTATATGGGTGTTGGGTCTGGGGTATCAGCGGCAGTGGCAGGTGATACTAATTTAGGTAGTATTCTAGGTAGTCGGAAAGTACTCGATAGTACTACAATTGCAGGAAGTAATAATGAAAAAGTAGTTTATGTTTCAACGTTTTCTGCAGGTGAAGGTACTGGAGCAATTACAGAAGCCGGTGTATTTAATGCGTCTACTGCTGGGGATATGTTATGCCGTACAGTATTTGCAGTAGTAAATAAAGCTGCTTCTGATACAATGGTTATTACATGGACAATTACGTTGTCTGCTGCATAATAGGGGTAAATCATGGCTACTATAGTAACGCGCGCAGGCAAAGGGTCTCCATTAACTAACACTGAGCTAGACTCTAATTTTACCAATATAAATGCAGAATTATCTACAGCTGTAATTACTGGGGGCACAATTAATGGCGCGACTATAGGCGCGACTACTGCGGCGGCAATTACAGGCACTACAATTACAGGCACTACAATTACAGGCACTACGTTTAGCGGCGCGGGTACAAGCCTAACGGGTACAGCAACAGCACTTTCAATAGGCGGAAACGCAGCTACAGCTACAACAGCTGGAACAGTTACAACAAACGCCAATTTAACAGGCCCAATCACTTCAGTAGGCAATGCAACAAGCATAGCAAGCCAAACTGGTACAGGAAGTAAGTTTGTAGTAGACAACACACCAACGCTAATCACCCCTGTACTTGGCGTAGCCTCTGCAACGAGTGTTACAGTTTCTGGTGTAGTAGGTACATCAGCCACAGATTCACTTATAATCCCTTCAGGTACTACGGCAGAGCGTGGTGCTTCAACTGCTGGAAAAATTAGGTATAACTCTACTACTTCATCTTTTGAGGGCTACGGTGCAGCATGGGGTGCGCTAGGTGGCGGTAACTCAACCACTAAAGGGATGTGGGTAAACTCACAGACCATCAACGAAGATATAACCGTTACCACTGGAAATTCAGCCACATCAACAGGACCAATAACGATTGCAGCAGGTAAGGCAGTTACACTTGAAGCTGGTGTACGTTGGATGATTTTATAAGGAACTATAATGGCAAACTCAATCAACGCATCATTAACTGCTGGCATAGTCCAGACAGCTGACACATCGGGCAACTTAAACCTACAAAGCGGTGGCACAACCATTGTTGCTATTACATCATCGGGTGCTGCTATTACGGGGGCGGTTACAGGGACTTCTTTTGGTGGTGCCTTAAACGGCACATTAGGCGCAACCACACCAAGTACGGTGGTGGCTACTACGATTAATGTGAATGGAACAAGCTCATCTACTGCAACTTCTGTTACAGCAACAACAGGGGCTAGTTACTTTTTAGCACAAAATACAGGTAGTTCATTATATGTAGGTTCAGACAATAGCGCTGGTTCTGCTATCACAGGAACTGCTTATGCTAATGCTGTATGGGGGGTTGGTGCTGTACCACTAATATTTGGTACAAATAATACTGAAAAAATGCGTATTGACGCATCAGGTAACGTGGGGGTTGGTGTAACGCCTAGTGCTTGGCATGCAAATTATGTAAGAGCATTTCAAATACAAAGCCCTGCTGGTGCATCTACTGGTTCTAGTGGTGGTAATGGCG
>Ga0114977_10001757_pt1 | contig 14243 bp, 11 predicted proteins | sample S_130805_MF_Meta_FD_87026 | JGI IMG/M metagenome (GOLD analysis project Ga0114977, IMG submission 87026) | Freshwater microbial communities from Lake Simoncouche, Canada to study carbon cycling - S_130805_MF_MetaG | ecosystem: Environmental > Aquatic > Freshwater > Lake | place: Lake...
ATAATGTCCAAAACTGGGAATGCACGCCGTGTAGCGCTGGATATGTTCAACCATCAGGAGGACAGAATAACTGCAACGCTCAATGCGGTGCTGGTACGTTCTCGACAGGGGGCGCTTCTGCTTGCACACCCTGTGGTGCTGGATATGCTCAACCATCAGGAGGACAGAATAACTGCAACGCTCAATGCGATGCTGGTACGTTCTCGACAGGAGGCGCCGCTTCATGCACACCTTGCAATGCTGGATATGCTCAACCATTATCAGCACAAGGAAATTGCAACACTCCATGTGCAGCAGGCAAGTATTCTCCATCAGGAGCGTCTCAATGCACAACATGTGAGGCAGGCAAGTACTCTGCATCCGCCGCCGCTACATGCACACCTTGCAATGCTGGATATGTTCAACCGAATAGAGAACAGAATAATTGCAACACAGCATGTGGGGCAGGGACGTTCTCGACAGGAGGCGCTTCTGCATGCACACCTTGCAACGCAGGATATTATCAAGGATCTCAAGCACAAGGCAACTGTAACACCCCATGTGAGGCAGGCACGTTCTCGACAGGAGGCGCTTCTGCATGCACACCTTGCAACGCGGGATATTATCAAGGATCTCAAGCGCAAAACAACTGTAACACCCCATGTGAGGCAGGCAAGTATTCTTTGTCAGGAGCAACTGCCTGTCTGAACTGCCACAACGGAAAATACCAAGACGCGACAGGGAAGAGTGACTGCAAAACGTGCTTGCCCGGAGAGTTTACAGCGAATGACGATACCCCCAAACCCGCGTGCACGCATTGCCTCCCTGGCCACTACCAACCGGATAACGGAAAAACCACATGCATCACATGCGATCCTGGCAAGTACCAAACGGCTTCGAAACAAGCCGTGTGCACAGAATGTGCCGCGGGTTTGTTCTCTCCCACGACCGCTGCAACGCATGAACATTTCTGTCTGGAGTGTGCACCAGGAACGTACTCCCCCATATCGGCCTCGAGCTGCACCCCATGCATGAAGGGCAAGTACAATACCGCTGCCGGACTGAGCACCTGCACGATGTGCGTCGGCGAGCAGGCGTACGCCCCGTATACCGGTATGACGACGTGCTACCAGTGCATCGACAAGCGACAGATCTCAGATATACTGAAAACCTTCTGCTTCTCGTGCAAAGATGGCGAAGAGGAGGACCGTCCGAACTCAAGATGTGTCAATTGCACAATCGGCAAGTACTCGGACGGCACCACGAATCGCAAGTGCGTGCCGTGCAGGGAGGGCACCTACGCCGCGACCGAAGGCAAAGCTGTCTGTGACAAATGCAAGGCGTGTCCCGACAGCTTCTACCGCGTCGGCTGTACCATTACCGGTGGCGATGTGTCGAGCTACTGTCTCGAGTGCGAAAAGTGTGCTGATTCGACCGAGGTGCGTGTGGACTGCATGAACCGTGAAGGTCACAACAACGCCAAGGGCATTTGCCGTAAGCGCGAGTTCACTGTGCGAAACCCGTACTGCGACATCCAAGGCTCAGGGTACTTCCTCGGAGGATACACCTTCAAGGAACTGTTCGGCACGTCCCAAGACAATGCTGACTTCCAGTGTCGAGGCATCTGCGACGGCGTCACGAATCGTCTGACCACCGCAATGAAGACTGAAAGTAACTTGATTCCGTACATTGACCAGAGCTTCGACTCTGGCTACTGCAAGGGCCCGTACGCGTGTGATGTACCTACGTGCGTCATCTACGGCGTCTCCGACGACTCGCAGCCGGCCTTCCGGACGCCCGCGGCGTGTCCCGTCATCATCGAGGATACGGTCACAGACAAGTTGTGGGCCCTCACGAAACAAGCTAACTACAAGCTAGATCCTCTCACCGTGGCGGTTCAGCATATGAGGTACAGCGTGCAATGTCAGGCCTGCAGCACATGCGGAGAATTCCATACCGATCTCATGAAAGTCTGGCCGCTCATGCAGAACTACACGGACTGGGGGAGGGGGTGCGCTCGCGAGTGCACGGAACTCTCGTGTGAACTAGGAGAGATCTTCGACTGGACGGTCACCGACGTCACGCGCAAGTGCAAGCAGTGCGCCGAGCTCGAGGACGTGCGGCTCTGCACGAGTCAACAGCAGCTCGGCTTCGCAGCAGCAGATATCTCTGGCAACCTCCCCAAGCTGACCTTCCAGGATTGCCAGCCCAAGCGAATACTGCAGTACGGCATTGCGCGTGCCTCGTACGGAGACTGTGTCCGGTGCCCAGAAGTCCCGGACGCTTGTCTCAGCCAACCGGGCCTGTACTATGCGACGTGTGACGTGGACTTGAACCCCGTCTGCAAAAAATGTGACACCCGGGCGACTGCGTTCTCCTCGTACTTCAACGGCACGTCTACGTTGCCGCTGTACTGTCAGAAGACCCTGTGTCCTACAGATAGGACCGGAGTCAGCGTCGACGTCTTCCCCCACCGCACCTGCCAGCGGCAGTGCAGCAAGACGAGATGCGCCAGTGACCGCGTCGAGTTACCGTGCCTGTTGCCACACGACAAGCGCTGCAAAGCATCGATTTCTTTCACCGATTTCCCGGCGGATGATATGTACAAGAAGCTGGGCTACGTGCCGGCGCATGCCAACATGTTAGAGAGAGTTTCTGGACTGCATTTATTCTCAAGCTTCGAGAACATCCTCCTGAGTGTAGAGAGCATACCACTGCAGCGGAGGCGGGTGTGTGTGTGGAACGCCGACGGCATCGCAGACAACGACATGAACCCGGGTGGCATCTCTGTGCAATTCCAAGAAGCCTGCAGACCGTGGAACCGAGACCAGAGCACACCCTACCCCCTCCTCCCGATGCAGAACACCGTCACCGACACGACCGAGTTCCAGCGGCGCGTACTGCTCAACACGAGCGCGACTGCGATGCATTACTTGAGCCAGTGGCAAAACGTGGAACGCATACCGAACGTGTTCACGGGCGACATCTTCCTCGATCTCGACCTCACCAACGCGAGCCACTCAGCACTCGTCGTGTTTGTCTCCCCCGACCGGCTTTTGTCCAACGTAACATCTGTCGTGCGGTGGCACGTCTCGGTCTACGCGCAGCAAACGGTTGGGCATCGCGATGATGTTCTCGTCAGCATCGACACGGCTGATTCTGTTACGCCCTGCAACGAGTGTTTTGATCTACAGCCGACATGCATGCCACCGAACTGCACACGCACAGGCTCGATGCTGAATACCAGTCTCGAGTGTTCGACCGCACCACACAGCACGTTCCGCACTTCAAATCTCGCCACCGCCTGGCAGGATTTCTGCGGCGACAAATTCCACGTCAGCGTCCCGAGCGGCAAGGTCTATGCCTGCGACAAGAGCATGCAGCGGCGGGTGGTGCGGGCGAATACCCCCAGTCACACAGCTCTAAATGTGCTCTCAGGCACGCTCGACACGGCATGTGTCCAGGAATCGTTATTCTCCGTGCAAATGAACACATCCCATATTCTTATTGGTGCGACTGAATCTCTAGCCGGCACGTGCTGTCTTGGATTCGTCTTCTCCAACACATCCGTGTTCTGCGTGTCCATGGGGGGGCTGATGCAAACGATTTCAGATACACGTCTACACCCGGATTACTTCAGTATACAGAGTGTGGTAGTGTACAAGGACATACTCATCACAACTGTCAGTAACAGCATCAACAAGATCACCACGACATATGTATCCAACATCTCGACCATATGCACTAGTCTGCAAGCATCCGTACCTGTTACAGTTTTGAACTCCAATGCAATCGCATGGACCCACACCAGACACCCGATTTTCATGCTCGCCACAGGGAACCCCTTGTATTTCTTGTCAAGGATCGATTCACAGACACAGTCTACCTTTATGTTACGCCACTACACGTGTGACGATTTACGGATGATGACGTCCACGTTCTGCGAGTCTAACGATCTCCCCGTTCAATTATTCAGTGGCAATCTGCCGTCTCTTGAAACTCAGAATACCCTGCTTCATGCGAGGGGGGAGAGGCTCCTCTTTGTGACGTCGACGGAAAGTCCGTCTGTCGGCACCGTCCTCATGGTCGTGTTCGTGTCGTCGCAGAACATCACGCAGAGTATCACCCGCAAAAGTGTGGCTCTGACTACAGAGGCACGAGACATTGTGTATCCAAACAACGGCCAGGCCCATCGAATCTCCGGATCCTGGATTTCAGACAGTGAGTACATCGTCGCACTGGAAGACCAGCAGCAGATCTGGAGACTGACACTTGAAACCAGCATTTCCCTATCTCTCTTACCACCACAAAACAGCATGTTCGCGTACACCTTCATCACATTCGGACGCGCCGTGCTGACCAAAACTCTGACAGGCTACAGCTTGGGGACTTGCATGGCCGGATGCAGCGCCAGCACGACAGAACAGGATGTGTACTTTGCGTTCGGAAGTGATACGCTCACGTACAAGCGCCTGTTGCCTTGTCGTGACTCGAATCTGCCTCACGTGAATCCGCTCGACCTGAAGCAAGCGCCGTCGGAAACGTGTGCTGTCGCTGAATACAACCGCTCCACCTACTCGATGCAATACGGCCTGTCGCTCAAGTGCAAGCAGGCCACAGGGGTCGTGAGCATGTCCGTGACCCTGGAACTCGGAGCCGTCATGCGCATCACAGCCAGAAATACGTCTATGTTCATCACAGCCAACAGCAGCCAACTGTTGTCGATGTACGCCCAATGCGTCAACATGAGCGTGCAGTACATCGAATTGTTCGACCACTTCTCGTGCGAGGGGGGATGTACCCTGTATCAAGTGACTCAAATCCAGGTCACCGGCAAGCTGCGCATCAACTACGTCTTGCACACCGACAAAAGACCAAGCAACAGCATGATTTACACGCAACTTCACAGCAGCACGTATGCGCTGTCGCAGCCACAGCTAGCCACGTCGTTTGACCGCTGGACACAACACAGTGCTTTCAAACACAGCATGCTCGACCTTCAGCGCATACAAGTGAATCTGATGCGTCGGACGGTGGCCGCGTTTGCACTTTTGGAATCAACGCACGTGGCTCTGGACGTGCTGCAAGTGGTTCCCCTCCTCAACTTACAAGCCCTGAGGCAAGTGCTGCCGACAAACCAGACTGTGCTCTTGAGTCTCGTGCATATCCCATCCGACGACGACCTTGCGCAGCTGGCGTTGTTCGACAGCACCGTACGGGGCAGCGACATATCCGGGTGGAGGCGGCTGCATGCGACGGCGTTTGTTCGCTCCATCGACAGCTCTCTCCTCGGTTGTGTCTATGACCTGCGGCTCGTAGCCTTAGACGACCGCTTCAAGATGAGACAGGCATCGAGCAAGGTCGGATGCCGCATCCGATTGACGGCGGAGGGGGTGAAAGCCGTCGGGCGGTGCCACGTCGAGGTTCCATTCGCCATGGCAAACTCCGTCCGAGTGGTTGGTCTCGTACTTGCACAGGGAACCTGTGATCTACCACCAACCGACTCGTTGAGTGTCGAGCTCAATCCATTCACGTCCATGTCCGAGTGTCTCGAGCATCAGTACCTCGACGCTGACACTGCAAAGTGTGCTCCGTGTGCAATGAAGGAGGTCGCATGTGCGCCTGGGTTCTACGCGGCCGGATGCGAGGCGATGTTATTGGAAAGCAATCTCGTCGCATGTCTACAATGCCCGACGCCGACGCATGCCCGCTTCACGAACGCCTCAGTCACATGCAACGACTGGACATGTGATGCTTCATACTTTCGATCAGACTCGCGCTGTCTCAACTGCACCACGTCGTTGAAGAATGTCTGTGTCAAGACCAAAGGAAAAATGTGGGCTGCATGCACAGGCTTGGAGAATGAGAAGTGCATGGACTGTCCTCTCTCCCTCCTCCCCCGCAACGCCGAGTGGACCAACACTTCGGAATGCGCGTGGAAGTGCCAGGCGTCCTACTTCAACAACAACGGCATCTGCGAGTCTTGCTTGAGTCTGAAGGTCTTGAAGTCTGTGCTCAGTATACAGGGCACGCGGACTCCTGGTGCATTCTACAAATTCAGTCCTTGCACCGAGACTCGACAGGCGGAGTTCAGCACCTGTCAGTTCCAGCAGCGATTGAACGCCACATACACAGCCGATGCGACAGAGTTCCTGAACGATTGCCCCGTGCGGTGTGCGGAGTACCTGCATCAAGTCAACACGACCGTCCTCGATCAAAACACGACGTGGAAGGCTACGCAGTGCATCGAGTGCCCACTCGCGTCCGAACCAACGTACCTCGACGGATCTATCGTGCCGCGGTCGGGCTATGACATGGACACCGCATGCTCTGCGACGTGCAGAGGCTCATCCCAGCACTATCCGGTCGAGGGCATCGGCAGTCGATGTGCGTATTGCCCAGCCGGACGGTGCGCCAAGGGCCAGTACTGCGCCACCGCCGACGGGTGCGCGAGCTGTCGCAATTGCACCAGCAACCTGCAGGGGGTGTTCGTCTTCCAGCGCGAAGGCCTCGTCAACAACAATGCATCATGCCAAGAGACGTGTGCGCCCGGGTACTACCTGGCAGACGATGGCGTGCGCTGTTTGCCACACACGGACGTCCAGTGCACTACCGGACAGTTCAAGGTCAACGGAACCGCGCGAGCGGACGCACGATGCGACCGGTGCACCGACTGCAATGGATACAGACAAGTCCGGGCTTGTTCACTCACAGACGACGCCAAGTGCGAGAGCTGCGGGCCGCTCGTATGGTGGAACAGCTTCTGGAACGGCACCGCGTGCGACCTCGCTTGCCGGCCCGCATACACGAAGCTGTATATGCCCAAGGCGCGCTGTCAGCGGTGCTCGACGTGCCCACATGGCTTCGAGCGCGTCGCGCAACCGGCCAACTGCTCGGACTGCAGAGCATGCTCCCCCCCCAAGCCACAACGCGCAGAGTACATATCGCAGTGCGCCTGGAAGTGCGAGAAGTACCACATCTTGCACCTCGACGACGAAACCGGCATGCCGCAGTGCGTCTACAGCGTCGCCTGGTCGACAAATGTCCCAGCGCCTCCTGCTCGCAGACAGTACAACGTTTCGTGTGGCAAAGGACAGGCGCTCACGGACGACTTGCTATGCGCGGACTGCATCACACCCACCGGACTCAACCAAACGGAGCTCAACACCGCCTGGATATGGACAGACGTCGGCTGTGCGTGGCAGTGTGTGCCGGGACTCATGCATGTCATTAACGCAACCTCGCAACAGAACTCGTGCTTGACGAGGTCTCAGTACTTGGCATTGGTTGTGTCAAGACCGGTGCATCAGGTCCCGTCTGTAAGGTCCTTCAACTACAGTATCCTTCTGATGGTGATCGTGCCAATCACGTTCGTTCTGGTAGCATGTGGTTTGTTCAAGGTACAATAATGTTCCATGTTGTGTAATAAATTTATTACATCATTTCAATCCTCACACTTCGACATGAGATACGCAAATAGAACATATATATTCTTGGCAACATAGTATTTTCCCGTGTTGTCACACAACACGATGTGTCTGTGTATGACCAGCCACGACCACGGTTCTGCACTACACTTTGTGCTGTTACACGCCCCCGTGTGCTCGAACAGCACGGGCGCGTCCGGCTTGATCTGTAGCATGATCGGGAGCACGTTGATGTCCCGAGCAGCCAACGTCTTTATGCTTTCGAAGTCGACCTGGCGCTGTCTTGTGTACGTCGGCTGGTGAAAGTACAGCACCTGAGAAGGGTCGTTGAACATTTCCTTGAAGTCGTGCTTGTAGATCAGTATGGACGCCGGCAGACAGTCGGACACCATCGAGAAGTTGTAGAAGTCGTGCAGGGAGGCCTCGTACTGGAACGGCGACAGCTCGTTCACATACTTCACAACGAGCTCGTTGTCCACTTCCACAGCTTCAGCATCGAGCAGAACAAAGAAGAGTCGCATGAGCACATGTAGAATGTCGAAGCATTCCTTTCGCGTCTGCTGACTCACGACGTACCATTCGGTTTCCCCCGCCAAGAGCTCGTACACGCCCTCTTGCAGATCTACTTCTGCCATCCGCACCTGCTCCGCAAGGTGATCCCCAAGCCGCTGCATCACGACCAGTAACAGAAGAGTCATGTCGATGTCGGCCTCGTACCCCACGGCCTGGTCAAAGTGAAGGACAGTGCCATAGTCGACCTGTAGCCGACGTAGAAACTCCAGGCACTGCTTACAGGAGTACTGCGAGATGCTCTGTCCATGCAGCGAAAATTCCGGGGGCAGCTCCGTCCACTGGCGGTTGCGTATTTGCAGTGCGTCGTACTTGCTCAGCATGTATGCGAGCCCGAAGCCGAAAACGTGCATGTCATTGTACGCGTCCGTCTCACCAGGCAGCAGTTCGGCGTTGCTGTAGTTGATCCACGTCAAGACCAGACGCTTGCTGGACTCGAGACTGGCGGTGTCACTTTCGCATGCGGTCATCAACTCCGCGAACGGAAGCATTCGTGCGTATCAGCTTTACTCGTCCTCAGATGGTTTGAATGGTTCTTCTTTCTTCTCCTCCCCATCCGAGCACTGCCCGTCTGATTCGCTGTCACTTTCAGACGTCGACGACGGTGCGTAGTCCGAGCCATGCTTCTCATGGTTTAGTTCCAGTTGCATCTGAGCCTCGACGGTCTTGAACATTTCAGAGTCCTCTGTGCATGTCTCCCACTGCAGTATTTCCTGGATCTTCTGCTTGGTGCGCTCTGTGCAAGCTCTCTTCGGCCGGTGCATGCTGCCGCACGGACGTGGTCGCTGGACACGGCAAAAATACTTCGATTTCGCCAAAAAAAAGATTGTACGTGTATCTATATATACGAGCTGACAATCACGACCATGACGAGCTGCATACTATGTCGGTATAGTGGTGGCTCCAACGCAACGGTCAATGAGGTGAACCAGTACATCACTCAGAACATATCCGTCCTCGACATCGAAGAAATCGCGCAGCAGGCATCGGAAATGCTGCGAAATGTCTTGCAGGAGGAGTGCACCCCTGCCGTGATCAAGCATCACATCCACGAGCACACGCAGGAGCCAAGGATCGTCGTGAGCATACTATTGCGAGACATCAAAAAGGTGATCCATGAAGTGCGCAAGAGCAGCACAACCGTGGACGAGGAAGGCACCGTTGTCGTGGACAAGACCAACATGCTCCTGTACCTGAAAACGGTGGAGGTTGCCGCTAGTCTGGCAATGCGTCTACATTGATGTCGGAACTGGATGCCTGTATCGTCTGCACGAAGGTCTGAAGGTACTTGGTCACTTCGTCCACGTTCCCTTCATCGTAAATGTCGTTATGTCCGGCCGAGAGGTACAGCGGCGGATGCTTGAATTTATGCGGAATTTTCGAGTGCAACACCTCGGCACTGGAAATGTCGATGACATCATCTTCGAATCCGTGCACGATAGCAACAGGTGCGTGCACGTTCTCGATGCTCTTGAGATTATTGAACAGCAGACTGTCTAGCGTAGGAGAGAGGAACCTGGGAATGTACTTGTCATCGATGACCGCGCGATACGCAGATGCAAGAGGCGTAATCAGGACTACAGCACAATACTTTGTCGACACCCGTGATGCGAGATGCAGGGTAGGAACAGAACCAAGCGACTGCCCCATGAGAATTATTTTTTCTCGTGGGATTTCTACTTCCATGCACCTCGCATATACGGCTTCAATACTCGCGTTTAGAACTGATTCGCACAGAGTAGTCTTGCTTGAAGCCCCATAATTAGGGTAATCGTACACAATCACGTGGGCGTCGAGTATTGCCGACATGAGCTCGCATATCTCGTGGCATCCCCCGAGGTCCGTCGCGTTCCCGTGGCTGTACAGTATGACGTGTCGCGAATCTCGATACTTGGTGTGCAGACTCATCGCATTGTCTCGCGGGCTGATGCAGCGAAGAGCGATCTTGTCTCCCCTTACACTCTTTATGAAATGAACACTCGCCCTTTGGTACGAAGATGGCGGGGGTTGGTAAATCATGTCCGTCGCGCATCGCTCGACAAATGATTTTGCTAGGACAGAACCCATGCTTGAACTACGTGTCCGTTTTAAGTGAAATAAATTCGTTTCCCAAATTTTTTACATGCGAATATCACTCGTTCTTATAATGAAAGTCCTCGGCCATGTATTCCTCGTATAAGTCACCCAAACCCTTCACAACACAGTGTACACCTGACACAGTCAGGCCAAGGACCTCCGGCATGAAGAGCATTACCGTCATCCATAGTCCTTGTATGTGCACCGGCGGACATATCATAAGACACACCAATGACAGAATGCATATCAGCACGAAATTGAGATTCAAGATGACGTTCGAGTACAGCAACGTCCGCCGATGATGCTTCAGGGCCATCAGCTGGGCACTCAAAAAGTGACACATCAACAGGTACGTTACCAGTACGCAGTACTGCGGACTAAACACCTCGAGCAGGTCCAGAATTGTGTGTGCGCCTGCCAGATACAAACCGCTCTGCATGATGTACGAGGTAGTGAGGCTGCGACTGGAGATGGAGAAAATCAGACTGGGCATGACCGACGAAAGCGTGGCAAAGCATACCAGTGCAAACACATATCTGTATCTCTCTGTGTTGGAACTCGGAACTGCGACGAAGTCACTCATCACCGTCATAACAAGCGCCCAGATCTTCACAGCCCATGGACAGGTGTGCATGAACAGAATCATGCATCTGCAGGGACAGTCTTAAAACGTTTTTTTTAATGATTCGTGAATTACAGGTAGTAATTTCAAATTCGCATTTTTTTGTGAATGACGTGGTTTCGAGGATGCAACACCATGCCTTGGACATGCTGGCCGACGCGGCCGCGATGTTCCAGAAAAGGCGAGTGGACAAGGTCTCTGTATGCCTGGACTCCGAGCGAGATAAGCGCAAGATTGCAGCGCGCGTGCGGCAGTTCGAGCAGATGCGTCAGAAGGAGCAGGCTTCACTGGGCACGTGCCTCAAGATACGACACCAGCCCGTGAAACGAGACGTCGCGGATGAGCTGCTCGGGAAGATCGTATGGAAGAAGTTTTTGAGTGAATCGGGAAAGACAAAATGGTACCAAGGTGAGGTCGTCAGTGTATGTCGTGTGAAAAGAGGCAGGTTCGTCCACAGTTTTGGAGCGGGCGTTATGTCGACCGTCAAGTACTCTGTGCAGTACGACGACGGAGATTCAGAGGACATGACGCGCGAAGAAGTTCTTAAGCATCTCGTAAAATAGGAGACAGTTGCGAGTGTAACGCTATAAAGCACGCACAGAAGCACGACATGCAAGAAACTGCTATTCCAGACAGCGAAATAAAAATCGAACGCAATCCATACGACATAGAGAGTGACCAGAGTGAAGACGAGGAAGACACGGCATCGGTGGAAGTGCCAGCTCTGTTAACACAGCTGAAGCTTTTGAATTTGTGCACGATATAGGACTGCTTACTTGGACGTTCATTTTGCATTCCAATAAAAAAATAGAAATGACGTGGTGGAATCTACTTCAGAAAAAAAACATTTGCACCAATTGTTTGATCCAGTTTGCTGTCCCCTGCCATGCTGCACCTCGCCGCCCCTGTGCAGTACACCACGACGAAATGCGGCTCGTACATCTCCAAATCACAACCGGACGTGGAGGTGCTCGGCATCGCCCTCGACGACATCCCGCACACTAGCGCCGAGTTCGATGCCAAAAGGGGCGCGCGTGATTTCATAGTCTGCAAGTTCCTGGTGCTGAGCATCGGACCTCCTGGGTTCGGCAAAGTTCCGTACAAGCACAAGAACAAGGTGAAGAAGCTGGCATTTGAAGAGGAACAAGGCAAATGCCTTTACGAGAGCATGGATGCGGGACTTGTCAAGTTCTACGCGTACGAGAAGGGTGACACGAACAAAGATAAAGGCGTGCGGTGTGACGACTGCTTCGGTGTGCTTGCGCCGGGTCTCTGTCTGACGTTCTTCCTGAGAGAAGAAATGTTCCAGAGCACCAAGCTTCTTTCAGACAAACTCATTTCGAAACTGCAGTACGTCTGTCTGCAGGTTGCGAGCGGCAACGTCACCGGAGCTGCCGCGGGCTACTTGCTGAAGCTGAAAAAAATCAAGTATATCCCCCCGCCCGAAGATCTGATGCACGCGTTGACAAAAATGCCGCAGACGGAGGAGGCGTACGAAGTTCTCATGGAACAGTACCGCAGCACCTACACCACCATGAAAGGTGGCATCTCAGACAAGCTCGACACCAAGTACTGTGTTGTGTCCTCCATGGGCCGTGACGTTTTTGCGGACTACGACGCCGAGGAGGGATTCCTGATCTGCAACGCGGCAATCAACAACAAGGAAGGATTCACAGACGAGATCCTCGTGCGTGATAGTCTTGTGCTGTCTTGTTTCGACACACCCTGCGTGCAGACGGCGCTGCGGCTTCTCAACATCGCACTGAGCATGGACGCCGTTCACCTCATTCTGCAGACTGCACCAGAGACCACCATCGCCTTGAACGAGGACAAGCCCACGGCCCCGAATACAGCGCTTTGTATGCTGTGCGACTACAACAAGCTGCTCTTCTTCGACGCTCTGACACAAGCCAACGCGCTTGCGTGGGTGCAGGACGAAATGAGGTCCTTCGCGCAAAACTTTCCGGAAGAAATGAAGGTTTCGACGGTGATGGGCAACATGCAGCTCGAGCTGGCCAAGGAAAAGGACTCGGAGTTCAGCACATTCACGTACTCCTGTACCGACATCGTCTACAAGGACCATCTGAACTGCTCCAACCACATTTACATTCGCGTGCACGACCAGGTGAAGTTCTGCTGCGATACCGAGTCCAGCGACCCCGCGAAATTTCTGTCGCATGCCAAGTCCGGACCGTACAACACACTGGACATCCTGCTGAAACCGCAGAGCAGCACATCCCCGCCGAAGAAAATACTCACGCTGCAAATGCGCCGTGGGGCGATGAGCAGCGTGGGTAGCAAGCGCAAGCGGCCGAACATACTGGATGTAACTGACGAGTGATCACCGGCACTTGTGTATCAACGCGACAACGCTTCCAAGCTGCACTCCAATGGCCAGTATGCTGCTGTCCAGCACCTGGCTGTGAAATTCACTTTCGGTCGTGTGGTTCAGACACAAGAGGATCAGGTACAAGGTCAGCACGTCGTACAAGACAGATAAGTTGCACCCGAGGAGCTTGGACTCGGGCTCGTTGATGTTCGAGTTGATCAGGAGCACGATCACCAACTTGCAGCTGGTCCTGATGGCGAACATGCCAGTCAACAGAATGTGAAAGACGTTCTGAAACGTGTGGTACAACCGCAGACAGCACATCATGAGTAGCACGACCATCACGTTAATCTGCTTGAGCTCCTCCTTCAAATTGTGCGTGAGTTTAGATATACTAAAGACACAATCCCACAGAACATACAAAACCAGGTAGCCGGCAAGCCAGTACTCGTTGCGGGTGGCGATGCTGGGCATGTCGAGTAGCACTGCTATGGCTACGTACAGACTCAGCACTACATGCAGCACTGACATGCGCAAGTACCTTTGCATCGATTGCGGAATAAATTGTAAAATCGGATACGTGTGTGTTCCCGTTGTCTCCTCTGTCTTGATCAAGAGAATGCCGTGCTTGGCCAGTGTCGCGACGGCGTAAAGGCAGACACACGCCAGGAGTGCGTACTCCACGATCGACGTCGAGTCCGGATTCACGTACATGAGCCGCTTGTCTACGCCTTCGGACAGGACGAACTGCGCTCCCGTGTCGATCAAGTCGCACATCGACACCGTGTACAGAGACCCGTTGACGACCTGCCTCGCGCTTTTTTTGGAGCACACGTCCGTACCGAATCTGTACTGCTTGCGCAGCGTGTCAGAGTACACGTACGGTTCTTGCACCACCTTAGAATTGAACATGTCGAGTTCCGGACTATGCAAACAGAGCGAGTCTTCCGATTTCATGCAGCTGAAAGAGTCCCACGCGTGCGACGGCAGAGCACTTATGGGGGCATTCCGGAAGTAAGTGATTGCGTTGCTTGTCAGTATGATGTGTGATGCCTGCAGGCGAATTTTGAGGAACATCCCCGTGTCCCACGGCAACGGAGTCGAAAACTGATTCAGCACCAGGGACGGCTTGGCGTCGCGCTGTAACAGAAGAAATGGAACGTGCGCTTTTGCGGTGTGTCTTAAATCGGACGCGTCAAAACGTAATTTTGTTTTGCGTCATTTGACACATCACATTAAC
>Ga0114977_10001764_pt1 | contig 14209 bp, 16 predicted proteins | sample S_130805_MF_Meta_FD_87026 | JGI IMG/M metagenome (GOLD analysis project Ga0114977, IMG submission 87026) | Freshwater microbial communities from Lake Simoncouche, Canada to study carbon cycling - S_130805_MF_MetaG | ecosystem: Environmental > Aquatic > Freshwater > Lake | place: Lake...
AAGCCATAGCTCCCACTCAAGAGAATTCTAGATCTTGTCTGTACGATTCAAAGTTTAAATTCTCTGGAAGATTCTCAGCCAAAAATTATAGCAAACGATTGGGTTCAATTGTTAGAACTTTTGAATAAAGTTTGTGACCTTGGATTGCTTGAAATTCTACTTATGCGTACAAATCACATTTGCCTGTTTGGTTTCGGCGGGTCTACCGTGCTACTGAGTTGACGTGGAGATCTAGTGTCGTTTTACACGACAGTTGGTGGTGAGTTTGTCCTTTTAAAGGACATTCATTTAACGCACTGGGATGTAATCAGGTTGCTTATCAAACCACTCAAAGCAAGCAATACGGTTGCCGCGCTTAGTCAACGATAAACAGTCGCGTTGAGATGGGTGTAGAGGATCGATGAGATTCTGCATTGTCAGCCACTTGGTAGCTCATCCCCGGTTTGAGTACGAATTTTCGACCATCTTCCTGCACGGAACGCGCGGTCTGCAACTGGACATTCTGGCGCGCCAGGCCTTGTGGAACGAGGGAGTCAACTACGCCAGCGGGACCGGCCACGGTGTGGGCTATTTCAACAATGTGCATGAAGGCCCACACAGCATCAGCACGGGCCTGATCGACCAGGCCATCCTGCCTGGCATGGTGGTGACCAATGAACCGGGCGTGTATTTGCCGGGGCGCTACGGCATTCGCATTGAAAATATTTTGCTTTGCCAAGCCCACAGCACAACCGAGCACGGCAAGTTTTACCGCTTTGAAGCGCTCACGCTTTGCCCCATTGATGTCCGCGTGGTGCGCAAGGACTTGCTTGGTGAGCAAGAGACGGCCTACCTCAACGCCTACCACGCCAGCGTGCTGGAGAAACTCAGCCCGCACCTGCAAGGCCAGGACTTGCGTTTTTTGCAGCAAGCGTGCGCGCCGCTGTAAAGAGAAAACAAGGGTCATGGACCCCTTTATGCGCAACCCCACAAACCTAATTGTTTCGCAGGCCTAACTCTTCGATGATATTGCGGTAGTTCAATATTTCAGACTGCAGAAATGAGCCTCATTCCAGCGGGGTTGATGGAGTCAACTCAAACCCGAGTTGAGTCATTCGGTCTTTGTCATCCTTTTGCATCAAGATTTTGAGGTTTTTTGTGGCGATCGTTTGAACGATCTCTTTGGGCGTGTTTGCAGGAACAAAAAAGGCCATCCAAGGCGCCGTGTTAAAGCCTGGAAAATTGAATTCTTCCATCGTCGGAACGTCTGGCAAGAACTTCGAACGATTGCATTGGACAATGCGATGGCTTTTAATTTTTCACCTTGAATGTAAGGCAAAACATTTCCGATTGCTACAAAGCCAATTTTGCAATCGGAGCAAAGTCTTTTTGGGGGGCGTAACTGTTTTTGGAACCAAGGCTGGGGTTGTCTGCGATCATGGAGCCTTGGGACATACTGCCGATTTCAGTTTTTTTTCATCATCAATGCAGTCATTCTGACTCAATGGCTAAGAAAAGTTTTACGGGTATAGGTGCTCTAGCATTTGATGACATGATGGGCAAGATCGGGCCATGGTCGATTGTGGCACTTGCAACTGTTGCAGGTGTTTTGATTGAAGTGCCTGTGATGTTGATTGTGGTTTATATCGTCAACAACTCCTAAAATTGGTACGAGGCAGTTTGAGTTCAACTCGTTCAGACATGAATTGAACGCGACGCACTCTGTGAGATCTCTTTTGAATGGTTCTCCATGGGAGGAGAGCGAATTGAGGTTCAAACAAAGCGAATGGTGATTTTGATTTTGCGGGGTATGGATATCAGCAAGAAACGGGCACTATTCCGGTTGGTGGAAGAATAAGCAGTAACCCATACACCTCATATGAAATACATCACCGAAGAACATCTTGCGCTGATCGGCGCTGAAACAGAACTCACAGAAGCCACCCACGAAGTTCAATCCAGCGAAACGCGTCGCTTTTATCAGGCCGCTATGGACCCGGCACCACGGTATTTCGATGACAAAGCCGGCGCTCGCTTTGGCGGTAACGTTGCACCGCCAGTTTTTCCACTTTACATGTTTCGTCGTGGCCACGGAACTCCCGACCCGCTTGCCACCATTGATCAACCCGACGCGGACGGCCACACGCGTGCCTTTCGTGGACTGCCAGAAATTAAAGTTGACTTGCCTCGGCTTCTGAACGGTGGGTATGAGTATGAATTTTTTCGCTATGCCCGATTGGGGGAGCGTGTATTTCGCAAGTCTCGCTACCGGGACATCTATGAACGCGAAGGCAAGTCGGGAACGATGGTGTTTGTTCGTTTTGACGACATCTACCAGACAGAGGATGGGACACCCCTGCTAAACCTTACAACTACAGTTATTCTTCGCTAAAGGTCAGCCGTCATGATGAATCCTGTCTATTTTGACGATCTTAAGGCCGGAGATGCTTTGCCCTCTTTGCGCCAAGGCCCCATCAGTACTGCTCACATTATGCGGTGGTCTGCTGCCAGTGAAAACTGGCACCGCATTCACTTCGACCGTGAATACGCAGTGGGGCATGACAAGTTGCCCAATGTCATCATTAACGGGTCTTGGAAACAAAATGTGTTGGTGCAGCTTCTCACCGATTGGGCTGGAGATACAGGCTGGCTCTGGAAAATTGGGTTCCAATTTCGTGGAATGAATCTGCCTGGGGAGACGCTGCAAGTCTGGGGAAAAATCCTAACGCTTGAAGACCATGGGGTTTACGGCGTTGTCAACTTGGAGATCGGAGTGCTCAACGATGCCGAGAACGAGAGCACTCCCGGAACAGCAACCGTGGTGCTGCCAAAGCGCAATGGCCCCGCTGTGCCATACCCATTCGACACCTCCATTCTCAAGGGCAAAACGGCCAACACGAAGGCCGTTGCAACATGATCTATTCTTTACCCCACAAAGTCATGATCCAAGAGGTGGGTCCTCGAGATGGATTGCAGATCGAGGCTAAGATTTTGTCCCTTTCGGAAAAGCTCGAACTGATTGAGTCGTTGATGGATGCCGGACTTCGAGAGATAGAAGTTGGCTCATTTGTTAACCCTCGTGCAGTTCCACAAATGGCGGACAGCGAAGATCTGATCCGTCTTCTTCCTGACCGGCCAGGTGTCAACTACCGTGCTCTCTGGCTCAACGACAAAGGCTTGGCGCGTGCAATTGGCTCCGGACGCATCGCGGTCGATGGCAAGTTGCAGATAACGGCCAGCAATGCCTTCACACTGCGAAATTTCAAGAAAACTCTTGATGAGGCTGTCACTGCCATGCCCGAATGGATTTCGATGTACCAGGAGGCGGGGATCAAGACTTGGGCGCTGGGCGTACAGGCAGCCTTTGGCTGCAACTTCGAAGGAGATGTCAGGCCAGCGGATGTCGTGGCACTGATCGCACGGGTTGAGTTGCTGATGAACGAGTCAGGCAACCAACTCAAACACCTGCGTCTGGCTGACACAATGGGGTGGGCTAACCCAATTCAGGTGAAGCGGCTTGTGGGACTTGTTCGCGAACGGTGGCCCAATTTAAAAATTCGCTTGCATCTACACGACACCCGGGGCTTGGCAATCGCCAACGCGCTGGCTGGAATGGAATTGGGTGTTGACGAATTTGATGCAGCCATCGGTGGTCTGGGGGGGTGTCCATTTGCGGGTAATCCTGGTTCCGCCGGCAACATTTGCACAGAAGATTTGGTATTTCTTTGCAACGAGATCGGTGTCGAGACTGGCATCGACCTAGACAAGCTCATCACGTCAGCTGCATTGGCGGAACGCTTGGTGGAGCGCCCGTTGCCCGGTAAGCTGGCCAAGTCGCGTGGCTTACAGCATATGCGCCACTAGAGGCTCCCATGACTAGGAAATGGGAAGAGATTGAAATCGGAGAAGTCACTGGCAGTGTTGATTTCGTCGTCACCACAGAGATGGCTGATGAGTACATCGCCGCAGTAGGCATGCAGAGCAGTCACATTGCTGCTTTGAATACATCCGCAGGGCGATTCGTACCAGTTGACATGGTTTGTAAACTCTCTATGCGAGAGCTTTTCACGAAGTTCACGGTCGGCCAACTTGGACCCAATCTGCGTGCCAAACAAACGTACCGGTTTGTGCATCCGATCCGTGTTGGGACTCGCGTCTCGGCTGTTGGCCGTGTCACCGATAAATATGAGCGTCGTGGCAAACGATACCTCACTTTGCATGCCACCTTCGTTGATGAATCTGGACAGTCACTTGTCGTTGACGAGAGGGCGGTGATTCTTCTCAGTGGTGACGTAAAAATCAAAGGCTAAAGGCCATCTCAGGATGAAAATGTCAATCACAACGCTTCATCGGCACATCACGCTCGAACATATGCAGCGCTTCATGGGGGAAGCCAAGGACAGCATCCACTCCGACCCGGAGCTGGCAAAGAGTTGGGGCATTGGCGGTGCGGTTGTTCAAGGTGGACATTTGGTTGCCCTGATCAATGAACTCATGCTAGCCAACTACGGCGCAGGGTATTTGGCCGGTGGCGACATCTCAGTATCTTTTTTAAAAACAGTTCGCCCTGGAGAGAGTGTGGCCGTGCATGCGGTGCCAGCTGCTGAGCAGGAGCCTGCCGGGTCTGACGGGCACCCACGCATCCGTTGTGATGTTTGGATCGAGAACAATGCTGGCGAAAAAGTTGTTTCTGGCGTGGCCAGTGCATTTTCTCTTATCTCAATAGCTCCGGACAAATGTTCTTAAAAGGTGTTCATGTTATTGATTGGAGTGAAAACCTGACGGGTCCATTCGCATCTCGCGTTTTAGGTGACTTAGGAGCAAAAGTTCTGAAGGTCGAGCAACTGGGACAGGGCGATCCCTTGCGATCCGCTGCACCCCTGAACAACAGTCCTGCGACTGGCTTGGCAAGCGCGGTATTCGGGTATGTCAATGAAGGAAAAGGATGTGTGGGGCTGGATCTAGATAGCGAGAAAGATCTCCAAGCTTTCCATCGACTTCTATCAGATGCCGACATTCTCATTGAATCTCAACCAAGGCAGCGGCTAAATGCGTTGGGTCTGACCATCGATCAGTTGCGGTCACTCTATCCACAATTGGTGGTGGTATCGATTTCCAATTTTGGTCTCGTTGGCCCAGCTTCAGGTCGAGTCGCCAGTGACTTTACGTTACAGCATGACAGTGGCCTTGCCTACCACCAAGCACGTCCTGTTGAGCAGCCGCTTATTCAACCCCCCATCGCCACAGCTGATCGCGAAGGTCCCTTGGCAGCTGGTCTTGCAGCCGCCAATGCTGCCATGTGGGCCTTGCTCGTTGCGGGCCAAGGCGAACCAGCGCCGCATGTTGATTTTTCAAAACAAGATTTTTACGTGCATTTGCTGTTTGAAGCCCTTGCAGAATGGACCGAGGGCGAACGCATCTTCGACCGCGAGCGCAAAGACTTCAAGGGAACTGAGGTGGCAGGAGGCTTGATCTGGATTCTTCCTTGCAGCGATGGCTGGGTTATGACGTCTCCGCGCGAACAACACCAGTGGGACAGATGGATGGTGCTTCTAGGTTCTCCTGATTGGTCGCAGGATGCCGCTTTATGTGGCAACGCCAGCGCGCGGCGGCGAACCTGGAATCAGTTGCAAGATCTGATGTCGGAATGGACACGAAACAAGACCCGTCAAACTGTTTTTTCATTGGCGCAGGCCGCATCGGTCCCGTGTTTTCCTGTCAACCGTGCAGGTGATATTTTTGAGAACACACAATTACTTCATCGGCAGTTTTTTGATACTTTGAAATTGTCAACGGGTCAGGAAATTCCAATGCCGGGTTTGCCGTTTCTTGCTACGACATCAACAGGTTCGGTGCTAAAACGTGAAAGGGTTTTCGGTGTTCCTGAACTCGGTGACACCTTAGCTTTTTGGGCTTCGCCACGCACACCACTAGCGTCGATCAAAACCCAATTAAGCGAATCTACCAACTCTGTGAAGTTGCCATTGAAAGGCATACGAGTGGTTGATTTCAGCTGGGTCGTCGCTGGCCCCATGGCAACCAAGATGCTGGCTGCGATGGGTGCTGAAGTGATCAAGATTGAATCGATGCAGAGGCCTGAGTTCAAAAAGCGCAAGGGTTATTTTCAGTTGCTCAATGGCGGCAAGCGAAGTTGTACTGTCAATATTTCCCATCCAGAGGGTCAGGCTCTGCTGCATCGGCTGGTCCAGAAAAGCGATGTTGTGGTGGAGAATTTTTCAAGTCAGGTACTGGGAAAATATCAGTTGAGTGAGGCCGATTTTCGACCCCTCAAACCCGACCTGATTTATTGCTCCGCGTCAGGCGTAGGGCGTACCGGTCCGCAGAAAGATGTTTTGGCATACGGCACCTTGCTGCAGGGCTACAGCGGACGCTCAGCATTAATCGGTGAGATCAATGCTGCTCTCGAGGGTATGGGCATCGTTCCAGCCTGGACAGACCCTGTTACGACGATGTGGGAGGTGGCGGCAATACTCGCTGCGTTACACCACAGAAACCGCACAGGTGAGGGCGCCTTCCTGGATGTGTCAATGCTCGAGGCCACAGTTTCTTTGTTGCCTGAGTCACTAGCGCGCTATTCGCTAACCGGCGAGAACGTTGGCCCCACGAGAGCGCACGAGGGAGGGTGCTCACCTTGCGGAGTATTCCGTGGCGGCAATGGCGAATCTGCGGAAATGGCCGACGCATGGATGTCGATTTCCGTTTCCACCGAAAAACACTGGCAGGCTTTGTGCGTTGCCATGGATCGCACCGATCTTGCTCTGGATCCCATGCACATGAGCACTGCTGGGAGATTGACATGTCTTGATAAGCTCAACGCCATCGTTGCAGACTGGATCGCGCGAACAGGTACGAACAACGCGGTTGCTCGATTGCAGTCAGCAGGCATACCTGCCTCTGCTTCGCGTAATCTGATGGAACTGCTGTCGGACGAGCACTTGCTGACGCGTGGGGTGTTCCCAAATACACCCCACGGCTCGAGAGGCATCGCTTTGCCTTGGCAAGACGAAACAGGTTGGCGCGGCCAAGTGGGCAGCGTTCCGCAACTGGGTGAACACAACGATTACGTGTTTGGCGAACTGCTGGGACTGAATCGATCGCGAATTCAAGAATTAATCGACAGCGGTGCGATTGGCTAAAAAATGCAGCCGCAACACATTCAATCTATAGCAGGACCCCACCCGGTTTTTTTGTGAAACTTCTGACTTGGCTGACCTGCTAGAACAGTAATCGATAAATTGATTAAGATATAACACCATGAACACACGTCGCCGCATTCTTAAGTCTGCCATCCTTTTGGCACTCGGACCTTCCAGTCAAATTGTCTTTGGGCAAACTCAGTCGTCCAGCGGTAACAGCAACGCTATCCGACTTATTATTCCCTATGATCCGGCCGGTGGCAGTGACATGGTTGCGCGCGTAGTGGCCAAAGGACTGCAAGAAGAACTCGGTCGTTCTGTCATTCCTGTGAACCGCAGCGGTGCAGGTACGCGCATCGGCTCAGACCTGGTTGCCAAGTCTGCCCCAGACGGTCAAACTTTGCTATTCAATGGACTAGGGCTTACTACACATCCAGGCCTGTACAGCGATCTACCCTATGATGTCAAGAAGGACTTCGCGGCAGTGTCCTTGCTGGGCCGCCAACCTTACATGTTGGTCACCGGTCCCTCCATGGGCACGCGAAGCTTGGCGGATATCGTGACGTTGGCAAAACAACAACCAGGCAAATTGAGTTTTGGTACCGCTGGTATCGGAAGTGCGGCGCACATTGCATCGGAAGTGCTCTGGTACACGTTGGGCATCAAGCTGACCCATGTGCCGTACAAGGGTACATCACCCGCCATGATCGACCTTCTGGGCGGACGTCTGGATGTGGTCTTCACTACCATTGCACCTCTGGTTGGCCCTGTTAAAACCAAACAGGTCAGGGCCTTGGGTGTGGGTACGCTCTCTCGCACCGCAGTCCTGCCAGATGTCCCCACCATTGCTGAACAAGGGTATCCCGGGTTTGAGTTTTCAACCTGGTCTGCACTTTATGTCCCTTCCGGTACGCCAGAGGCGATCAAGACGCGCCTTGCTCAAGCGGTAGCCAAAGTCCTCGAGCAATCAACTGTCCTTAGCAAGCTAGACACCGATGGTGTGATCGCTACGCCTTCTTCGCCAGAGGAAGCCCAGCGAATGCATCTGGCAGAAGTAGACCGATGGACGACTGTGATAAAGCGATCTGGAATTACCGCCCAATGAGTTCGTTCTCATTCACTATTTCAATCTGAATTTCCTACAGATTAATCTAGGGGTTACTTAACTCTCAAAAACTTTGATGTGTTTGGGGAAAACTTCTTTAGGTGAATTTGACTTTGTCCAACTAGATGAGATTTTGAGGGTAATTAATCTGACTAATATGTGCTCGAAAATGAGATAGTGACTACGAAATGTACTAACAATATTTAATCTTAAAGAAGTTTAAACATGAAACAATTTTTCAGAAAAGTTGTAGTGTCTTGTATGACCTGCGCTACTTTCTTATGCCTGTGTGAAGCAGTCAAAGCGCAGCCCAAAGACACTTTGATCATCGGTCTCGCGAGCCTTGGCGGAGAGCGCTTAGATTACACGCGACCTTCTGGCGGCACAAACCGTGAGCTTCGCCGAGTGCTTGCACGAGAGCTGATAGAGATAGGACCTAACGGTGAGTTCATCCCTGGCGTGGCTGAGTCCTGGAAGGCCAACGCTGGGAGCACGGTCTGGGACCTTTTTTTGCGGAAGGGGGTCAAATGGCACAATGGCGATAGCCTGACTGCTCAAGATGTTATTTTTGGCGTTGATCGGATGAAACGACCAGAGATTTCAGCTGGATATTTCACATCGGGCCTTTATGAAAATCTTGATCACGTTGAAGCGATAAATGATCATCAAGTGCGCTATCACTTCAAACGGGCGTTCCCTGTCTTTCCATTTTTCGTTAATGTTGCGCTGCCTGTCCCCAAAAAATACCTGCAGACTGTCGGAGACGAGGTGTTTACAAATTCAAAGCCCGTTGGCATGGGGCCCTTCAAATTGGTGAGGATGGTCAAAGGAGGAGAATACGAGTTCGAAGCATTTGACGGTTATTTCGGTACCAAGCCTGCTTTCAAACGCTTAATCTTGAAGATCATGCCAGAAAATTCAACCCGCATTGCTGCACTCAAAACTGGAGAAATTGACATTGCCAAAGATGTGCAAGGTCGTGCGCTCACAGAGCTGCGTTCTACGCCGGGACTGTCCATCACATCAGCTCCCAGCGGCACTTCAAGCCACCTCAATTTTGCTCACCTGTATGAAAAAGATTCGCCGTGGGCGGATGTTCGTGTTCGCAAGGCAGTGGCCATGGCCATTGACAGACAAACCATTGCCATGACGATCTTTGCTGGTGAAGCAAGCCCAGCCATTTTTCCTGAATGTGGCAAGTGTGGAACCTTTGGCATGCCCAAGGACCTCAAGCCTTGGCCTTACGATCCTGTTGCAGCTAAGGCACTGCTTGCCGAAGCAGGGTATCCCAATGGTCTGCCGGGCGAGTGGGACCTGCAGACAATGCAGTCCGGCTCAGCGCCCTCGCAGCCTGAAGTGACACAAGCAGTGGGGAGCTATCTTGCAAAAATCGGCATCAAGACAAAATTTCAGCTCATGGAAGGTGGTGCCTTTGGTGCTGCTTATCGCAGCAAAAAATTAAAAGGTTTACCGGTTAAAGGAAGTGGTGAAACCAATCTTGATGTTGGTTTGAAAAAGGATGTCTGGGCGGCGCGCGCTGAGGCGTGGTCCATGCTCAATGACGAGGACACCAATAAGTTGTGGGATGAGCAGATGAAAACAGCCGATGTTGAAAAACGTCGCAAGCTTTTGGAGGATGCTGTGAGAATCATGGTCAATGAAGCCCGCGTTATTCCTTTGGTTGAAGTCAACACCATTTTTGGACTGGGCAAGCGGATCAAGGAGTACAAGTTGCGCCAGGGAACGCTTTACGTGACTGATGCTCTGGAAAATGTTGTCTTCAAATAGACAAAAGAGGCATAAGCAGTGATTCGATACATTTTTAGGCGCCTAGGGCAAATGCTGATCACACTGATACTGATCAGTGCGGCTGTTTTCATGCTTGTGCGTCTTACTGGTAACCCCGAAGATTTACTGCTGAGTCCTTTGGCTTCAGAAGCCGAGCGCCTTGTTTTTCGCACAGTGTGGGGCCTTGATCAGCCGATCCACATGCAGTATTGGAAGTACATCACAGGCATCTTTCATGGCGACTTTGGAACATCCATCTACTGGGGTGAACCGACCATTAGCATTTTTTTCGAGCGTTTCCCCGCAACCCTTGAGCTGGCCACTTTCGCCATCACGCTTTCAACCACAATCGGCATCGCAATTGGCGTGCTTTCTGCAACCCACCCTGGAGGGAAGATAGACCACTTTGGCCGGATTTTTGCCCTTGCTGGGCAGTCGCTACCTACATTTTGGGTGGGCATCATGCTGGTTCTGCTTTTTTCTGTGACCCTCGGTGTATTGCCAACTTCTGGCACTGGAGGCGTTGCGCACTTGATCTTGCCGGGACTGACGCTAGGCTGGTATTCAATGGCTGCGTTTACTCGGCTCGCACGTTCCTCCATGCTCGATGTGCTCGATTCCGAGTACATCAAAATGTGCCGTGTCAAAGGTTTGCCGGAGCACCTGGTCGTGTGGAAGCATGCAGCAAAAAATGCTTCACTGCCCGTCCTCACATTATTTGGCCTGCAGTTTGTACACTTTCTAAGCGGCTCTCTTGTCACTGAAACAATTTTCGCTTGGCCAGGAATAGGACGATTGGCAGTGTGGGCCGTCTACAACCGTGACTATCCTGTTGTTCAGACCATTGTGCTGTTGATGACCACGGCTTACTTGGTTGTTAATCTTTTAATTGACGTGATATATGCGTTAATCGATCCGCGTATCCGATATGACTGAAATGCGCTCTGCTGATCATGTGCCGAGGTTCCCGCTGGGCATTTTGCTGTTCGTGATGGCGATCGCATTGGTGGGTCCTTGGATCGTTCCCTTCGACCCTCAGGATGGCAACCTCGTTGACCAGTTCATTCCGCCAATTTGGATGAAAGGTGGCTCGATGCTGCACATCTGTGGCACAGATCACATGGGCCGAGATGTATTGAGCAGATTGATTGCCGGTGCAAGGATATCGATGATCGTTGGTTTTACTGCTGTTATTTTCTCCGGCTGCGTGGGTACGCTCGTCGCTATCACGGCGGGCTATTTAGGAGGCGCTGTCGATGCAATCCTGATGCGCCTGACCGACGCAATGATGTCCATGCCTTACCTGCTGATTGGAGTCGCTTTGGCTGGAATCCTTGGCCCCGGAATATTTAACCTCGTGGTGGTTCTGGCTGTGATGGGATGGGCTTCATACGCCAGGATCATTCGTGCTGAAGTTCTCAAGGTAAAAACATTGGATTATGTGGTGATAGCCCGTATCACTGATTGCAGTTTGGCACGCATCCTATGGCGCCACATCTTCCCTAACATTCTGAACACCCTCATCGTACTTGCGACACTGCACTTTGGCACCTCCATCATTTTGGCTTCATCTCTGAGTTTCCTTGGCATGGGCGTATCACCTCCCACCCCCGAGTGGGGCCTGATGGTGGCTGAGGGGCGAGAGCACATCAGTTCAGCTTGGTGGCTGTCGACTCTGCCGGGGATTTGCATTCTCTTGACATGTCTCTCCGCCAATTTGTTGGGTGACTGGTTGCGTCGGCGAATGGACCCCAAGCAAAGGCAGCGCGCATGACCTCTGATTCACACAATTCCTTGCATCGCACACCAGTGCTGGATGTGCAAGATCTGCGAACATATTTCCACACACGAAGTGGGTTGGTCAAGGCGGTTGATGGCGTGAGTTTTTCAGTGGCGCGAGGAGAAACTTTGGGGATCGTTGGCGAGTCTGGCAGCGGGAAAAGTATCACTGCGCTCTCGATCATGCGGTTGCTGCCTCAACCCGCAGGCCGCATTGCCGGGGGGCGAGTCATACTCGCCGGCGAAGACCTGCTCACAAAAAGTGAAGCTGAGATGCGCAGCATAAGAGGCAGTCGCGTATCCATGATCCTACAGGACCCGATGACATCTCTGGACCCCCTTTTCACGATCGGCGATCAAGTTGCTGAGCCGATCCGTGCACACGGCCGTGCTTCTGGTAAGGGCATACTCGACAGAGCTATCGAGATGCTGCGCTTGGTAAAAATTCCTTCTCCAGAGGCAAGAATGAACAGTTACCCCCATGAAATAAGCGGAGGCATGCGGCAACGCATTGTCAGCGCCATGGCGATAGCATGCGAACCACAACTGCTGATCGCAGATGAGCCAACCACTTCGCTGGATGTGACGATCCAAGCACAGCTTATTTCACTGCTAAAGGAGTTGCAGGAACGGCTGGGGTTGGCAATGATCATCATCACGCACGATTTCAGTGTCGTCTCCCGAATTTGCCATCGTGTGGCCGTGATGTACGCAGGACGGATTGTTGAAAGCACTGATGTCCAGACTTTGTTTAGAAACCCTCAGCATCCCTACACGGTGGCGCTTCTTAAGTCGTTGCCCCAACTGGGCGCCGACATCCAGCGCCTGCAAACAATCGGTGGCCAACCACCGGATTTGCGAAACCTGCCCAATGGGTGCAGCTTTGCACCTCGGTGCACCCACGCTACCGAGCGTTGCCATCAGCAATATCCAGCAGAGGTCATGGTGGCAGAGGGCCATGTGGTGAGTTGCCACATGTTGGAGACATCGAGTGCAATCAAATGATGGCTTCGAATACTCTTGACAGTGCTATTGGCATGCGATCACCAGATGAGCTTGCCCCAGCGCCATTGATTCGCGTTCTGAACCTGCAAAAGCACTACCACCTGGCTGACGGAGTTCTTGGCGCAGGTGGCAAGGGTTTAGTCAAAGCAGTCGACGGAGTGAGTTTCAATATCCGCAAAGGGCAGACCGTCAGTTTGGTCGGTGAATCAGGATGCGGCAAGACCACGACTGCCAAGAATGTGTTGCTAGTTGAGCGTGCAACGGGGGGCACCATCACATTTGCGGGCCAGGACGTCAGTACGTTTGATCGACTTGAACTGCGACGTTTTCGCCGTTCGGTGCAAGCCGTATTTCAGGATCCCTTCAGTTCACTCAATCCAAGGATGAAAGTTCTGGACATTATTGCTGAGCCGATAGATGTACATCAACCCCTCTCATCTATGGAGCGCAAATCTCGCGTTGCCGAATTGATGGCGAAGGTTGGCTTAGGTCTCGCAGCAGGGGATTCTTACCCTCATGAATTCAGTGGTGGACAACGACAACGCATCGCCATAGCCCGTGCCATGGCACTCCAGCCAGAACTGATCGTGCTGGATGAGCCTGTATCCTCCCTCGATGTTTCAGTTCGAGCACAGGTCACGAATTTGCTCCGCGATCTTCAAGAGGAAACGGGGCAATCCTATTTGCTCATAGCTCACGATCTTGCAATGGTGCATTACATGAGCGATATTATCTGTGTCATGTATCTGGGGAAAATTGTAGAGATGGCTTCTAGCCAAGAGCTTTATCTTCGCCCACAGCACCCTTATACCCAAGCATTGTTCGCTGCTGCTTTGCCCTATGACCCATCTCAACCCATAGACAACATCGTGTTGGGCGGAGAAATCCCCAGTCCGCTCAACCCCCCCTCAGGTTGCCACTTTCATCCACGCTGCCCGCATGCGATGCCGCGTTGCAAAGAGGACCCACCGCAATTGCAAGAGCTGGCGTCGGGTCACCACGTTGCTTGTCATCTGCATGGAAACCTATGATAAACAATTCTCCATCTGCCGAAACTGATACCAAAACAGCGTTGCCGCTGACGGGTGTACGTGTTCTTGATCTTTCTCACATCATCGCAGGACCTATGTGTTGCGTCGTGCTTGCAGATTTTGGAGCGGATGTTATTAAAATTGAACCCCCCATTCGTGGAGACCGTGGGCGTGCAGTTGGGCCTTATGTCAGTGTGGGTCAAGAGCAGGTCAGCAGTTATTTTGCAACCATGAACCGCAACCGGCGCGGTGTTGTCCTAGACCTCAAGTCTTCTGAAGGCAAAAAAACTTTGAAGCAGCTGGTTTTAACTGCAGACATATTGGTTGAAAATTTCTCCCCTGGCACCATGGACAAACTAGGCTTG
>Ga0114977_10001769_pt1 | contig 14198 bp, 12 predicted proteins | sample S_130805_MF_Meta_FD_87026 | JGI IMG/M metagenome (GOLD analysis project Ga0114977, IMG submission 87026) | Freshwater microbial communities from Lake Simoncouche, Canada to study carbon cycling - S_130805_MF_MetaG | ecosystem: Environmental > Aquatic > Freshwater > Lake | place: Lake...
ATCGTTCCGGCTAAACCGGAACGATTCCATTGGATCGGTCGTGCTGGCTGCGTCTTCTTCCGCAAGAGCGTCGTTGTTCGCTCGTTACGGGCCTTCAATCGGCCCGCGCCTCACTCTCGCCTCGTCTTGCGAAAGAATCCGCTACGCCATCACTTTCCTCCCAACGGAATCGTTCCGGCTGAACCGGATCGGGCCAAAATCGACCGTTCGGCCGGTTTACAATCCGGGCGGTCCTTTCCATCCTCGGCTCACGGCATGAGCTTTTACGATCGACTGAAATGGACCGCGGATGGACTGATCCCGGCCATCATCCAAGAGCAGTCCACCGGTCGCGTCTTGATGATGGCGTGGATGAATCGGGCCTCTCTTGAGAAGACGATCGAGACCGGTCGCACCTTCTTCTGGAGCCGGTCGCGTCAGAAGTTTTGGATGAAGGGCGAGTCCAGCGGGCATGTCCAGGTGGTCAAGGACATCGCCTTCGACTGTGATGGCGACACCTTGTTGATCCAAGTGGAGCAAACCGGTGCAGCCTGCCATGAGGGCTACCAATCCTGCTTCTTCCGGAGCATTGAGGGCGGCGCGGCTACCTGGACGGTGACCGAAGCGCAGCTCCAGACTCCGGACGCCATCTACGGCAAGCAGTGACTCTGCCTGTCGCCGAGTTCGTTGTACCGGGTTCAGGGCCTTGGTGGCTGTTTGCTGGCCTAGCGCTAGCGGGCCGGTCGGCAGATTTGATCTCCACCTACATCGCCACGCCCAATTTGGCGCTAGAGGGCAACCCCTTGGCTCGGCGTCTGGGTTGGCGCTGGGGTATCCCTATTAATGCGCTGGCTTCCTTGGGGATCGGGTGCTTTCCAAGTCTGGCGATCGCCGTGGCCACCACGAGCGCCCTGGTCGCGGCCCGAAATTTTCAGAACGCCTGGATCATGAGGTCGATGGGGGAATGGCAGTATCGGCTCTGGATGTCCGAGCGGCTCGACCAGACGTCGAGGTCATTGCCCGCTCTGTGTTTCCTGGCCGAATCATTGCTGACGCTCATGCCGGGGCTGGCGCTGTTGGTCTTTGCCGAATCCAACGGGGTGGCCCAGGCCGTGGGCATGGGTATTACGGCTTATGCCGCTGCCGTGGCGTTGTTCACGCTGATGGCCTTGTGGCGGCGCTGAACCGAGATCCACTTGAAGGGTTTCGGCTTAGACAGGGGCACGCCTCCAAAGGCCGTCCGAACACGCGCCCCAGGTAGGGACGGATCTCAGAGCGGTCCGGCTTAGCCGACTTCGGAACCCAGTTCGACATTCCAATAAGCGACATCCAGAAAATGCCGCCAACTGTCGTGCATCGTCGCACCGAAGCTCACTTGCACGAAGGGTCTCCACTTGGGTCGCTTGGGCTTGCGCACCAAACGCATATGGGCCTCGGCCGGAGTTCGGTTGGCCTTGCGCGTGTTGCAAGGGATGCAGGAGCAGACGATGTTTTCCCACGTCGTCGGCCCTCCTCGATCCCGCGGGATCACGTGGTCCAGGTTGAGGTCGTGCCGGTCAAAGACTCGGCCGCAGTACTGGCAGGTGTTCCGATCCCGCTCGAAGAGGTTGTGCCGTGTGAACTTGACCTCTTTCTTTGGGAAGCGGTCGAAGCCCATGAGCAGGATAACCCGGGGCACACGGATGCGGAAGGAGATCGTGCTGACCGAGCCGTCGGCCTCGGGGTCGGCCGCAGAAAGGTCGCGCCACTGTTGGAAATTCAGCGTCCTGTAGTCGCCCTCACCATCACCGAACACCACTTGAGCGTTGCCTTCAAAGAGAAGCGTGAGCGCCCGACGGACTGAACAGACGTTGACCGCCTGCCAGAGCCGGTTGAGGACGAGAACCTGATCATTCAGGACAGCGCTCATCGGACGGTTTCGAATAACCGTCTTTCCTACTAACCGCCGTGTAAGACGCTGTCAACGCGCCCCGGTGAACATTCGGTGAACTCTGTGTCAGCCCATGGACCTCGATGGTGTCGTCTTGGGTGTCTGAGCCGGTGGGTGGACCCTTGAAGAGGGGATCTCGACCGGAGGCGGTGTTTGCCGGGAGGGTGCCGGGGTGTGGAACCGAATTTTCCCCGTACTTGTCCCCCTGAACCATTTCCGTATGGTAGCCCCTTTCGATGCACGAGCCTGCCATCACCCCGGAACTGGTCGCGAAGCACAACCTCACCCCAGAGGAGTACCAAAAGATCCTAGGGATCCTTGGGCGCGCTCCCTCATACACTGAGCTGGGCATCTTTTCAGTGATGTGGTCGGAGCACTGCTCCTACAAGAACACCCGACCGGTGCTGAAGACCTTCCCAACGAAGGGCGACAAGATCCTCGTCGGCGCGGGCGAAGAGAATGCCGGCATCATCGATGTGGGTGACGGCGTGGCCATCGCCTTCAAGATCGAATCGCATAACCATCCGAGCGCCGTTGAGCCCTTCCAAGGAGCGGCGACGGGCGTGGGTGGCATCATTCGCGACATCTTCACCATGGGCGCCCGTCCGATTGCTGCGCTCAATTCGCTGCGCTTCGGAGAACTCTCTAATCCGGAAGTTCGCCGTCTCTTCACCGGTGTCGTGGGAGGCATTGCCCACTATGGCAATTGCTTCGGTATTCCGACGGTCGCGGGCGAGGTGTATTTCGACAAGAGCTACGAGGGCAACCCGCTGGTTAATGCCTTCGCCTTGGGTGTCTTGCGGCATGACCAAATTACCCGCGGCGCCGCCCACGGTATTGGCAACCCGGTGTTTTACGTTGGGCCGGCGACCGGTCGCGATGGCCTGGCCGGTGCGGCCTTCGCCTCGCAAGATCTGACCGAGGAGTCGGCCGAGCAGCAGCGCGGCGCGGTCCAGGTGGGCGATCCGTTCATGGAGAAGCTCGTCTGCGAGGCCTGCCTAGAGTTGCTGGCCACCGGATGTGTCGCCGGTATGCAGGACATGGGTGCGGCGGGTCTGACCTGCTCGACGTGCGAGACGGCCGCCCGCGCCGGAACCGGCATCGAGATCGAGTTGGATAAGGTGCCTCAACGGGCTCCGAACATGACCAGCTACGAGATCATGCTCTCCGAGTCTCAGGAGCGGATGCTCATTGTCGTCCACAAAGGCCGCGAGGCCGAGGTGAAGGCGGTCTTCGATAAGTGGGACCTGCCCTGGGCCGAGATTGGCGTGGTGACCGACACCGGGCGCATGGTCGTCCGTCATGGAGGCCAGGTCGTCGTGGATCTGCCGGCCAAGCCCTTGGCAGACGAAGCCCCGGTGTATCAGCGCGAGTCCCGTGAGGCGGCCTATATGGCGGGGGTGCGTGCCTTCCGTCTCGATGGCATCGCTGATACCCAGAACCCGGTGGGCGATCTCAAGAGCCTTCTTTCCAATCACACCATCGCCTCCAAGAACTGGGTTTATGGCCAGTACGACCACATGGTTCGGGATGGCTCGGTGGTCTGCCCAGGCAGCGATGCGGCCGTGATTCGCATCAAGGCTGATAGCCTCCCGATCACCAAGGCCGAGTATGCTGCCGCCAAGTCGGGTGCGACCGATGGGTTCGAGTTGCCGGCCCCCTTGGCCGACAAGTACGTGGCCTTCACCGTCGATTGCAACGGGGGCTACGTGTATCTCGACCCCTACGAGGGCGGAAAAGCCGCCGTCACCGAGGCTTGCCGTAATTTGGCCTGTTCCGGAGCGGTCCCCGTGGGCTCGACCGACAATCTCAATTTCGGTAACCCGCACAATCCGGAGATCTTCTGGCAGCTCAAGGAATCGGTCCGGGGTCTGGCAGAGGGTTGCCGCGCCTTCAATGCTCCGGTCACCGGAGGCAATGTTTCCCTTTACAACCAGCGCGGTGCCCTGGGATCCATTGATCCGACGCCCACGGTGGCGGTGGTAGGAATCATCGAAAAGCCCGAGCATATTACCACCCAGTGGTTCAAGGCGGCCGGGGATGTCATTTTGCTCCTCGGTACGCCCGTGGACTTGGCCGACCCATTGCAGGGTATCGGTGGCAGTGTTTATTTGAAGAGCGTGCACGGTCAGAAAAATGGCCTGCCGCCCCGAGTCGATTTGGTGGCCGCCCAGACCTTGCACACCACGTTGCTCGGATTGATCCGCGAGGGCGTGGTGAAGAGCGCCCACGATTGCAGCGAGGGCGGCTTGGCTGTGACCGTGGCTGAATCGTGCTTCAGCCAGCAGGTGGCCCGCGAAAGCCACCGTTTCCTGGGAGCCACCGTGGACCTGAGCGCGTGCGCCGCAGGAGCCCGTCTCGATGCCCTTCTCTTTGGTGAGACCCAAAACCGCGTGGTGATTTCCGTGGCGGCGATAGATGCCGGTCGCGTCCTCAAGCAGGTTCGGACTATGGGGGTGCCGGTGTTCCAGATCGGTACCGTGGGCGGCGAGGTTCTGTCCCTGAAAACTCCGGCCGCTGAGTTTTCTGCCCCAGTGGCCGAACTCCACGACGGATGGTGGAACTCCATTGCCCGCGTTATGGCCTGAGTTCGGATTCCACGCTTTTCACGCGGACCTACTCCAACAACGATCTCACCCAGAATCCCATGAGTTCCAATCCCGCCCCAGCGGCTGCCTGGCCCGGAGTTATTCGACGTTACGCCCGCTTCCTACCGGTGACGGCGGAGACCCCCATCGTCACCCTTCTGGAGGGCAATACCCCGTTGATCCCGGTGCCCAACTTCGTGGCGGCCATCGGTGCCAATTTCGACCTACGCCTCAAGTATGAGGCCATGAACCCGACCTGCTCCTTTAAGGATCGGGGCATGACCATGGCCATCACTAAGGCCAAGGAGCGGGGTGCCAAGATCGTCGTCTGCGCCAGCACGGGCAACACCTCGGCCAGTGCCGCCGCCTACGCCGCGCGGGCCGGCCTCAAGTGCGTGGTCATCTTGCCTCAGGGAAAAATCGCCCACGGCAAGATGTCTCAAGCCCTGCTGTACGGGGCCACCACCGTGAGCATCGAGGGCAATTTCGATGACGCACTGAATATCGTCCGTGAGCTCGGTGAGACTGGGTTGGTTGAAGTGGTTAACTCGGTCAATCCGGTGCGCATCGAAGGTCAGAAGACGGCCGCCTTTGAAATTTGCGACGCCTTAGGTGACGCACCCGACTTTCATTTCTTGCCGGTGGGCAATGCCGGCAACATCACGGCCTACTGGCGCGGTTTCCGCGAATACGCCGAAGCCGGTTTATCCGATACCTTACCGCGCATGATGGGTTGGCAGGCTGCGGGTGCCGCACCTCTGGTGCTGGGTCATCCAGTGGCCCACCCCGAGACCGTGGCCACGGCCATCCGTATTGGTAACCCGGCCAGTTGGCAGGGTGCGATGGACGCCGCGCGCGAATCCTCAGGCTCCATCCGCTCGGTGACCGACGAAGAAATTCTCCACGCCTACAAGCTCCTGGCCCGCACCGAGGGTGTGATGGTCGAGCCCGCGTGTGCCGCCCCATTGGCCGGCTTGATCAAAGCCATTCGCGCCGGCGAGATCCCCGATGGTTCACTGGTGACGGCCACCATGACCGGCCACGGCCTCAAAGATCCGGACACCGCCATTCGCGTCGCCGGCTTCGAGCCCATCTTGGTCAAGGCCACCATGCAAGCCGTGATGGCGGCCGTCGGTCTGGCCTGAGTCTGTCTAGCTCTGAAGAGCGGGAGGATGCCCTTTAAACTCCCTTCTGGGGAGTCCTCGCTCAGCACCGGCCCGTTCAGGTCCGGAGGACTCGGGAAGAGTAGGCAACCCGCGTTCCGGATGATTCACTGGGGTCGTCGTATCGATTGCTTTCGTCCGGAACTGCCATGTCCCAACCGCTTCCGATTTCCGTTTATTTCGTCTCAGGAGCCGAAGCCCATCGCATCGGGGCCGCACTCGAGAGCGTGCAGGGCTGGGCGGCCGAGATCGTGGTCATTCTCCAGCAAGATGTGTCGGACGGCACTGAAGAGTTGGCCCGCGCCCATGGAGCCATTGTGGTTCGCGAGCCCTGGAAAGGGTTTGTGGGTCAGAAGGCCTCGGGCCTCGAAAAGACCTCCTCCGCGTGGACGCTCAATTTGGATGCCGATGAGGTGGTCACTCCGGAATTGAGGGAGGAGATTTCCCGGGCTATCGCCGAGGCCGGACCGGAGATCGGTGCCTTCAACTTCCCGCGCTGCACCCAATTTCTGGGCCGTTGGATTCGTCACGGCGACTGGTATCCCGACCGTGTGATTCGTCTGGCCCGTCGCGGCCGGGCACACTGGGGTGGCGAGGAACCGCATGCTCAGCTGCAGGTGGCGGGGCGCATCGGCCGTTTGCGATCCGATCTCCTGCACTACAGCAACGAGAGCATCGACCGCCAGGTTACCAAGATTCCTCCTTACAGCACCGCCTTCGTTCAGGCGTCGCGGCATTCCGGTCGGCGGGCCACTTGGGTGGACCTGCTCTTCCGTCCGGCGTGGCGGTTTCTGCGGGGATACCTCTTCAAGGGCGGGTTCCTCGACGGTCTTCCCGGTTATTACATCGCCTGGGCCAATGCCTTCACGGTCGCCACGCGCTACACCAAGCTGCGCGCGGCCGATCAAGGTCTCGAGTCGGTGTCCGATCGGGCACCCCGCACCCCTCGCTGAGAACCCGACGGGAGAAGTATCTGGGCCACGAGGGCGCTGAACGCGTCACGGGTAATTTCAGTGATCCCACGCCTTGGGATCAATGCCTCACCTATTTGCGACGGGTGACCACGAGCAGTTGCTCGCTGAAGAGCATCGCCGGGTCGGAGAGCCAGCGATTGAGGGACTTCTCGGTTTGCTTGAGCACCGGATTGCGGCGGGCGTCTTTGTCGACGGTCAGGCGGCAAGCCAGCCAGACCAACGGCCAAAGGGGTGAGAGCAGCACCGACTTGAATTTCAACTGGGTCAGTCCGAGCCGCAGGATTTGAAAACCTTCCCAGCCGAGGACGGCATGGATGAGGGAAAAATCCACGGGCCCGATGTGGAAGGCGTAACGATCGGAGGACTTCTGGTCCCAGCCCACTCGCCGGCGGATGAGCTTATGCTTGCCAGTCAAAAAGAACTGCAGCCGCGAATGCAAGCGTTGCAGGTTCGGGGTGCTGAAGACAAAAAACCCGCCGCTCCGCACAACCCGCGATACTTCGGCGACGATGTGGAATTGCGAATCGAGATGTTCCAAAACCTCAGTCATGAGCACGACATCGAAGGAGTTGTCCTCGAAGGGCAGTCGTTGTTGGAGGTCCACACCGGTGGTGATGGGAATGGCGTCCAGACGAACGCGGTTCTCGATGATGTAGTCGTCGTCGCGGAAGTGGGTGCCGTGGACATGGCATCCGTCGGCGGCCAGTTGCGACAGCACCTCGCCCTCGCCACAGCTCAGATCAAGGATCGAAAGGTTGGGGTACCCTTTCAGGCGGCGGACTTCCCGGACCACGGCATCGGCGATGAAGGCTTGCGGCATCGGCCCTCATCAAGCCGTTCGAGACCCGGCCGCGGCAACCCAGAAAAAGTCAGGTTTTCCAACTGCGCCGTCACTCCCTTTGCCACCGGCTCACGGACGCCTCCGGAAAACCGCCTGCCGGTCCCCATCCGAGCGGGAGAACTTCGGTACCGTGCGGCCCCAGACTCACATAAGATTCATCCGTGACTGGGGAAGCTGGTTCGCAGCAGCCACTTTGAGCCCGGTGGGCCTGGGCGAATGTAACCATGTTTTCCTTGCTCCAGAGCCGGGGTTGCCAGCCTGATGGAGTTGGGAAACGCATGACCGAAACCATCAAACAGGATGTCATCGTCGGGGTGGATCTGGGGGGGACCAAGATTTTGGCCGGAATATTTACCCCCCAGCTCCGGTTGCTCCAGACGGTCAAATTGAGCACCAAGGCTTCGCGGGGTTTTGAATCCGTGGTGGAGCGCGTTGCACGGTGTGTCCGGGATGCGGTGGACGAGGCCGACCTTTCGCTCAAGCAAGTTCGCGGGGTCGGGATCGGAGCCCCTGGGGCCATCAACCCCGAATCCGGTGAGGTAATTTTTGCGCCGAACCTTCAGTGGAAGAATGCGCCGCTGCAAAAAGCCCTAGAAAAACACTTGGGTGTCCCGGTGTTTGTTGAGAACGACTGCAATGCCTGCACGCTGGGTATTCATGAGGTTGAGCTGAAGGGCAGGTCCCGCAGTTTGCTGGGTATTTTCCTAGGCACCGGTATCGGCGGCGGCCTCATTTTGGACGGCCAACTTTATTCGGGTTTCAACCGCACGGCGGGTGAGGTGGGGCACATGGTCATTCAAGTGGGCGGTCCCAAATGCAGTTGTGGCAACAGTGGCTGCTTTGAGGCCTTGGCCAGTCGGACCTCCATTTTTCGCGAATTGGCCCGACGGGTGAAGGAAGGCGAGAAGACTTTGCTCACTGAGTCGCTGAAGGAAGGGGAGAGCATCGTTGATCTCAAGAGCGGCGACTTGCGCAAGGCTCTCCGCAAAGGAGACAAGTTGGCAGCCAAGGTGCTTCAGGAAGCGGCCAAACATACGGGCATCGCCGTGGCCAACCTTGTGAATATTTTGAGTCCGCAGACGGTGGTCTTGGGCGGCGGTGTGATGGATGCCCTCGAGGACGACCTCATGCCGATTATCCTGGAGACAGCCCGCAATTACTCCATGCCCGGCACTCTCAAGGATGTTGAGATCCTGGCCAGCAAGCTGGGCGATGCGGCCGGAATCACCGGCGCGGCGGTGTTAGTTCGCCAGCGCCTCAAGCTGACGGACTAACGCAGAACGACTTAAAGGGATCGTTCCGGCGAATCTACTTCAGAATCCGTTTCGGGGTCGGTTTCATCCAAGTCGTTGCCGATGAGTGGGGTGCCCTCCGCATTGCCGCCGGTGCTGCCGCCGGCTCCGATCATCACCACAAATTCCCCCTTGCGCGGGCGACGGCTCCACTCGGCAAGCAATTCCTCGGGAGTGCCGCGCAGCCACTCTTCAAACTTCTTGGTTAACTCGCGGGCCAGCACCACCCGACGCCCCGGCAGAATCCGTTGGAGTTCTCCCAGCAGGCGCTCCACGCGGAAGGGGGATTCGTAGAGAACGAGGGTTCCGGGGATGGCACCCAGTTCCGCCAGACGTCGGGCCCGTTGCCCCGATTTGTGAGGCAGGAAACCTGCAAAGTGGAAGGATTCGGTCGGCAGTCCGCTGGCGGTCAGACCTGCCACCAGTGCGCAGGCCCCGGGAATGGACTCCACCCGAAGCCCTGAGGCCAGAACCTCGGCCACGATGCGTTCTCCCGGATCGCTAATGCCGGGCGATCCGGCGTCGGTCACCAGGGCTACGGTTTCGCCACAGCGCAACCGGTCGAGAATTTCCGCGCCCCGTCGGGCCTCATTGAAACGGAAATAGCTGATCATTTGTTTTCGAAGCCCGAAATGGGTCAGCAATTGGCCGGTGTGCCGGGTGTCTTCGGCGGCGACCACCGAGCACTCTCGAAGCACCCGCAGGGCCCGCAAGGTGATGTCCTCCAGGTTTCCGATGGGTGTGGCCACCAGGTACAGCGTACCGGGGACGAGCGGGGCCGAGGCCGCTGGGTTGGCCTGAACGGGGCCCGAGGGCGGTGGCACTGTCTCCATGCCTCCAGCTTACCGTCGGAGTCCGCACCGGTGACACCAGAAAAACCTTGGGGGAAAGCGCATCGGCCAATCTGCTCTGGAAACCCCAATAAAAGCCCTCGTTGCCGCGTTGCAGGCGCAGGCCCATCGTCTAGAATCCGGCCATGCCAAGTTTCGACATCGTCTCTAAGGTCAGTTCAATGGAGGTGGAAAACGCCATCAGCCAAGCTCAGAAGGAATTGCTGACCCGCTTCGATTTTAAGGGGTCCGGTGCGGAGATCGTTTTGGAGAAGAGCGAGATCAAGATGCGGGCTCCCGATGCCTTCAAGATGACGGCTCTGGTTGAGATCGTGATGCTCAAGTTGGCCAAACGGAGTATCTCCGCCAAGAACATCGACGCTGGCGAGGCCGAGTTGTCGCCCCTAGGGCATGCTCGTCAGACCATTAAGATCAAGCAGGGCATTGAAAGTGTCGCCGCCAAAGAGATTAGCAATTTTGTCCGGGGGTTGGGTCTCAAGGTGACCGCGTCCATCCAGGGCGATGAGTTGCGGGTCGCCGGCAAAAACCGGGATGATTTGCAGGCCGTGATGACCGCCTGCCGGGCTCACGATTTTCCGGTAGCCCTCAATTTTGTGAACTTCCGCGACTGACCCGCCGACTTCCAACCCCTAAGCTTTCTACTTTCACGTCATGGCCACCTTATCAACCGAGCAACAAGCAACCGCCCGCCAGTGGATCGCCGAGGGCATGAAGATCTCCGATTTCCAGCGCCGGCTCGAAACGGACTTCGCCCTCAAACTGACCTACATGGAGGCGCGCTTTCTAATCGATGACCTGAAAGTGATTCCGAAGGATCCAGAGCCGCCGGCTCCTCCGGTCGCCCCCGTTGTTCCCGCTGCGTCGGCTCCCGCTGTCGGCACCGTCGAGCCCGACGAGGTGGTGCCGCCGGAGGGAAATTTGGGAGGCGGCAATGTCCAGGTCACCGTGGATGCTGTGACCCGCCCCAACGCCATGGTGAGTGGCCGGGTTCGGTTCTCCGATGGTCAGGGTGCGGCGTGGCTCATCGACACGCAGGGTCGCCCCGGCCTGGTCGCCGACGAGAAGGGGTATCGCCCTTCCCAGCCGGACTTGATGGCGTTTCAGGTCAGTTTGGAGCGCGAACTGGCCAAGCTGGGGTATTGATTAGCCGTGAGTGATTCCGCAGCCGTTAGTTCTCCGGCTTCCCCTCGTTTGCCCGTTGTGACGGGCTCCGGAGCGGCGACGGTGATCCTCCTGCGCAATCGTCAGAAAGACCGCCCGTTGCGGGTGAGAGCCCTTCGCCAGATCACCTTGGACCTCCTGGAGGCCATGGGTTTGGAGGCTGAGGTGGGATTTCATTTTGTCTCCCCGCGAGAAATGGCTCGGGTGAACTGGCGATTTCTCCAGCACGAGGGGTCGACCGATGTCATTACCTTCGACCATGGCTCGACGCCCGAACGTGTGTATGGCGAGTGCTTTATTTCGGTCGCCGACGCCGTGGATCAGGCTCAGGCCTTCCGAACGACCTGGACTGAAGAGGTGATCCGATACGTCATCCATGGCCTCTTGCACCTTCGCGGATACGATGACTTGGAGCCGGTATTGCGGCGTTCCATGAAGCGGGAGGAGAACCGCTGGGTCCGCTGGGTAGACGGTCGTCACCACGAGTTGGAGAGGCCACTGGCCGCCCCGGTTCGATCGGCCTCCCGACCTGGGGCGACGACTGCCCCATGATCGCCCAACGATCCGAAGGCATCGTCATCCGCCTGCGCCCCCTCGGCGACACCAGCCTAATCGTCCACTGGTTGACTCCTGAACACGGTCGTCTGGCCACCGTGGCCAAGGGAGCCCGCGGGCCGAAGTCGGTCTTTCGCGGTAAGCTCGATTGGTGCTTCGAGAGCGAGTTCTCCTTCCGCCGTAACCCCAAGGGTAATCTCCATTCGTTGAGCGAAGTCGTTGTCCGGAACACTCATGGCTCCCTGAGACGGGAGCTCGTCTCCCTAGAGTTGATCGCCCATGCGGTGGCCACGCTGGAGCAGGTCACGGAAACGGAAACCCCCCAACCTGAGGCGCATCGGCTCTTCCTTGAGTTCCTGGCATTCTTAGAGATCCAGGGTCCCATGGCTCGGGCGCAGTTCGCATGGGATTTGCGCTTTTTGGCCATCCAAGGTCTCCAGCCCGATCCCGAAGGGTTGTCCCCGGAAGTCCGTGCTCTGATGGAGACGTTGTTGGAGGCGAACTGGAGCGAACTCGCGGCCCTCGAAGTCCCTCAGGAGACCGTCCGGAGTCTCCGTCAGTTCCTGCACGGATTTTGGATCCATCAGTTCGGCCGCTTGCCGGGCAATCGCAATGTGCGTCGCTAATCGGCGCCCTCGCTGCCGACGAGTGACCGCAGACGGGCGGGCTTTGAGCGGGTACCTGACTTCAAAAAGAAAACCCGGAGGGCGGTGGAACGACCTCCGGGCCAGAATCTTCAGAAGCACCGGTTCAAGCCTGTTTGCCGGAACCGTTCGGGGATGGGGGTGGGACGGGTGCCGGAACCATGATGGCCCCGGCGGCGGGGAGTGATCCGAGTCCTGCTTGTGCGGGTTTTGGGATCATTGTTTCCACATCGTCAACCAAGCTTAAGCTTTGCCATCGTGGTTTAGTGATTGCCGCCTCTCACCAAAACGCCCAAAGACTGCCTAATTATTGTCGGAATGCCCCTTTTTGACCAAAATCCGGTGTGTCCTATCGAGCCAAAGCCCTGCCTTGGAGCTGTCCCTCAGGTGTTTCTAACGGTGGATTGTTTCTGCAAAGGCTGTGCTGCCTTTGAGACGACACGCCCGGGTGCTTGTTGCCGGAGCGATTGGTTCGCATAGTTGCCAACGCGATGCCCGCCGACTTCGCCCATCTGCACCTTCACACCGAGTTCTCCCTGCTCGACGCTGCCTGCCGCCTCGACCGGTTGATGGCCCGGGCGAAGGAGTTAGACTTCCCCGCTGTCGCCATGACCGATCATGGCAACATGTTCGGGGCGATCGAGTTCTACTCAGCCGCCAAGAAAGCCGGCATCAAACCCATCCTCGGTTGCGAGGTGTATATCGCTCCCGGATCGCGCCTGGAAAAGAAACAAGGCTCTGGGGGAATGCGCGATGTCTATCACCACCTGGTGCTGCTGGCCCGCGACGAGATCGGTTACAAGAACTTGATCAAGCTGGTCACCTCCGCCCATTTGGAGGGGTATTATTACAAGCCCCGCATCGACAAGGAGATCCTAGCCGCGCACGGACAAGGCCTGATCGGCTTGAGCGGTTGTCTGGCCAGTGAGATTCCGGAGGCCATCCTTAAGGACGATCTCAAGCGCGCCCGGAACACGATCGATTTCTTCAAGCAGACCTTCGGGCCGGGAAATTTCTACCTCGAACTCCAGAATCACGGCATTCCGGAACAGGCCAAGGTCAACCGACAGCTCATTCCCTGGGCCAAAGAGTTCGGGCTCAAGTGCGTCGCGACCAACGACGTTCACTATGTTCAGAAGGACCACTCGCGGGCGCACGACTGTCTCATTTGCATCGGCACCCAGTCGCAGTTGAGCGACGCCAAGCGGATGCGCTACCAGCAGGAGCAGTTCTTCCTGCGGTCGGCTCAAGAAATGAAGCACCTCTTCACCGAGGTGCCTGAAGCGGTCCTCAACACCGTAGAGGTGGCCGAGAAATGCAATTTGGAGATCCGCTACGGCAAGGGTGCGGAGCATTACCCGGTATTCCAGCCGCCCGAGACGTGGACCCGTGAGGGATACTTGCGCAAGCTCCTCTGCGACGGCCTGCGCCTCCGCTATTCCATCCAGGCCCATGTCGACGGCTCGACCATCGTGGTCGAGGCCGTGACCCACCCGGAACGGTTGGTGTTCCTCTTTCCCCCACCGCCCGCCCCGGAGGTCGACGCAACCGCTAGCCCGATCAGTCCGGCCCCAGAGGCGTCATCGGTTCCGCAGGCGCCACCGGATCCGGTCTTAGTTGAAGCGGCTGTACGCAAAATTCTTGATCGCCTCGAGCTGGAACTCGGGGTCATCGAGAAGACCGGCTATGTTTCGTATTTCCTGATCGTCGGTGACTTTGTTCGTTGGGGCCGCGACCACGGTATCGCCTGCGTGGCGCGCGGATCGGCCGCCGGATCGATGGTCACCTATTTGCTGGAGATCGCGAACGTCGACCCGCTGCGCTATGGGTTGCTCTTTGAGCGCTTCCTCAATCCGGAGCGTGTCAGCCCGCCCGATATCGACATCGACTTCGCCGACGACCGTCGCGCGGAGGTAATCCGGTACGTCCGGGATAAGTACGGCCGCGATGCCGTCGCTCAAATCATCACCTTCGGCACCATGGGCGCGAAGTCGGTTATTCGCGATGTGGGTCGCATTATGGGATTGGCGGTCGGTGACGCCGACCGACTGGCCAAGATGATCACCGACGTAAAGTGGGGCCTGAAGGACGCGCTCCAGAAGAACGCCGAGTTCAAGCAGGCCTACGACGAGGAAGAGGTGACCCGCGAACTCATCGACACGGCCCTCCTCCTAGAAGACCAGACCCGCAGCGTCGGCGTTCATGCGGCCGGCGTGGTCA
>Ga0114977_10001770_pt1 | contig 14193 bp, 15 predicted proteins | sample S_130805_MF_Meta_FD_87026 | JGI IMG/M metagenome (GOLD analysis project Ga0114977, IMG submission 87026) | Freshwater microbial communities from Lake Simoncouche, Canada to study carbon cycling - S_130805_MF_MetaG | ecosystem: Environmental > Aquatic > Freshwater > Lake | place: Lake...
GCTGGCAAAGTGATAATGACTTTGCCCACTTTTGCCTGCACTGCCGCCTCAAATATTGCAACCGCGATTGCGTAACTCTTCGTACATCCAGCCGAGTCGTACATGGTTGGGGTCAATAATGCAGTGACATACAGTGCATCGGGTCGGCGTAAACGAACAACATCAACAAATTCTGGAATCGTCACATCAAGAGTGTGAATGCGCAGTGCACCGTCAACAGCTGATAAGCGCGCTGCCGCAAGATTCGCTAGAGACCCAGTTGATAAATCATCAACAACATCAACCCGTGCACCATCTGAAAGCAAGCGATCGACAATGTGTGAGCCGAGGAACCCAGCACCACCGACAACCATGACTGCACCCGGCTGCTTGGCAACGCTGCGCTGGGTCATGACCGCACTCTAAACGGCAGTTGGGTCAGGAACAAACGCATGTTCCATGGTGGCGCCTTCAGGAATGACACCGGTGACACCGACAACAGTGTCAATGATCGTCGCTCGCTCTCCGACGGTTCCCATCACAATTGAATCGCGAATTAAAGCACCTTCATGAATGACGGCTCCCGCAAGAATCACCGAATCATGCACACTTGCTCCTGGGGCAACAATTGCGCCAGAAGACACCAGGCTGTGCTCGATCAATGCAGTCGGATGAACGTCGGCGCCACTCTCGACACTGGGCGCTGACAAACGTCGGCGAACGCCATCGATCATGTCTAGGTTGGCCCGGCGATACGGCTCGGGGCGGCCCGTATCAATCCAATAATCATCAGTCGCCATTGCAAACAAACGGCCATCATCGACAATAAGCGGGAAGATTTCACGTTCGATAGAAACCTTGCGACCAGTTTCAATACGCTGCAAAACCGATGGTTCAAGCACATATGTTCCGGCGTTGATCAAATTACTCGGAGCCGTTCCAGGCGCTGGCTTTTCAACAAATCGTTCAACGCGTCCGTCCGCATCCATAGCAACCACTCCGTAAGCCGATGGGTCATCAACTGGAGTCAGGTGAATCGTTGCTTCAGCCTTCTTTGCTCGGTGAAAAGCAATTAATGAACCAACATCAAGATCAGTCAGCACATCGCCGTTGACCACGACAAACGTGTCGTTGATGCCAGCGTGATCGGCAGCAAAACGAATTGCGCCCGCTGTATCGAGGGGTTCTGGTTCAACGGCGTAATGCAATCGCACGCCGGCACAGGTCCCGTCAGGGAAGGCATCAATGAATGGCTCCGGTTTAAATCCGAGCCCAAGGACGACCTCGTCAATTCCTGCAGCCGCCAACATCCGCACCAAATTTTCAACAATGGGACGATGCCCAACGGGCAGCATTGGTTTAGGAGTTGTAAATGTCAGTGGTCGCAGTCGGGTTCCGAACCCGCCGACTAACACCACCGCACGCATCAGCCAGCAGTCGTGGTCGGTCCAGCCGGAGCAACTGTCGTTGCTGCCGTGGTTGTCGAAACACTTGGAACAGTCGTTTCACCAGGCACAGTCGTTGCACCAGGAATGGTCGTTGCACCAGCAACGGTTGTCGTGGTCTGACCAGTCGAACCACCGTCGGCAGCACCAAGTTCAGGCAACGAAGCAGCCGACGGAGGCAGCTCTGCTTGAGTACCAGCAGGTGCAAAAACAACTGCGAAGGCCATGCCATCTTGGCTAAGTCGAACATCTTTGAAATTGGTGATCGATGTCGTGTACTTGTCAGGCGTGTCGAAAGCATCGAAGGCATACACAACAAGTTCACCGTCAACAGACTTGCCGTCTTTGTCGGTGCACTTGGTCTTGCCTTCTTCGTACACGGCCCCACCTTGGTCGGCCGGCATTTCGAGTTTGGTGTCGCTGAGCTTGATTCCGTAGACATCAAGGAAAACACCCAACTTGGCATTTCGGCCAGTGGCTTCCGACGAATACGGGTGCCAGTGAATCACGCCATCGTCGTGACTATGAATACCAGTACGACGGAATCCTTCGCTCAGCAACTGTCCTGCTGAGTCTTGCTCTTCTTTATTGCCTTGTAGATCGGGCAGCCACTGATCGCAGGCATAAAAGCCATACGACGCGTGCCAGTGATCTTCAACTGTTGGAGGAACATTCTGATCGGGGATCGAGGCCCGCGAATACACAATGAGGGCAGCACCGAATACGGCGATACCCACAATCAAAGCGGGGAACAATGTTCCACCTTGAAAACGAACTTTGCGCCCTTTGCCCTTTTGAGCGAGCCGAGCGACTTTTTTGGCTGACGATGCCTTACCCACGAGGGAGAAAGGCTACCTGCATTAACCCGTAAATGCCGAGCATGCGCCTGATTATGAACTGAACTTGTCCTCACCGACCCTGACGGATGCCGCTGACTGTGCCGCTGACTATGCCACGAACTGCCGTGACGTACTGCTGGGCCACCGACGTCGGCGAAGCGACTTGTTCCACAAACTGCCGAGCCCGCTCGCCCATCTGGCGAATTTCACTGAAATCAGCCAACATCGCTCGTAATGCCTCAATCAGGGCTGCCGAGTCGTCGGGTCGCACGGCGTGACCACATTTTGCGCCATCAATGAGACGGGTGACTTCAGTCCCTGGATCGATAGCGGCAACAACCGCTCGACCCGCCGCCATCACCGAGTACGTCTTCGATGGAACGCTCACCTTGCCAAGGCCTCGCTTTAAAAGAACCGCATGGATGTCGGCGGTTGCCAAGACTTCCGACAAACGCTCAATCGGTTGATAATCGCCGAAAATGACGTTGGTCAATTTCTTGGCTTCAACCTCAAGCGTCGACCGCGCCGCACCTGACCCATTCACCACAAAAGCAACGTCAGGGAATTCGCGCGCGGCATCGAGGAGCAAGTTCAACGACTGCGAAAAGCCGACATTGCCGGCGTACATCACAACCGGACGATCGTCGATACCAAGTTCGAGGCGATACTTCGTCATTCGGTCAAGCGGCCGAATGACTTCGGTGTCGACAAAATTTGGGATCACCACAACTTTGCTCGCTTGCACTGGCGGCAATTTCGCGACGACGTTGTCGCGCAAATCATCGGATAACACAGTCACGAGGCTCGCTGAGCGATAAGAGATCTTCTCAAGCCAACGAGAAACCTTGATGACCGCAGCATTTGTAATTGCGCCAGTTTCAATGGCGGCATCGGGAAAAACATCTTGAATATTAAAAACCAATGGGGCTCTGCGGCCCTTTGCAATTAACCAACCGCTTAATCCGAGAGTGAGTGGCGGCGACATTGCAATGACCGCATCCACGCGATGCCGATCGCCACGAACTCGTCCAGCCTGTAAGCCAGCAAAAATTGAAATCACTGAAAAGCCAATAAATCCGAGGGCTCTGCGCCACAAGTTTTTCTTATCGTCACCAGCAAATGGATTGAGACGCGTCACGGATCCCCATGTCGTCAACGTCGTTCGAGTGCGCCAAGTTGTCTGGGTCCACTCGCTTTCAACACGATGCTCGCGATACCAAGGCAATGCGGTCACTACATGTATTTCGTGACCCAACTTGGCAAGTTCATGAACAATTGTTGTCATCACCACACCAGTAGGCGCCGTGTCAGGTTCAAAGTGAGGACAAAGTACGACCAACTTCAAAGGTTGTCCAATTTGCCGCGCTTCATTCATGACAAAGCCAATCGGTATGCCGATGCAAGCGCCCGACCAGACGCTTCAGCCGTGAAATTCTCTAACCGTCGCGTCGATGCCTCAAGGTATTGAGCACGCCTTGATTCAACGAGATCAAGCGCCCCTGCCCATGCATCAATGTTTAACGGCAATACCAGGCCGGCATCACCAACCACTTCAGGCAGACAGGTCCGATCACTGCAAATCACCAGAGTGCCTAGTGCCATTGCTTCAATGACTGGTGCCCCAAAACCTTCATATTCACTCGGGAAAACGAGTGCTTTTGACATTTTGATCAATCCATCGCGATCGGCGTGGCTGACTCGACCCAACTCCGTGACACAAGTTGTCAACTCAGCCGAACTAGCACGCTGACTGACCGCCTCTTCTGCTGCACCGGCAGCTCCAATGAGAACCAGCTGCACACCTTGAGCCTTCCAAGATTTTTCCATGACATCAAGTAAGAACAGGTGACCCTTATGCGGATGCGTCATTGCCGGCAACAAAACAATCGGTGCGTCCCCAAGTGAGTACTTAGATCGCAGTTCGGCTTCACCCGTTGCATTCAGACCAAGGGTGCTTTCAATTCCGTGTTGTACAACCACGATCCGACCAGGATCGACCCCGTAGGCATCAACGACTGTTTGTTTGACGAATTCGGTTGGAACAGCAATGACATCAGCACGTCGAGCCGATCGAGGCATCACAGTTTGTAGATAAGCAAGTTTGTGTGATCGCACATACTGCGGAAACTCTCGATATTGCAGATCGTGAATCGTCAAAACAGTCGGACTTCGATGACGAGACGGAATCGTGCCTCCACCGTGATGCACTAAGGCTGCACCTTTAGATTGTGCATACAACCATGTTGACTCAGCTAACACTCGGCGGGGTCGCGAACGTCCATCAAGATCAGACTCATTAATTCGGTGAATATCGGCAACATCGGGATGCGCAGAAATGAATCCTTTTGGAGCACATACCGTGATATCAAATTCTGATTGCGAAACCCCCAACAGTTGGCGGACCAAATAATCTTCGCTGCCCCCAACCGCACCAGGAACACACCACATCAGATTGACAGTGACAGCCACTTTTCCCGGTGATGTGTTCAACCGATGACCTCACGGTACGCGGCAACGGTGAGTCGCGCAGTTTCAGACCATTGCCGACGTGCGGCTTGGCGCAGACCCCAAATTGACAACTCTTGACGTCGAGAAAGTACTTCATCAATACCGCGCGCTATATCTTCAACATCAAATGGGTCGACCAAAACGGCGGCTCCACCGGCTACTTCTTCAGTTGAAGTTCCGAGACTTGTCACTACTGGAGTCCCATACGACATCGCCTCAAGCACTGGCATCCCGAATCCTTCGCGTTCGCTCGGATAACAAAATGCTGCGGCGCTCGAATACAAAGCTGGCAAATCAGAATCAGCAACAAATCCGATGAACTGAACCGAACTTGTCGGACTGACGCCAGTTTCGCCCCAGCCCTGCGAACCTGCCACGACTAGTGGTAGCGAACAATTTGATACGGCCATCGCATCAACGAGGCGACGCAAGTTTTTCCGCGGCTCGACAGTGCCGACAAAAAGCAAGTACTCAGTTGGCAGCGAGTATTTCGCACGGACAGCGGCGATATCAGCATCCGTCACTGGTTGTGATTCGACGCCCAAAGGAACAAGCCGTAAACGATCGGCGTTAATGCCGGCTCGCTCTGCATCAAGCATCGTGACAGTTGAAGGACATAAAACGATTTCTGCTCGTCGGCGAATTTCAACCAAACTTCGTTCAAAGATTCGTACTCCGTGTCGTGTGAAGTGATCGGGACGATGTCGCCAGGCCACATCATGCAATGTCACCACTAATGGCGCTCGAGACGGCGCAGGAATTAAACCAGTGCAATGCAACACATCAACAGGTCCTGTTGCCCGCTCGATCTGCGGCCAACCAAAACGTAACCAAGTTTCGTACAGCAACGGTCTCCGGAAGGGTAATGAATGAATGGGGATCGGCGGAACAAATGATGGTTCGGGCGGCCGACGATGAGTACCAGCGACACCTACCAACTCGACACCTTGGATATCTCCAAGTGCGACAGCTGCACGAATAGCCGCCGACGCCGTCCCTCCAGGTACGCGATGCCAACACTGTTCAAATGTGTAGGCCACGCGAATAGGTGCTTGCACCCCTCTATCTTGCCCGATTTCAGTTGGTTCCACGCACCACTTGACGGTCATAATTGACAGATGCCAATTCATATCCTCGGAATATTCGGAAGCTTGCGTCAAGAATCATCAAATCAAGGACTGGTGAAATTGGCCCAGAAATTGACACCGACTGATGTCACATTCACTTTCTACGACAAGATCGGATCACTGCCGTTTTATAACGAGGATCTCGAAGATTCATCGCGCACTCCAGCCAGCGTCGTCGAATGGCGCAACTTAGTTAAATCCGCTGATGCACTCTTCATCGCTGGACCTGAATACAACTTTGGACCATCGGCAGTTCTGAAAAATGCAATCGATTGGGCCACTCGACCGATGGGTCAGCATGTGTTGTCCGGAAAAGCAATCAGTTTGATTAGTTCATCCGGCGGCACTGGTGGTGCCCACATGATCGAACAACTTGGTGGAGTCTTGGGCTTACTTGGCAACACCGTGATCTCCGAACCGAATGGTCAGATCCCTAAAGGCGCCGAAAGAATCTCGACCAACGGCACGACAACAGATCCTGCGATTGAGGCCTTGGTCAGCGATCGCCTTCAGGCGCTGATCGACACCGCCAATAACTTAGGAAAATGACACGTCTTCGCTGATTGCGAAAGCGGTCTCTGGAACATTCTCCACGCGCCATAACGCTTCACCCGAAGCATTTGTTGACGACCAAGTCGCATCAACTCCCGAGCGCAACTCCACATCGTGCGAACCAGACACTTCCCAGATCACTGCGGCGTTCTGACCATGCCAACGAACTGCAAATGACACTCGGTGATCGAGCCCAACGGCAATGCCATGCACCTCAAACTGAACCCCTAAACGCTCGGGCTTTATTCCACCGGGCAGCAATGTCATCACGCCATCATCGGACATCTCGGCGAATTCTTTCTCGACTTCGCCAACGAGCAAATTCACGTCCGAACCATTTACATCAGGCGAACCGCTACGCAACATCGCCATCAAGGACGATTTCTTTGAGCCAACAATTTTGGCGACAACTTTTCTTAAGTCAACTAACGCTCTCTCTTGCTCCACACCAAGCAAATATGCCGCAGCCTTGAGACCCGTCAGCGCATCGGCTTTGGCTATGCGACCTCGTTTGGCCGCACGCGAAATTGTCTCAACTGCTCCAGATAGTTCGACTAAATCTGTCTCGTTCAAATCCATTCGCTTCAGCTCACGCTCTTCCAGCAACCAGCGCACAGCCGCATCTGGAGCATCACTAAATGAAGCAGGATTTAAGGCAATTTCGGTACGTTCGACCACGATCAATTCGTCAACCCGTTGACTATCGCGGAGATCGGAAATGGTAAATCGTGAAGCCCGCTCGCTCAATGAAACCCACCCGCGGGCAACTGCCGTCCAATCAGCAAAATCGGCAATATTTAATTGAGCAGCGTTTAATTGAGCAGCGTTTACTTGAGCACGGTTGAGGCCAGACACCGATGCAGAAATCACCAATGCTGCACGCACTGATGTGCGATGCCCCACTGGTATCACGGTCGGTTCACGAGGAATCTCGAGACCTGGTGCTGGCCATTCTCCGGCAGATGACCGAACCGCAACTGGTCGCGAGACAAGTAAGTCTTGGCGATCAATGGCAATAGCAATCGCCATTGGCGAATCATTTTCAAATTCCATCATGAGAGCAGAACTACCCAAACGGCCTGTCGCAACCCAGACCCGCTGGATGACATCTCCACCCGGAATTCGTACACGAGTTTCAAGAACTGGCGCACCATCAACAGATCGTTGTCGTACTGCGACTTCATCGGCAGGAATATGCCAACGATCATCTGCTGCCACATACCACTTCACCGCTTCAGTGTCGTCCCACGGATAGACGTCACCAGCAGTGGTCACAGTTGCACGCCACGGTTGGCCAAGAATTCCGATTGTTCGCCCGTGAACCGTTAACTCATTTGGTACTTCATTTGGTACTTCACTTGACACTGTCTTAACCAATTTCACTTCTCCGTCGTCTTTGCATCAGTTGCGCAACCGCATCTGCCGCACTTCGTCCTTCGTGGCATACCGCCACCACTTGTTCAGTGATTGGCATTTCGACGGAATAACGCCGAGCCAAGTCAAGCACAGCGGGCGAACTCTTGACACCTTCGGCGACCATGGTCATCGATTCCAAAATGTCGCTGATTGATTCGCCCTCACCAAGACGCCGTCCAACCATGTTGTTTCGGCTTTGTGTTGATGCACATGTTGCAATCAAATCGCCCATGCCCGCCAGACCCGCGAAGGTATACCCATCCCCACCCATCGCCATACCTAAGCGCGACATTTCGGCTAGCCCTCGAGTAATCAGCGTTGCTCTGGTGTTGTCACCAAAACCCATACCTGCCGCCATTCCCGAAGCAATCGCGATGACGTTCTTGACGACCCCGGCCACTTCACAACCAACGATGTCGGGATTGGAGTACACCCTCAATGTGGGCTGAGAAAATATCTTTTGCAATTCGTCAGCGATCACTTTGTCGTTGATCGCCACAACCGCCGCTGCTGGTTGACCCTGCATGATTTCTCGAGCCAGGTTCGGACCAGTGAGAACTGCAACGGGATGACCCGGCATCACATCACTCACGACTTCACTCATTCGCTTCAATGAACTTCGTTCTAATCCCTTAGACAAGCTCACAATGGGCACCAACGGACGAATAAACCGCGCTACGTCAGTGGCCACTTCACGGAAACCATGCGACGGCACCGCCATCACCACTACATCGGCGTCACTCACTGCCTGTCCGATGTCAGAAGTGAACTCAAGCGTCTCAGGCAAGGAGAAATCGCTGAGATAATCCGGATTGCTACGAGTCCGAGTCAGGGCATCAGCAAGTTCAGTTCGCCGGGCCCACAAAATGGTTGACGTGTTCGCCGCCGCCAGGCAAGCAACGGTCGTTCCCCATGATCCTGCCCCGATGACAGCAACACGAATTGATGGGTGGTTCACCGCTCGGACCATGATCCGAGCGTATACGGCGCAGAACGACTGTGAGTCGTCCCCACGTTGAGCCAAGGTCATAGGCTCGTATCCGTGGCCCAGCATGTAGCACTCATTGTCCCAGTGCGTGGCTTTGATGACGCGAAAAGCCGATTGAGTTCAGTCTTGAATCCATCTCAGCGACGAGCCCTCGCACAAAACTGTGCCCGAGGTGTGTTAACTCGTACCGCGTCGTGTTCACGATTTGTCGTGTGCGACAACAACGAAGTTGCTCAATGGGCAGTGTCATGTGATGCCACCCCGATTCGTGTGACTTCTCAGGGGCTCAATGCTTCGCTGACCGAATCCATCCCACTCATTAGCCACCACTCACCTATTGATCTCTTTCTCATCAGCCATGCCGATCTGCCTTTATCCGAGCCGCTCGATCAAATCATTGAGAGTTTGCAAACTAATGATCATGAAACGTCAATCATCATCTGTCCCGATCGACACCACGACGGCACCAATGTTTTAGGTATCCCGGCAGCGCTCATCGGCAGTTGGAAGTTTCAATACGGGCAAGGTTCATTCGCTCAGCACTTGCAACAGGCCAAGGCCACTCATCTGCCGATTCGTGTCATCGAAGATCATCAGATCGGACTTGACATTGACACCGCAGATGATCTCCAACATCGTGATCTCATCAATATCTTGCCAACTCTTATTCCCGAATGGACGAACCCGTGACTCAAAGTAACGAACCAGGTCAGCCTGCTCCCGCAGTCAATACCAAGATCTCGAGTGTTGATGTAGATACACCCTCTGTTGCACTGGCGATTGGTGCCCATCCCGACGATATTGAATTCGGTTGTGGTGGAACCCTTGCCAAGTGGGCGCAAGCCGGTTGCCTCGTCCATCACTTGGTCCTCACCGATGGATCGAAAGGCACCTGGAACGCTGATGCCGATATCACGCAATTAATTGCTCAGCGTGAAATCGAACAACGAGAGGCTGCTCGTCGACTGGGAGCACAAGGCGAAGTTGTTTTCATGCACCAAGTTGACGGAGACCTCACTGACACTCGTGAACTTCGTGGTGAGATCGCCCGCCAGATTCGTCGACTTCAACCCCAAGTAGTACTCGGCCATGATCCGTGGAAGCGTTACCGTCTTCACCCCGATCATCGTCACGCCGGATTTCTCACCTGCGATGCCATCGTCGCCGCCCGCGATCCACATTTCTTTAAAGAACACGGCATCGCCCATCACCGCCCACAACATTTATTGCTGTGGGAGGCCGATGAACCCGATCATGGTGAAGATATTGGAAGTTTTATGGATCAGAAGATTTCTGCACTGCTCGCTCATGAATCACAATTTGAAAGCACCATGAAGGCAGTCGACCAAGAGGCTCTCGAGAAATTCTCGCAGCGGATGCGTCAGCGCATGATCGAGCTTGGGCAACGTATTGATCGTCCCGCCGGCGAGATCTTCAAGAAAATCTCCGACCTTTAGCCCAACCTGCTGTCAGATTTTTCGAGTCGGCGCTCCCGCAAATGCTTGAGCGATGCGCATCCATGTGGTCGCCGAATCTCCCAGAACTGTTAAATGAGAATCTGACACAGCTCGCCTTTGCGTCACGACTAAGCAAAAATCTAAGGCATCACCGAGAACTCGCTGATCAGAAGTTTCATCGCCCCAAGTCCACGACTCTCCGTCAGGCGCTGTGAGTTCAACCCGAATCGATTGGCTGTCGTCGGGTAGTTGATTGATCATCAAACTGAATGCTCGTGCTCCCACGCCGATATGGGCGACGTGTTTCAGTCGAGCCGAAGGTGAACGCTCTACCCCAACTGCTTCGGCTACGTCGTGGCCATGAGCCCAACACTCCATCAACCTTGCGGTCAAGAATGACTTCACTGCCATCGACGGTCCGTACCACGGAACTCTGACTGTTGGATCAACTCTCTCGGCAGCATCAATGAGTGCCAATCGTGAATCCCGCCAAGCCTGGAAAAGTTCGACTCCAGGAACCTGTCGACCTAACTCAACTGACAAGTCCCGTGGTGCCGATGACATGAGGTGTTGGCGATCAACTGCGAAGGCCTCAGGGTCATTCATCGCCAAAGCGGCGCGTTCATCAAAAAATTGCAGGTGACTGATTTGGTCAGCGATCGTCCAACCTGGGGAATCTGTCGCCAACCGCCACGTTGCTTCATCAAGATCGGCGACGACCTGGTTGAGTGAATCTTGCTCAGACTCAAGATCGGCGATCATGTCATTCAGTGTCATGAACTCATGGTGGCAGATCGAGCAGACCGGTCATTGGCTCGAACCTGCCAGAAAAAAGAATTGAGCGGGGGTTGCCCCCCGCTCAATCAGTTCCAGTCCCGAAAAGATCGGGATGAAATCACTTTTTCTTAGCTGCTGCCTTCTTACGTGCCGGAGCGCGCTTAGCTGCTGCCTTCTTACGTGCGGGAGCCTTCTTTGCTGCTGCCTTTTTGCGGGCAGGAGCCTTCTTTGCAACCTTCTTTGCTGCTGCCTTCTTCTTGGCGGGAGCCTTCTTGGCCGGAGCCTTCTTTGCTGCTGCCTTCTTCTTGGCCGGAGCCTTCTTAGCAACTTTCTTAGCTGCTGCCTTCTTACGGGCGGGAGCCTTCTTTGCTGCTACTTTTTTGGCCGGAGCCTTCTTCTTTGCTGCCATGGGAATATCCCTTTCTGTTTGTTATTGCTTATTTGTTTGGATTAAGAAACGCTTTGAGCGTCGAGCTCGCAGTGAACTTCATTTGGCGTGACGCAGGAGACTCCATCGAAGCACCTGTCTGCGGATTACGAACCGTGCGGGCGGCACGAACTTTCGTGGTGAACGAGCCGAAGCCCGGCCATGCCACTTTGTCGCCTGTCTTGGTCGCATCCACTAGCTGGTCAAAAAATGCACCCAGCGTGCGCTCGGCGTCCGCCTTGCTCACGTCGGCAACTTTTGCCACTGCGTCGATCAACTCTGCCTTGGTCATTCGGATTTATCCTTCTCAGTTCTCGGGTGGAACTCTCCTTATTTGATAAGCAATGGAGAGCTATTACAAGTATTCATTTAATTGCAAATGCAACAATCGCTCCCCGGACCAAGCGTGTGGCGAAATCGAACCGATAAAACTGCGTCGTGAACGGTCGTGACACAAGCCCATTCCCCGACGAGCAACCACAGTTTGCCATGCGCGCCCAACACTGTGGTGGATGCTGACAGACCTCTGCCCGACTTCCTCGCGCCCTTCCTCTCGTCCGGCAATCGCACCGAACGTTCACAAAAAGTTTGCTCGGAAATCCCATCTGCGGACCTTCGGTCAAGTCACAATGAGATCACTGCACATATTGAGCTAACCAACTTAAAGGGGATTCGGTGACGAAACTGCTGAGGGCCAAAGAACTCACGAATGACACGAGCGATGATGATCTCGGCGGACCCTCATCACAAGCCTCCCCCCGGCACGACAAACCTTCAACAGTTCCGACACGAGTTGTCCTCGACACGTCTGTGCTCATTGCTGACACCAATTGCTTGTTGGCCTATCCCGACTGCGACATCGTCATTCCGCTAACAGTTATTGAGGAATTAGATGGTTTGAAGAGTCGCCCAGATGATGTTGGGCGCGCCGCACGCGCCGCATTGCGCGGTCTCGAAGAGATCCGTATGAAAGCCGGAGGGTCACTCGCCCACCCTGTTCGCATTCACCCCGAAGGAGCAGAGGGATCAAACAACGCCACAGTTCATATCGAGATCAACGGTATCCAAAAGCATCTGTTGAATGAGCACGGACTTGACGCCAACAAGGCAGACAACCGCATCATCGGTGCCGCTCTTGGCCAAGCCAACCATGCTCCGACCCATATGGTTTCCAACGACGCCGCACTTCGCCTGAAAGCCGCGCACCTGGGATTGACCGCTCACGAGCACCACCTCGTCGGCCGCCAATCTTCGTCACGTCCTCTCGGCTGGATCACGGTTGACACATCTAGCGAACTTGTGGACGAGCTCTACGACGGTCGGTCCATTGACGTGGCCGAAGTCGCACCAGCCGGATCTCTCGCCGAAAATTCTTTTGCGATTTTGCGGGCTGGCTCCCAATCTGCCATGGCGCGATGCATCGACGACGGTCTGAATCTCATCCCCCAGGCATCGCCTGAAGCGTGGGGACTTCGCTCGCGTTCAAAGGAACAACGGTTCGCTCTCGAACTATTACTCGACCCTGAAGTCAGCGTCATCGCGTTAGACGGACGTGCCGGAACCGGCAAGACGTTTCTGGCAATTGCCGCTGGCCTCGATCAAGTGGTCGAACAACGGCGATATGAAAAGTTGGCGGTGTACCGACCACTCGTTCCAGTGGGACGAGCCGACGTCGGCTTTTTGCCAGGTGGTCTTGATGAGAAACTCGATCCGTGGATGTCAGCGATTCATGACGCGATCGTCGCATTGACCGATCAACGCTCAAATCGCGAGGCCCGCACCATGATTGATGAACTCATTGCTCGCAATCAACTGTCGCTTGAATCGGTGACCTTCCTGCGCGGACGGTCACTACATCGGCAAATTGTGGTCGTTGACGAAGCACAAAACCTTGAGCCCACCACGCTGAAGACAATTTTGACGCGAATTGGCGAGGGCACCAAAGTGATCTTTACTGGTGACACCAGCCAGATCGATGCGCCGTACCTTGGCGAATCCAACAATGCACTTGCGGTTCTTATTGGGGCTTTCCGTGGGCAGAAGTGCTTTGGACACATCACATTGACGTCTTGCGAGCGCAGTGAAGTGGCCTCGTTAGCCGCCGAGTTGCTCTAACTCTGCGTTTCCTCGTCCGTCCTTCAGAGTGTGACTTTCGCCTATTTCACGAAAACCCTTGACACTTGCCATTTTCGGTTTTAGTGTTAAATGCGTACGACGAGGTCTTGCCCCCTCTTGATCTCGTCGCCCACCCGATATCGGCGGCGAAGCCACAAGCTTCGCCGCCGATACACCAACAACTATTTTGCAAAGGCAGCGTGACATGTCAGCTCTGGAAGCCTTCAAACTCAATGTCGAACCCTCAGCGAACTGGATGGATGACGCAGTCTGCAAAGGCCGTACCAAACTGTTTTTTGCACCAAAGGCTGAACGCCCGCAAGCCCGAGTTCGCCGTGAGGCTCAAGCCCGCTTGCTCTGTCGCACCTGTCCTGTCTCTGAGCATTGCCAGGTGTTCGCCCGTGACAGTCGCGAATACGGATTTTGGGGTGGCGAGTCAGAAGAAGAACGACACCTCGCCGGATACACAGTTGCTGCACCTATCGGCATTCGGGCGCGAGGTATGCGCTCAGTGAGTTGAGTCGTTCCACTCAACTACTTCTCTGAACGACGTTTCTCTGAAC
>Ga0114977_10001774_pt1 | contig 14161 bp, 12 predicted proteins | sample S_130805_MF_Meta_FD_87026 | JGI IMG/M metagenome (GOLD analysis project Ga0114977, IMG submission 87026) | Freshwater microbial communities from Lake Simoncouche, Canada to study carbon cycling - S_130805_MF_MetaG | ecosystem: Environmental > Aquatic > Freshwater > Lake | place: Lake...
AAAAAAAAATTATATTTTACCTAAATTAAAAGTACAAATTAAATATAAAAAAAAAAAAAAAATAAAAAAAAAAAAAAAAATTCATATTTTGTTTTTATCAAGAATATCACCAATGAAGAATTTAGATTTTCTTCTCAGGGTATTTAGTAAAATTATAACGCCAGTTAATTTGAATATATTTGGACCTAAAGAGGATCTAAATTATTGGTATAAGTGTCAAAATTTAATTAAAAATTTACCCTCACATATAAACATTACTGTTGCCGATGAGGTTCATCCAAAAAAAATTCCAAAAATTTTAAAAAAAAATGATCTTTTTGTGCTTCCATCGAAAGGTGAAAATTTTGGGCATATAATTGCAGAAGCCTTAAACGTTGCCACGCCTGTATTGACAAGTAATCTTACTTTGTGGAAAAGTGATAAATTAAAAGGTTTAATGGCACTTCCATTAAATGAAAGAAAATGGATAAAAATCATTGAAGAATGGGCAAATCTATCTCCGGATAGCCTTAACAAAAGAAAAAAAGCTGCTAAATTTTATTTTGACAGGATTAATTTAAAAAATAACAATCTTAAAAAAAAAATTAAGAGTACATTCCATACTATCGGCTAAATTAATGAAAATTATTTAATAAATTTTACCATGAGTTTTATTTTAGGCATAAATGCTTTTCATGCAGATTCTTCTGCATGCATTTTAAATTTTGGAAAATTAATAGCAGCAGCAGAAGAAGAACGTTTTCGTAGAATTAAACATTGGTCGGGTTTTCCATCAGAATCTATTAAGTATTGTTTAAATGAAGCTAAAATTTCAATTAGTGAAGTCAGTCATATTACAATTAATACTGATCCGTTCGCAAATTTTGCTAAAAAAATTATTTATAGTATTACAAATACTCCTAAGTTTATTTTTTTTAAAAATCGTATCAAAACTCATTTTGAACGCTTAAACTTATTAAATGAAATTAGAAATATTTTTCCTAGTAAACAACTAAATTTTAAGATTCATAGAATAGAGCATCATTTATCTCATTTAGCATCCAGTCATTTACTTTCCCCTTTTAAAAATTCTGTGACAATATCTGTTGATGGTTTTGGAGATTTTTCTAGCGGTGCTTGGGGTATAGCTATGGAAAATAAAATCAAAGTTTATGGGCGGTCTTTTTTTCCTCATTCGTTAGGAATTTTTTATCAAGCTATGACTCAGTTTATTGGATTTCCTAATTATGGAGATGAATATAAAGTTATGGGATTAGCACCATATGGAAAAGATAGATTTTTAAATAAGATGCGCAGTATTGTCTATTTAAAAAAAGACGGCAATTACTTATTAAATCTTGATTTATTTTCGCACCACAAAAAAAATATGTCATTTTTTTTAAACAAAAGTTCCCCAAACTTTTTAACTTTGTTTAATAAAAACATAGAAAAATATTTTGGTATTTCCTTTCGTAAGGAAGACGAACCATTAAAAGAAGTGCATTATGATTTAGCATACTCTACCCAAGCGATGTATGAAGAGGCTTTTTTTAATTTATTGAATTCAACTCATAGTAAGTTTGGTATTGATAATCTAACTCTTTCAGGCGGTTGTGCAATGAATTCAGTTGCAAATGGAAAAATTTATCGAAAGTCTCCATATAAAAAAATTTATGTACAGCCAGCAGCTGGAGATGCAGGAGGTGCAATTGGAAGCGCCTATGTTGTTGCAAATCAATTAGGATTTTTAAAAGAAAGACAAAAAATGAATCATGCTTATTGGGGTCCATCGTTTAATATTGATTATAATAATAAATTGTTAAGCGATAATCAGAGCAAGATTAATAAAGCCGGATGTATTGCGGAGTATATTAAAAGTGATGATAAATTATTTAATTTAACTGCGGAAGCTATTTCTAAAGGACTAGTTGTGGGTTGGTTTCAAGGACGCATGGAATGGGGACCAAGGGCCTTAGGAAATCGATCTATATTAGCCGATCCAAGAAGAGTGGACATGAAAAATATTTTAAATACAAAAATTAAACGTAGAGAATCTTTTAGACCCTTTGCGCCATCTATTCTTCGTGAAGAGGTTCTTGAATGGTTTGAAGAGGATGATGATGTTCCGTTTATGACACACGTTTTTCAAATTAAAAAAAATAAAAGGCATTTAATTCCTGCGGTCACTCATTTAGATGGATCAGGGCGTTTGCAAACTGTAAGTCTATTAACTAATGATAAATTTTATAAATTAATTTTAGAATTTAAAAAGTTGACAGGAGTTCCAATTGTTTTAAATACTTCATTTAATGAAAATGAACCTATTGTTTGCCGTCCAGAAGAGGCACTAGAAACTTTTCTTCGCACTAAAATGGATTTATTAGTTTTAGAGAACTGGATAATTAAAAGAGTTATTAAAATTTAAAAACTTAGAAAGTAATAATATTAAAACATGAAAAAATTTTTATTAATTAAAAAAGATTTAACTTTAATTATAGGTTTTTTTTTAGGCATTATATTACTTTATTTATTTTTACCAAAAAATAAGATTTCTTTTAATGACTTGGCCTATGAAGAATATACACAAAGAGTTATGGGTTATGCAAATGGTGAAAGAGTTCATTGTAATGATTTAGATGACATATATCTTTGTATAGAAGGTTATAAAAAAAATGGTAACGGCGATTCTGTGATTTTATGGTTTGGAAACTCTCAACTTCATTCAATTAATTCATACTCTCAAGGAGATGAAACCGCTTCATCTCTATTGCATATGGCTTTAAGAAAAAAAGGATACTATCTAATAACATTTTCACAACCCAATGCAAATCTTCAAGAAAATTACTTATTGTTTAGTTATTTGTTAAATCAATTTCCAGTTAAAAATATTATATTGTCAACAGTATATGATGATATGCGTGAAGACGAAATAAGAACAAGTATATACAAAACTTTAGAAGATACCTATGTTTTAAATGAAGTAGACAAAACTACTATTGGGAAAAATTTAATAATTAATTATAAAAAAAAATATTTAATTAATAATGATACGAAAGCTCGTGAAGAAACCAATCAAGATTATTTGGAAAATTTAATAAATAAGAAGTTAGAGAAAATTTGGCAGTTGTGGTCAGAAAGAGACACATTAAGAAGTCATCTTTTTCATAATTTATACCTTTTGCGAAATACAATTTTTCAAATAGATCCAACAACAATTAGAAAAAAAATATTAGGTCCATACACTAAAAATATGACTGCTTATAAAGAAATTTTAAATTTAGCAGAAAAAAAAAAAATTGAAACACTTGTTTATATTCAACCAATACGTAATGATATAAAAATTCCTTACGATCTAAATGAATATAATCTTTTTAAAAAAGAAATCGCTACTATTAGTAAAATTTCGGGGGCTTATTTTTCTAATTTAGAGAATATAGTACCTAGCAAATTTTGGGGCAAAACTTCATCGATAAATTTTAAAAATAAGGAAGATTTAGACTTTATGCATTTCCAAGCTGAAGGACATCAATTATTAAGCAAAAATATTTTATATGAACTTAATAAAATAAATAAATAAATAAATTAGAAATGCTTTTTAATTCTTTATCTTATTTACTTTTATTATTTTTATTTACAATATTGTATTGGCAGTCAAATTTACAAATACGTATAATTTTAATTTTTGCCACAAGTTTATTGTTTTACGGATTTTCAGGTTTAGAATTTCTTTGGATTTTATTATTTTCAATTACTTTTAATTGGTTTATAGCAAAATATTTAATTAACCTTAATAAGTCTTATCGATTTTTTTTATTACTAATAAGTCTAACTTTTAATATTGGATTATTATTTTATTTTAAATATTTAATTTTTTTTATTAATAATGCGCTTCTTTTTTCAAATTTTTTAGGGATCAAAGTTGACCCTTTTTTTTTAAATATAATTCTTCCATTAGGAATAAGCTTCTATACTTTTCAAATAATTAGTTATGTCTTAGACGTTTACCAGGGAACTATAAAACCAGAAAATAATTTTATTTTATTTAGCTGTTATGTAATTTTTTTTCCACAATTAGTTGCTGGTCCAATATTGCGGTCATCTGAGATTATTCCTCAATTTTTAAAAAAAACTAAGTTTTCTTATGACCACATTATTGTCGGGTTAACAATGATTTTGTATGGATTATTTCTTAAGGTTGTTCTTGCTGATAATATTGCTCCCTTAGTTGATTATGGGTACTCTATTCCTGCTAATACTTTATCAGCAATTGATGTCTGGACACTTGCTTTTTTATTTGGTTTTCAAATTTATTTTGATTTTAGTTCGTATTCACATATTGCAATAGGAAGTGCTCGTATCATTGGAATTTATATCCCAGAGAATTTTAATTTTCCTTATCTGGCAACCTCTCCAAAAGAATTTTGGAAACGTTGGCATATATCACTTTCAAGTTGGGTAAGAGATTATATTTATTTACCCCTTGTAAAATCAAAAGTTTTTCATAAATCAACTGGTGGTTTTTTTATTAAATTAAACAAAATTCAATTATTTCCTCTTTTTATAACTTGGGGCATTATGGGTTTTTGGCATGGTGCGAATTGGACATTTTTAGTTTGGGGTCTTTATCATTTTTTATTTATTTGCATAAATAGGTTAATTGCGCCTTTGACTAAAAATTTAAGTGGAATAATAGTTTGGTGGAGTGGGCTAATATTTACACTTCCTGCTATAATGTTAGCCTGGGTTCCTTTTAGAGCCCAAAGTATATCTGATGTCATGATTATGTGGCTTAAAATCTTTGATCTTAAATCTTATGCACAGTTAAATATGCGTGAAAATACTTATTTAATTACTGTAATGATTTTTTGCGGTTTTTTTATTACTTATTTATTAAAAAAAAGAATTTACCATCAATTTCATTCAAAATTATTTACTTCAAAAATTTTTAATTGTTTCTTAATTGGCTTTATAATTTTTTTCGTAATTATTTTTTTTAGATCAAACAATCAATTTATTTATTTTCAATTCTAATGATGATTTCTATTATAACTGTATCTTCAAATTCTGAACAATTTATAAATGATTGTATATTTTCCATTAATAATCAAACTTACACAAATATAGAACATATTGTAATCGATAATGCTAGTACCGACAGAACAGTAGAGCTTGTAAAGAAAAATTGTAAATACCTTTCACATCTAGTCAGTGAAGAAGATAAAGGAATTTATCATGCTATGAATAAGGGACTTAATTTAGCAAAAGGTGACATTATTGGTTTTTTAAACACTGATGATTTTTATACAAATAATATGGTTTTAAGCTCAGTCATAAAAACGTTCAATCAAAATCCTACAATAGGTTGTTGTTACTCTGATTTAGTTTACGTAGATCGAATTCAAATATCAAAAATTTTTCGCTACTGGAAAACTGGCAAATTTTATCAAGGTGCCTTCTTAGATGGCTGGCTTCCCCCACATCCTACTTTTTTTGTTAAAAGTTCATTTTATAAGCAGCATGGTAATTTCGATGTTAGTTATAAAATAGCGGCAGATGCAGAACTTATGCTGCGTTTTTTAGAGATAAAAAAAATTGCTACTAAATATGTCCCAGAGATATGGGTTAAGTTTAGAAAAGGCGGCTTATCTAACAGGAGTTTAGTAAATATTTATAAACAAAATTATGAAATATTAAAGGCTTTAAAAAAACATAGTTTATCAGTAAATCTTTTTAATTTTCTATTTAAAAAATTGATACTAAAAAGCAAACAATTTTTTTTGAGACCATAAATTTAAAATAAAATTTAAAAGTATATTGATATTAAAATCAATTATATAAAATTATAAGTCTAATTTAAATTTTTTTTTATATTTCGTAGAAGCAGAGATAGTAGTATTTGATTTTATGGTAATTGGCGCTATGATACTCACATTAGATCCTATTTTGCAATTTTTTCCAATTTTTGTTTTTGATTTTGATTTAGTATTAAAATTGTAATTGCAAAATACAGTGCCAGCACCAATTATTGTTCCTTCATTTATTGTTGCATCACCAATAAAAACACGATGAGACGCGTAACATTTGTTTTTAATAGAACTTCTAGTGACCTCAGCGTAAGCACCAATAATACATTTATTTTCTATTCTAGTATTTTCTCTAATGTAAGCAAATGGACCAATAATATTTTGGTCAGAAATTTTTGAATTTTCTATTAAAGAAGACATTTTGATTACGTTGTTATTTCCAATTTTAACATTATTTAATGAACTATAGGGACCAATTATATTATTTTTTCCCAAAAAAATATATCCTTCAAAAGTAATATGAGAGCTTAGTTTTAAATTTTCAAAAAAAATTAACTTTGAATTACCTTTTATTCTTAAAGAGTCGTCTTTAAAAAAATTTATTAAAGAGTTTTGACTTGTAATTATTATTTTACGATTTTTCATATTTTATTTATTAAATTATATTAGTAAAATTTAATTAAAAGATTTTTATATTATGTTTTTTTATAAGTATTATTAATTAATTATATATTTAAATAGTATATAGTGAATTTTAAATATTATGATTTATTTATGTTCGGCTATTATATTTTATTTTTTAAATTTTATATATATTAAAATCTGGAAAAAAATTTCAAAAAAAACTCCAACTGGTGTAGGTTTTTTTTTAATTATACCATTACTATATTTTTTATTAGAATTTGATTTAAACTTATTTTATTCAATAAGTATAATATTATTTTCATTTATATATTTTTTTGATGATTTAATTGGTTTGAATTTTTTATGGAGAATATTAATTCAGATCTTAACTTCAGTAATAATATATTTTTTGTTTTCATTTGAATTGTTTTTTGTCCAGTTTTTTTTACTTGTCTTCCTCTTTTTTATTTTGACAAATTCTTTAAATTTTCAAGATGGAAAAGATTTAAATATTACCATATTGCTTTTTATGATCTTTTTTGCTTTTTATTTTTTTTCATCAAATTTAGTTATTAAAAATATTTCAGAATTAATTTTAATATACTTGTTAATTTTTAGTATTTTTAATAGTAAGAAAAATAATCTGTACTTTGGAGACGCGGGTTGTTTTGTAAGTTCAATTTTAATTTTTTTATTTATAATAAATGATATTGAAAATTTGCTATTGATAAAAGTAATTTTATCAATAATTTTCTTTCCAATTTTAGAAATATTTTTAGTTAATTTATATAGAATTTACAAAAAAGAAAATTTATTAGCAAGAAATTATTATTATATATATCAATTACTTGCTAAAAAAATAAAATACAAACTATATCTATTGCTGAATCTTTTTTTTGCTTTAGTAAATTATTTCATATCAAGTCAATCAAGTATGAATATGAAATTAATATTATTTTTAATTTTTATTAATTTATCCTTAAGTGTAATTTTACGTTTTGTAATTAGTAAATTTCCGGATCATCATGGGAATTAAAAAAATTTGCTTTGTAGGCTATGGATCTCATGTAGAAAAAACTGTAATTCCATCGTTAAATTTTAATAATAAAAATATAAAAATTATTACTAAAAAAAAACTTAATAATTTTCAAACTTTTTCCAGTGTGCAAATAGCTTTAAGAAATCTTACAAAAGACTATATTTTTTTTAATTCTACGCCACCATCTTTCCATTATTCATTATCAAAACTTATTTTATCCTCAGGTTTTAATTTGATAGTAGAAAAACCAATGTGTTTAAACTCTTGGCAAACTGAAAAATTATATGATTTAGCAAAAAAAAATAATGTTTTTATATTTGAAAACATGATGTATTTTTATTCACAACAGTTCAGTCTAATAAAAAAAGTTATAAATAAAAAAAATATTGATTCAATTGATATTAAATTTGCAATCCCAGATTTTAATTTAAATTCTTTTAGAACTAAATCGAATCATAAATCTTCCATTCTTTACGACATGGGTTGCTACCCCTTTTCATTGCTAGCGTTTTTTAATTTTGATCTTCAAAACTTTAAAATACGTTATATTGTGAAAAAAAGACGTCTTATTTTTTTTGAAGTTTGTTTTATTGCAAAAAAAATAAAATTTAAAATTATTTGTGCTGTATTTCAGAAGTATGAAAACTTTTTAAAAGTTTATTTTAAAAATTTTACATCCTGTAAATTTAATTATGTCTTTTATGGGAAAAAAGTTAAAAAAGAAAATTCTTATTATAAATTAGGAAAAAAAATAAAAACTGTTATTATTAACGAAAAAAATATTTTCAAAAAAATTTTTTCTTTTAATAAAAAAAAATTTTCAAACCAATCTAAAACCCAATATTTTGTTATTAAGAACTATTTAAATAATTTGAATAAAATAGAGCAAGTAATTAAATTATAGCTCTAATTAACTTGAAACCTTCCGCGTACTTGCAGCCATTTTGCGATCCTCTAAATTTAGCTAAAGCTTCTATTGATTCAATTGATCTAGATTGATTACCTTTTATTTGCGACTGATAGCAATTAAGAGCCTTAATTTTTTCTTTTAAGGTATTGTCAATATTTATAAAAAAATCTGGTGTGAAGTTGGGCTCTATATAAGGTGCGTTCCAATGAGTTTCGGAGAGCGTTTCATAACATAGAACAAACTTTGGATAAAACTTTTTATTTGGTCTAGTGTTTACCATTGCGCAGTCAAACACTGTTCGATGGTCTATGTGTCTATCTGGAAAAGGTATAAAAACTACACTTGGTTTTAATTTATTAATAATGTTGTAAATTTTTGAATTTATAATTTGATAATAGTTTTTATGAAACTCTAGTGCGGGACAATCAAGATAATAAGTTTGTTTTACTCCAAGTATTTTTAATGCTTTTTGCGATTCTTTCTTTGTAATAATATAATTCTTTTTATTATAGATAGGTGGAAGATGTCCACCTACTATGATAAGATTCACATCTATTCTAGCTTTAGTTAATTTTTTTATAGTTCCCCCTAAGGCTATAGTTTCATCATCTAAATGTGGCGCAATAACTAGTACTTTTTTAAAATCTAACTTCATATTTTTTTTACTATAAACTTAGGTAACGGAATAAATAATTTTATATTCTTAACATTTTTTTTCTTCAGTCTCTCAATAATCTCTTTTACAAAATTCCATGCCAATATAATAACTATTGAGTTTCTTTTTAATATAACTTTTTCTGTATTTATTATTTTAATATCAGTTCCCGGTATGTATTTATTACACTTTAAAATATTATCTTCAAATGAATTTTTAATTATCATTTTATTAAGTCTTGAAATAATTAAAAGTAGTGAGGCCTTTGTTGGAGATCCGTAGGCATATATATTTTTTTTATTTTTGATTTCTTTCATTATTTGAATGTTTAGCTGTGATAGAATTTTGTTAAAATCTTGAAATTTTTTTTTTATATCAATTTTTTTAAAGAATATTTTTTCCTTTAAAAGAAATTTTTTTATTTTTTTTGTTTTTATATACTTAGATTTTTTTTGCAGTAATAATCGTAAAGTTCCACCTTGAATATTATTAGTTGATATATCTAATATACTAAATCCAATATCTTCGAGTACTCTTATTAAAGGGTTTGCATGGTGGTAATCAAGATGTTCATGATAAATAGTATCAAATAAATTTTTTTCTATAACTTTTTTAAAATAATCAATTTCAAAACAAAAAAATGCGTTTTGATTTAGTATTTTAAAAACTGATTTAAACGTTTCTTTAATATTTACAGTATGCGCTAAAACATTATGACTTGTAATTAAATCAAACTTTTCAAACTTTTTTTGAATTTGATTTGCAGTTTGTTTATTAAAAAAATTATTTAAGGTTTTTATTCCTTTGTTATTCGCAATGGCGCATGGTTTATTGGCAGGATCTATACCAAGCACTTTCATATTGTTTTTTTTAAAAAAATTTAAACAAGTACCGTCATTTGATCCAATATCTAAAATTGATGAATTTTTTTTTAAACCACATTTTTTTATTACCCACTTTGAATAATCGAAGAAATGTTTTCTAAATGCTTTTGTAACACCAGTTAAATAAGTATAATTTTTTGCATAAAGTATTTTTGGATTGACTGATATAGATAATTGAAAATGATTGCATTTTTGACAGTTCATTAAATTTAATGGATATTTTTTACAACTCAAAGATTTTGAAATCCTTGTCTGCAAGTCATTACCAAGAGGAATCAAACCAAAGTTATAAATTGACCTAATTTTTCTTGAATTGCATAACCGACAATAATTAATTTTTTTGTAACTATTTAATTTTTTTTGCATGTTTTTTTATTGATTTTAAATTTTTAAAATCAATAAATTTTTTTCGCACTGTGTCTTTTTCATAAGTATGTTGAACTCTTTTAATTTTACTTGCAACTACTAACACTGTTTTTATAGGGAAATATGTTGCATGTAATTCTCTGGGTGGTGTAAAAATTAGGTCTCCTTTATTTAGTTTAATATAAAATATTTTATTTTTGTTAACAAAAAAATAATCCATTACACCCTCTAAGACGTACATGTAATGCCAATTTTTTTTGTGATAATGATTTGATCTTATAGAGTTTGAAAAACAAGTTATTATAGAAATATTATTTATTTTTTTATCAACCATTGAAATGATTGAACCTCGAGAATCTTGACTTAATATAATTTTTTTTATTTTTTTTGAAATAGTTGGAAGCATTAATTTGTTATTTATCCTAAGTTTTTTAGCCGTTCAATCATTAATAACATAATTAATGGATTTCTTTTTTATTTAAATGTATTGAATTCATAAACTTAATGAATTTCTCATATATAAAAATTTTTATTAGTTCAATAATTCCTTTTTTGATTTGGGGTCCTTTTTTTCCAGATTTGATTGTAAGTTTATCAGCCTTAGTATTTTTAGCTTATGTTGTTAAAAAAAAAGAATTTTATTACTTTAATAACAAACCTTTAATTATTTTTTTTATTTTTTGTATCTATTGTATTTTAGTTAGTATTTTTGTCGCAACAGATAGGACGCTTAGTTTTGAAAGTTCGTTATTTTATTTTAGAATTGGATTATTTGCTTGTTTGATATGGTATTTAATTGAACAAAATAAAAAAATATTAAGTTATTTTTATTATGCATTAGTGATTAGTTTTTCAGTTTTAGTGGTAGATGGGTATTTTCAGTTTTTTAGTGGCTTCAACATTATTGGGCTACCTGCATCAGGGGATCGGATTTCATCTTTTTTTGGTAAAGAACTGATAATGGGATCTTATTTATCAAGATTATTTCCATTATTATTTGCTTTATTCGTATTAAGAAAAAATAGTAAGTTTGAAGTTTATTACATTGGGATTTTATTTATTTTAATTGACGTTTTAATTTATATCGCAGGTGAAAGAGCTTCTTTTATTTTTTTAAATTTATCTACTTTGTTTATTATTATTTTAATTAAAAAATATCAAAAATTTAGACTTATTACTTTTGTTTGTGCTTTAGTCTTAATTACAGGTCTAACTTTTAGTTATAATAAACTTGCTGATCGCATGATCTTTAGTACTTTAAAAAGTTTTGGTTTTTTTAAAGAAAGTCAAAAGCAATATTTATTTAGCCCTGCACATGATAGCTTAGTTAAAACTGCTCATAATATTTTTCTGGATAAACCTATTTTTGGACATGGACCAAAAATGTTTAGAGTAATTTGTAAAGATGAAAAATATGCAGCTGGCATTCATTCATGTGATACTCATCCACATAATTTTTATGTACAGTTATTAGCCGAGACTGGAATTATTGGATTTAGCTTTTTATTTAGTGCTTTTGCTTATGTTTTGTATTGTGCTTATAGGCAATTTAAAAGTATTGTCTTAAGACAAAAGAGATATTTAACCGATTATCAGGTTTGCTTGTTAGCTGGAATATTAATTACTGTTTGGCCATTAACAACCAATGGCAACTTTTTTCATAATTGGTTGATGATTGTCTACAGTTTGCCTGCGGGTTTTTATCTACACTCTATTTATGGTAAAAATAGAAAGAATATTTCTTTCTAGTTTTCTTTAATTTTTAAAGATTTATAATGTTTTAAAGATTTAAAAGTTAAAATAAAATTATTTTATTATCATTATGTTAGTTAAAATTCATACAGCTGCAAAAAGTATTTTAAACCTTCCCCGTTTTGCAAAACAGTTTGTTGCTATAATTGTTGATTTAAGTTTGTGCGTTTTATGTACCTGGTTTGCATTTTATCTTCGCTTAGATCAATTTATTTCAATTCAAGGGGTAGCCTTAACGGCTGTAATAGTATCCGTTGCTTTGGCATTTCCTGTCTTTTGGTTACTTGGATTATATAAGACTATTTTTAGATATTCAGGTTTGAGCATAATGTTTTCAGTATCCATTGCTTTATTAATTTATGGATTTTTATACTTTTCAGTTTTTGGAGTTTATGGAGTTGCAAACATTCCTAGATCCATTGGGATTATTCAGCCCATGTTATTATTTTTTGGAGTTGTAGGTTCAAGATTATTTGTAAAATACATATTTGGCGGCAATTATCTTTTTAAAGAAAAATCTCAATTTTTAAAAAAAGCATTAGTTTATGGAGCCGGCAGCGCCGGTCGACAGTTAGTATCTGCCTTGGTAAATAGCAATGAGCTAAAGGTAGTTGGTTTTTTAGATGATGATGACCGACTTCATGGCCAGGTTTTGCAAGGTCAAGAAATTTACTCACCTTTGAAAATTACTGATTTAATAAAATCAAAAGAAGTGCAATTAATTTTACTTGCGCTCCCATCTATCTCTAGATCTAGACGAAATGAGATTTTAAAGAATTTAAGTAATTACCCATTGCAAGTGCAAACTTTGCCAACGGTTACAGATATTATTCAAGGAAGAGTAAGTTTATCCGATATTAAAGATTTAGATGTGGATGATATTTTAAACCGTGATCAGGTTTTACCAGACTCTGAATTATTAAGTAAAAATATAACCTCAAAAGTTGTACTGGTAACAGGAGCTGGCGGGTCCATTGGCTTTGAATTAGTGCGTCAAATTGCAAAACAAAATCCTCAAAAATTATTGCTTTTAGAACTAAATGAATTTGCTCTTTATAAAATTTATGAAGAGTTAAAGATTGTAAATGAAAATTTAAAAATTATTCCGCTTCTTGTTAACGTCCAAGATCAAGCAAAAGTAAATGAAATATTTAAAACTTTTAAAGTAGATACCGTTTATCATGCTGCTGCTTATAAACATGTGCCCTTAGTTGAGGAAAATATTTCTGAAAGTATAAAAAATAATGTTTTTGCAACTTTAGCCGTTACAAAAGCAACTTTATCTCAATCAGTTGAGAATTTTGTACTCATATCAAGTGATAAAGCGGTGAGACCAACAAATATTATGGGGGCATCTAAACGACTTGCGGAACTTTGTGTACAGGGGCTTTACCATAATGCTAAAAATAATAAGACTAAAATGTCTATTGTTCGCTTTGGCAATGTTCTCGAATCTTCAGGCTCTGTTATTCCAAAATTTAAAAAACAAATAAAAGATGGTGGACCTATTACTCTAACTCATCCTGATGTTACTCGTTATTTTATGACCCTTACTGAAGCTTCACAACTTGTAATTCAAGCTGGAGCCATGAGTGAGGATTGCGATGTATTTGTCCTTGATATGGGAGAGAGTGTAAAAATTAAAGATTTAATTTATCGAATTGTTAAACTTTCAGGACTTTCTGTTAATGATGAAAATAATAAAGAGGGTGATATTGAAATTAAAATTATTGGACTTAGACCAGGTGAGAAACTATATGAAGAACTATTATTAGGTGATAATCCTCAAAAAACTCAACATCCTAAAATTCAAAAAGCACAAGATCCTTTCATTCCTTTTAATCAGTTGGAGGTTGATTTAAATAATTTAAGAACTTTGTTAGACAATAATAAAGTATTAGAGGTTAAAGAATTACTTACTAAAATTGTAAAATCTTATCGGTCTAATTCTGCAATTGTTGATCATGTTTATTTAGAGCAATCCAAATTAGATAAGAGCTCATTTGTTTCTGTGGATGAAGGAAACAAAGTTGTTAAGATTAAAAATAATTAAAATTGGCTTAATTGGTTGCGGGGCTTGGATTTGAACCAAGGACCTTCAGGTTATGAGCCTGACGAGCTACCAGACTGCTCCACCCCGCGATAAAG
>Ga0114977_10001775_pt1 | contig 14154 bp, 15 predicted proteins | sample S_130805_MF_Meta_FD_87026 | JGI IMG/M metagenome (GOLD analysis project Ga0114977, IMG submission 87026) | Freshwater microbial communities from Lake Simoncouche, Canada to study carbon cycling - S_130805_MF_MetaG | ecosystem: Environmental > Aquatic > Freshwater > Lake | place: Lake...
ATTTTATATATTTTACTTACGATATTCCAAAAATGGTAATAATTTTCATTATTATTACTTGTCAATATAACTCTGTCAATTTTCATATAAAATATTTCTATTATTTATAATTATTGTTTTTAGTCTTTTATCGTATTAAATTTATATGTTCAGGATGTAAAAATTCGTCATTTTCATTAAATGCCTGCCCTACAAATATATTTATTGGTCTTTTAGAAGGAAATGGTCTTTTTTCAAAAAACTCATCATGAACTAAGGAATGGTCTTTAACTTTTGGGTAGATAAATTCTTTTAAAAAGTTTTGATCCACTTGCCAAAAATCACCTTTAACATACGAATCAATTAAAGTCTTCATTTCTGTTACTGTCCCTTTTCTTGATCCCCACATACCACCTAAAATTGCCGTGTTATGCCAAGGGTGGTCCCTCATAATATGAAATCCTTTATCTGAGGATAACCATTCGTCAACCGCTTCTTTCTCTCTTGTGTTAAGTCTTGAATCGCAATCCCTAACTATTACCACATCAACATCGTCTTCACTCGCAGGATAAAACCTCCAAAACATTCCAGTCCAATCCCCATCATTTTCCATAACAATAACTTCTGTGTTATCAAAGTTTTGTAATTTTACAATAATATCGATTGGTGTTGACTTACCAACATAATACCTACAAACCCAATCAGGATATACTTCTTTTGCCAATTCCGCATTTCTAATTGCCCCTTGAGTATAAATGGGATTATCGCCCCACAAACTAAATGATATTATTTTTTTCATAGATCAAAGTTTTTTTGAGCTCTGGTTAGATAAACTTGTCTATCGTGACTATCGTTTTTTGCGTTTGAAGTATATAAACTATCTCTCAAACCAAACCCCCAATCAGGGTGTTCGTGGTGAATAATAACTTGATCAATAAATTTCTGTTTTTTCAAAAAATTACCCACTTGAGTAAACTCGTTATCGCACCAAAAAGATTTATAATCAGGGTGGTAAACATAGTTGAACCTTTTGTAGTATTTTTTACCCAAAATACTTAGAGTGTTTAGGTCTTTTCGGTTACCATCATGGAACCAAAGTATCCCATCAGTATCGGGATAAAATTCTTTCATTTTATCTCTGATGATTGTATCATATCCTTTTACCTTGGGTATCATGTCGTCAGACGCAATTAGAAGAATATCCCAATCAGAAACCGCAATATTTCGGTTAATTGCGTGAATTTTATTATCACTTTCACCCAGATCAATTTTTAAATTTTTGTATGTTTCTAATTTATCTAAAACATCATCATTGTTCATTGTTATGTCATTTTCGTCTATTGTGATTTGAAATTCCATAGAGTCTATGTCATCTGACAGTTCATAGTATTTGTCTAATACCAAAAAGAACTTTTCTTTTCTCCCTTTAGTTGGGAACTTAACTAGTATTTTCATTAGTGTCTTACGTTTAAAATATTTCAGGGGCAATAAGCCAATTATTTGTTATTTTTTTTAGTTTCATTAAAAAATCAAAGTCTTCACCATCTCTATTGTTATCAAAAAATAAATCTTCAAACTTGTTTTTAAAACAAAAAGATATCCCAACACCACCAAAAAATAAATCATTAGATAATAATGGAGGTAAAACCATACCGTTATCGTACTTCATTCTCCATACCACGAAATCTTTGTTTTTATATTTTTCAAATAAAGTTTTAACATAATTAGGGTGTAAACTATCGTCGTCGTCAACAAAACCAATCCAATTAGTTTCACATTTGTTTATCCCTAAATTTCTAACCATACCTGATTGACCATTGTTTGGGCCAATTAAACCTGTTTTAGGTATCTCAAATGTTTGGATTCTATTGTCGTTGAAATCTTGTCCCACAACTCCGTCAAATAAAACAATTGCCTTCCAGTTTGGGTTGGTTTGATTTTTTAAAGAATCAATCGTCCTTATAATTGTCGGCCTATTTAAAGAAGGAATTATAAATGTTATTGTATTTTCCATGTTAATTTTCTATTAGAATATATTTTTTTAATTTTTCAAAATTTTCTTTTATAAATGGAAGAATGTATTTGTTATAATCCTCCAACATCTCAGTTTCGGTATTTTTTATGTCTCTTGAGACACTTTCGTAGTGATATGCAACACATTGACCCAAACAATAATTAATATAGTTATTTTTTACTAAAATTAAATTCAATAAAACATCCTCAAAACAATGTCTAAAATTTTCACCAAAGTATCCATTTTTTATAAATGTGTCTTTTTTGATCATCATTAAACCTGCGGTGTTACCAACAACTTCAGATTCATTTAAGTTAAATTTATAATATGATTTACCCTTTAAATGATGGCATTCTATTGATTTAGTTTTTTGTTTCATGATTATATTTATCCCATCGTGTTGTAGCGTATTATCCTCGTAATGTAATCTACACCCTACGGTTCCAACGTTCCTTTTAGTTTTGAATACTCTCAACATGTGATAAACTATGTCGTTTAAAATCTTTATGTCATTATTAGAAAATAAAATATATTCATGTTCTTTTTCTAAATGATTTTTTACAACGTCATTATTTATCTTTGAAAAATTATAATAGTCATACTCGATCAATTTAATATTGCCCATAGGTAATATATTATCCTTTATCCATTTTTTTTCTGTTGATGATGATCCTGTATCCGCAATAAAAATATCAAATAGATTTGTATCACAATAATTATAAAAAGACTCAATACAGGTGTGTAGCATCTCAACTTTACCTTTAGTGGGTATTATGATTGCAACTTTACCAACATTTTTTAAAAGTTTATTTTTCAATTCAGGAACATAAACCTCTGATGGTTTTAAATCCAATGGTAGTTTTGACCCCCATTTTTCTACAAACTTCTCCCTACTTTCCCAAAATTCTTGATTTGGTTGGCCAACAGATTCGTGAGTAATTTCAAATGAAGATGTTACCCCAATTTTAATCCCATCTAAATAATTTGGAACACAGAATAAATGGTCGTAGAAGTGAAACTTACCAATTGTCTCATCAAACTTATGTTTGATTTTTGTCTTATCAAAGGCAAGAATTAGACCATCAATAGTTACGACAGGAATTAAAAATGGTAAATTTGAGGAATATTTACTTAACCATTTTTTTTGACCTTCAGGGTGGTGATATACCTGACCAACCATAGTTAAATTCATTCTTTCCCAATAAACTCCTGATTCAGGAAAATAACAAGAACCCGCCTTTCCAATTATACCGAATTCGGGGTTATTAGAAAAATCCTCTAATAATTTTTTACCCCAATTCTTCTCAAGTTTTATATCGTTGTGACAACAAACAACAATATCATAAATTGATTCTGTTATACCGCTATTATAAACTTGGGATAACGAATATTGATCATGATTAACAAATTCTAATATTTGAACATCTTTAACCCCAACAGTCTGTAATAAATGATGTTTAAATTTGTTATTGTGGTTTTCATCCTTATGTGTTGAGTATATTATTGTAATCATATTAATTAAAATTTTCTATAAAATATTTTTTAGCTTTCTCTTCGGATCTAACATAATAATCTTTATTTAAGGATGTTTGATAACCGCTTGATACCTCAGACCAATATGTGTGTTCGTAGTTTTTTCGATAATCAACAAACTTATAACCTTTTAGATGTAAACTTCTAAACCAAGCAACACCAGAGTCAGGACCAAAAACACCAAAAAGAGGGGTGTTACCATTTGGGTAAGTTTCTTTGTTAGACATTTCTCTGTTAATTAAACAGGCCCATTCATTTAATCTACATTCGGGTAATGGTTTAGGATTTGTTTTGTCAATATTATGAATAGAAGTTCTTACAAATGGTAATTCTAATGAAATGACTTCTTCATATGTTGGGTTCCATTCATAAAATTTTTCACCGTGACACAAGTTTTCCTTATATGCCGGACAGTTCCAACACTGACCAATTTCACCAATCGCTATTGAGCCATTTATATTATTTAACATATCCCCAATAATGTCATCCGTAAATAATATATCATTGTGGGTTATAAAAATGAACTCCTTATTGCTTTTCTCAAACCCATATTGTGAATAACTATTTAGTCGATCATCTTCATCTTCCATATTGTTTACGGAATATGTTAAAATAGATTTTTTTGTTTCATATACAATTAAATTATCAAAATGATCTACAACCCAATTAATATTATCATCATATGGTTGTTTTGGTTCTTTGATAAAAAATATTTTATCAATGTGTTCACCAGAATGTTTCATTAAACTTTTTAATGTGCACAATGTTTGCCATGGTTTACCATAAACATGTATGATAACATCAACTTTTTCCATAAATTTTAGTTATTTTAACCCAGTTGACCCAAATCCGTTATCGGACCTATCTTTATCTTTTATAGAATCTGAATTAATTAAGGTTATCCATTTACCTGAAACTACAGGGGCAAAAACCGCTTGTGCGATTTTTTGCCCTTTTTCTATTTTAACTTTTTGATTTGTGGTGTTGAATAAAATAACTTGTAATTCTCCTGTATATCCTTGGTCAACAGTTCCTGGTGAGTTTAAAACCATAAGACCTTGTTTAAGGGCTAAACCACTTTTTGATCTTACTTGTATTTCATAACCTTCAGGAATGTCCATATGTAAACCTGTTGGGATTAAAACTCTGTCAAAAGGGTGAATCCATTTATCTTCCACAGAATATAAATCAAACCCTGAGTCTGACTCATATGCGTATTTTGGGTCAACAGAATCTACGTTTGATTTTGTATACTGAACTTCCATTTTTGGAATATATTCTTCCATTTCTCTTTCTAATTCTTTTAAATCAAGACCAAATGCGTCCATTATAAGTCCGTAATCAACATCTTCGTCTTCTTTATCCTCAATCGTATCCATAAACATTAAAAGATTCTCTAAATCTTTTGGGTCCACATCATTTAATTCTTCCATTATTTTAAACTTTTTAATTTCATTATTGCGTCAATTAAAACCTCAACGTCTCTTTCGCAGTAATCTGCAATTTCTTTTAATCTACTGTGACTCCAGTATGCTTCGTGAACCATACCTCCATTAACTTCACCATCTTTTGGGGTTGGGATATCTAAACAAGCGCACATTAAATCTAATGACCCAATGGCAGTGTAAGCCCCGTATTGCCAAATTTCTTTGGTATCAATCGCCTTAACCTCCCAAGGTTTTGTATCGTATGAAGGAAGAATCTTAGATGGCATAATTCCATTGATAATCATTCGTTTTGCTAACATAGGAATATCAAAGTTTTTAAGATTGTGTCCACACAGATAAAAATCTAACTTATGACAACGATTCAAAAGATCTCTAACATCATTAAGTAATTTATGTTCATCATCACCTGAGAAGGTTTGTTTTTTTGTTTCACCATTATCTAAAACAAATGCCATTGACACACAAACAATCTTGGCAAACTCAGGAACAAGTGCCGCTCTTTTTTTAAAAACGATATCCATATGTTCTTCTGTGGTTCTATCTTCTCCCCATTCTTTATCTTCGGGGAATCTTTTTAAAAACCAATCGAAATAGTTATCAAATTGTTGTGCGACCCTTGGGTTTGATTCGATACACGTTTGGTAATCTGCACAACCACCAACGGTCTCAATATCTAAAAATAAAATTTTTGTAACTGGTATATTAATCATTCTTATTTAATTAAAGATTTGTAAAATTCTGCTCTTGTTTTAGTGACCACATTTAGATCGTATTTGTCTTTTACCGTTTCATAAAGTCTTTCACCAAGATCGGTAATCATATTTGGATTGTCAACCAATTTTTTGATCCACTTAGCCCAATCACTATGGTTTTTATGTTCATCAACTAAAAGTGCGTTTCCGTCGGTAAACTCACCATTTTTCATCGCGTGTTTCAAATCAATTGTATAAGGACCAACATTTGATGCAATTAGTGCTTTTTTGTGGAAACCTGCCTCAATAACTTTTAATTGGGACTTCATTCGGTTGAATATGTGATTTTTGATCGGGGCCAAAGAAATGTCAAAGTTTGAGTAGTTTTTAGCATAACTCTCAACAGGACGAGTCCATACCCTAACATAATTCTCATTTTCAAGACCATCAAATGGTTTGTCCTCAAAGTTATCCAAGAAATTTTTATACTCAGGTGAAATTATTTTATAATTGTTTGTGAAGATCTCTTCATATTTAACCCAAACCGTTTCACTTGGTTTAATTGGTCTTTGAGTTTGTTCACCATTCTGTTTGTTAATTTCGGTAACGGTTCCTCTAATATCAAAACCACAAACATAATATTGTAATTTATCTTGGATTGGACCTAATTTGTTTACCATACCATCGAGTAATTTTAAATCGTGTAGGTGAGAAGACCCTCCTAACCACCCAACTCTAATTTTTTCAGACGGTGGTGTGGGTTCTTTAAATTGCGGTTCGTTTGGATCAATTGCGTTTGGTAACACAATAACGTTTTTATTAAACTTTCTAATCTCGTTTGCAAATAGTTCGGTGGTTGTTGTTACATAATCCGCGGCTTTTAAATTAGCAACTATTTTTTGGTGCATCTTATTCTCAATAATTAATTGATGAATAGGGTGTTCTTTAGTTGGTAACCAATAATCGTCAAGGTCAGCAACTAATATAAGTCCTAAACTTTGTAGACTCTGTATGATTTGCGGACATTGGTCTATATTCCCAAAACTTCTATGAAAATGAACTATTTGGTATTTTTTCCAATAATTAACATCATTTAATTTTGGTTCATAATCTATATCGATATGAAAATCGTTTGGATAAAGATTTTGGAGTTTAATGTGTGGATCAACGGATCTAAATTTTCCTACGCCGCTTTTATCTGAAGGTAATACTAATACATTTATTTTTGACATATTTTTTTTTAGTAAAAAGGTAAGAATAAACAAAACAATAATCAACAGAAAACCCACCTTGTGGGGTGGGTTTCATTAGGAGTTCGCCTGAAAAGTATTATTTGGACATTTTTTTAATCTTATTAACTTTACCCTCAAATAGATGTTGACCTACTCTGAACTTAAACATGTCAGAACTTCTTGATTCGGATTCAACTAAAAGACCATTTTCTTTTAATACATCTTCCACAGTTTCTCTAACTATATCTCTTATATCGTTTGCGGATAAACCAACAGATTGTTGTGTTTGTTGTGTTTGTTGCGTTTGTTTTCTTTGCATTTGTTCATTAACCACATCACCTTTAGCGTTTGTTTTCATTAAACGGGATGCTTTCTCAATTAAATCATCACTTAACACTGTTCCTGATGACATACCCATTGATGGTTGTTGAATTGGGTGTTCCATCATTAATCGTTTAATTTCGTCCGGTAATTTTGAACTTGCAATTCTATCTTCCATCGGAAGATTTGTTTGTCTTGGTTGTGATGACATAGGTCTCGCCTCTTCCATCAAATCTTGAGGTAAGTTATATCTTGCGGCTGGAGCCTCATAAGACTCAACCATAGGTGCTGAAAAATCATTACCCATATTTGTGTTTCTAACTTGACCTCTACCCATATCTTCATGTTTTTCCATGATTTTTTTTGAGATCATTAGTTTTTGTAATAGTTCTGCTTCTGAATTCATATTATGCTAAATTTTGATTATCAAATTTTGCGTTTATTAAAACTCGTTCCATACTCCTATCCCCATTTGGATTGTAGTTTGGTCTTGGCGTGTCAAAAATTTCCTGAGTTGGCCTAATAAATTCCATTTTATCAACCCTAAAAAATCTCCAACTAGGAAGAGGTTTTTTACCTAAGTAGGCTCTGTGTGAAGACCCTTCTTTATCCCAAGCTCTTAACACAGGATTACCTCTTTTACTATACCCAAAAGCTACAGGTTCAATAACTCTCAAACCTCTACCTCCTGGTTCATCACCGTTGTAATAAATAACGCACACTCTTCTGTTAGTTATAGCATCTATGATTTGATCCTTAGATGCTACTTCTAAAATAAGACTATTTAGAGTGTTGTAAAGTTTCATTATGCTGAAGGTGTAGTATAAGGTTTGTTTGGTTGATATTCATTTACCTTAATTTCACTTTTTCTTTCAACAATATCAATTGAAGATCCTCCATTTATTGTATCAAGAAAAATTCCTGTTCCTTTTCCTGATTCATCTCCATCTGAAATAGCATCCGGATTTGTTGAGGAATATGGGTTTACAATTTTGTAGTCATTTTTAACTATCAAACTTTTTCTTTGTAGATCGGCAATGGCAGTCAAGTCATTTGCCGGTTGGCTGAAATCTAATCTTTCTGATTGCATCTTAAATTATTTTTTTCATTATTTGGTTTATTCTGTTTAAGTCTTCTTTAATTCTCACATCTTGTGCAAATGTGCTGTGATCTTTTGAAGGTCTTACCATATCAGCAATTGGTCCTAAATCCTTAATTAGTTTATCATCAATTGGTTCTATTTTAACATTCTCCACTTCTTGATGTGTTGTATCTTGTTTTCTTAAGTCTTGAATTGTGCTATCAACCCAATTTTTCATATAATCCGCCCCATTTAAAATGTAAGGAGCGTCAGTTCCGTCACCACTATAATTATCAAACCAATTTTTAATTCTTCCTAATTGTTGATATGTGACATATCCAGTGTCTCTCAACTCCTCATTTCTTTTATGACCCTCAATAGAAGGATCGGAGTTAGGAATATGCTCAAAACAAACTTGGAGGTATTCCTTAATCTCTTTTGGTAACTCAATTGTTTTATTATATAAATTACTATTCACCTTGTTTTAAATGTTTTACCAATTTTTCAATACTTATGTTTTCTTTGTCCGCTAATCTTTTAATTGCCTCAATATTTCTTATTAAAAGTTTTGACATAACGCTATCATCTTCTTGTTCTGGTTTGTTTTTATTAACAATTTCTTTTTCTTTATTTTTTTTAGAAAAAAGCATTTCATCGACTTTTTGTTTTGCAAATTCGGCCAATCTTCTTTTTGTAAAACAATTTTTACACTCGCCGTGCTTCTTTTCAATTTTAAGTTGTCTGTCAAGGTTTGGGTCAAATCCAAATCTTTTTACTCTTTCATCTCTTTCAATTGGATCCTCAACTCCCAACTCATCCATAATTTCAGACGCTTCATCATAAGTTCTAGCATCTTCAGTTTCCTCAAAACCAAAAGACTCTGATTGGTCAACTTCACTTAATGGTTTTCCATTTGACTCTTCACCTTCACCATAATAAATACGAACGAACGGGAATTGATTTGATTTTGTCATACGAACAGTTTGGTCCATAGTTTTCTTCGCCAAATTTCTTTGATTTAAAATTGGAATGCTCGATCCGATCATTGATCCGTCAGGATTAACTAATTCACCAAGTTCACCATCAGGTGCGTGTTTAGATTTAGATTTAGAATCTAATATTTTATGAACATAATTTTTAGAAAGTTTTTTTCCTGATTTTAAAATGTTGGCAATTACTTTTTGAATATCATTAAATATTTCTTTATCAACGACGACAACCTCATCATTTTTTCTTGATTCGGTTATAGTATCCTCAACAGCAAAATAAACGGCAATTTTATCCCCTTTATCTTTTAAATAAAAATAATACGGGCTTTGATAATACTCTTCGTTAAGTTTAATCATGTTTGAATTTTCTTAATAAATACTTTGACTTGTGGTATTTATAAGTAAAACAAATGGCATATCAGAATATAAATCAATATAATTATCCGAAATTAAAATTGCAGGTCATTTATGACGGGCAAGATATGTCTTTGGCGTCGGATGAGGTTGACTATAATCAAGAGGTTGTTTTTTCGCCATATATAATAGGTATTGAGGATGGTAAGAAATTGCCAATAAATTTAAATTTAAATAGTCCTTTAACCACACAAAATTTAAATCTTACTTATGGATCGTATGATCCTAATAATGTGATTGTTTCTGAAACATTTTACCAACCTGATGATTTAAATTTTAGTTGTTTTAGTGCGGGAACTTCTTGTGATATTGGGTTAACGGGAATTGACAATGGGTTGGTAAGTGAAATCAAAGGAGATAGTATTAATTTTACAAATGGTTTATTTAGTGACTATTTGAAATTTAGTAGACTTTATTTTGATAGAAGAATGAAGTTTTTTCAGACAACGACAAATGTCCCAACTAATCACAAATTTTCAGGGGTTCCTTTATATACAACTTATCAGATGGTTTCTAAAACCGCACCGGTTATAGGTAGGTATGTTGAGTTATATGGTGGTTTTTATCAGGGATTTTATAAATTATTTGGTTATGACTACGAAATATTACCTGAAAGAATGAATAAAGGGTGGACGGTTGAGATGATACTTAAACCAAGATTCATAAATGAATTTGTTCCCCCACCAGGTTATACGACTTTAAATCAAATTTACCCTAACAATAAAAATACATTTTTCTTTTTAGGTGCAAGAGCTGAAAATAAATTTTATCACTACGCAGACGGATCCCCAAAATGTGATCCTGAATATACAAGAGTAACAAGCGAATTAAAAGATTGTTTTGAAACTTGCGCTTGTTGTGATTATGAAATTAAAAATAGTAGATGTTTGTATGTATACCCACCAAGACCAATTGGTGGTGTTTATGACCCACATCACAATTATGGTTGTAATTTATGTAAAGGTAATACTGAAACAAAATTGACTTGTGGTTGTGGTTGTTATTTAGATCCTTGTGAGACTTGTGGTTGGATGTGTTTCCCTCATGAGTGTAAAACAATAATTGTTCCTACACCAACACCCACACCAACACCATCACCAATCCCACCTTGTGATGTAATACCTGTGGATATTCCTTGTCCTGTAACAACTCCATGTTGCACGTCATGCCCAAGTTGTGGGTGTGATACTTGTGGATGTCCTCCGGCGGAACCATCTACAATTTTTAACTCTATTGAAGACACTTGTGAAAAAGACCCAAAGATGGATGATTTATCAAATAATTTTTCAATAAGATTATGTGGTGATTCAAAAAATCCTGGAATTGGTATTAGAGCAATTAAAATTACAGGTCAGTGTGAAACAACAGGATCTTGTGTGACAGGTCAAACATATGTTACAGGTTATACTATAGTTGATATTTGCACACCGCCGATCTACCCTTTTTGTTTAGAGGTAAACCCTGACTGGTTAAACTACGAACATTGGTTTTTAATTGATGTTGTTTTTGAACGATACACCTACATGGATTACTGTGACCTTAGATGGTTTGGTGGTTTAGATCAAATTACAAGAGTTGAGTTTTTACAAAGTTTGGCAAATAACGATGTTGCTTTAATAGGTCCTCCTTATACAAATGGTTATGAAATAGCAGGTCAAGTTGAGTTAGTTGCGTTAAATCAAACGTGGTTAGACGAAACCAACTTTAGAATGGGTAGATTAAAAATCTATATTAACGGTAGAATCTTTTATGTTATTGAAGATTTTGAAGAGGTTATTCCAAGAGCGTTAGATACTGACAAAGAAAAACAAGTTGGTGTTCCTTTTAATATGTCTTGGGGTGGTGGAACACAAGGACTTCACGAAAATTTAACATTATCTGCTTGCACCGCAACAACGGAGGGAATGTATATTCAGGATCCCGAATGTTTTCCTGAAAATATTTTAAGCGCAACAACTCTTAACAAATTAAGAACACATATATTATTAGAAGAAAATTTTGCAGGAACTTTTGATGGGGCAATATCTCAATTTAGATTTTATACTGAACCTCTATCAGCTCCTGAAGTGAAACATAATTTTCAAATAGTTAAAACACCATTCCAAATGTTTGACCCTGATTGTCCTGTTTGTGATCTTACAACTTGTGCAATTAACGATTTTACATATACACTTATTAATACGTAATCATGAGTCAAAATATTATTATAAGTAGCGTTTTTAATGAAGGTGAATTAGCTGAAGTTCTATTTAAACCAGATAACACAGATCTTGTTATTAATTTGGGTGAAGTAACCTTGCCATTTTTATTTGAACCTTCATTACTTATTCCACCAAGAGAAGTTTATGGGTCATATACAATTTTAGTGGTTGGGACAGATTGTCCTTATTTTTTGAACGTCCCAAGACCTACACCAACACCAACTCCGACACACACACCGACCAAAACACCAACTCCAACGCACACTGTAACACCAAGTCCTACAACTTCACTACTTCCTTGCACTTCAAAAACCCCAACTCCAACACCAACTTTAACTCCAACTAACACCATGACACCAACACCATCTTTAACTAAAAATCCATGTGGTAATTTTGGGTATTAGTATTTATAAACCCCAAAATTGAATAATTATTAAATAATATCAACCTACTTTAAAAGTCATAAATATTTATAGTTTAAGATGCCAATATATAATAGATTAACCGACAGGACCCGTGTTTCAGCAGTAACCTTAAACGACATATTCCATGTTGTAGTTACTGGTGACACATCACAGAGCCCACAGGGTTCTTCCTTCTACGCCCCATTAAGTGATTTACAAGCAATATTAAGTGGTGCGAGTGGTACTATGGGTACAAGTGGAACAAGTGGTTCTTCGGGGTCAAGCGGTCAAGACGGGTCAAGCGGTATTGCAGGATCTTCAGGAACTGATGGAACCTCAGGTAGTTCAGGGTCTAGCGGTTTAACAGGGTCTTCAGGGTCAAGTGGATCTTCAGGTAGTTCAGGTTCGTCTGGATCATCGGGTTCATCAGGATCAAGTGGTTTAACAGGATCGTCAGGAACAAGTGGAACTTCAGGGTCTGATGGTAGTTCAGGATCTGCGGGGTTATCAGGTTCATCGGGTACTAGTGGTAGCTCGGGAACTGATGGAACAAGTGGTAGCTCAGGATCAAGTGGAATAACAGGATCATCAGGAACAAGTGGAACAGACGGATCTTCAGGTACAAGTGGTTCTGATGGGACTTCAGGTAGTAGTGGTGTATCAGGAACAAGTGGTAGTGCGGGAACGGATGGAACTTCAGGTTCATCAGGAATAAGCGGAACAGATGGGTCATCAGGAACTTCAGGAACTAGCGGAACAGACGGATCTTCGGGAACGTCAGGAACAGATGGAACTTCAGGTTCTAATGGGACATCAGGTTTATCCGGAGTAGATGGAACTTCAGGATCTTCAGGGACTAGCGGAACGGATGGTAGTTCAGGAACTAGCGGTACAGATGGTAGTTCAGGAACTAGCGGTACAGATGGTAGTTCAGGAACAAGTGGTACTGACGGTTCTTCGGGAACAAGTGGGACCGATGGTAGTAGCGGAACAAGTGGGACCGATGGTAGTAGCGGAACAAGTGGAACGGACGGGTCAAGCGGAACAAGCGGAACAGATGGGTCATCAGGAACTAGTGGGACTTCAGGAACAGATGGGTCAAGCGGGACTTCAGGAACAGATGGTTCTTCAGGAACTAGCGGAACAGACGGGTCAAGCGGAACTTCGGGTACGGATGGTTCATCAGGGACAAGCGGAACAGACGGTTCAAGTGGTAGTAGCGGAACTTCAGGAACGGATGGAAGTAGTGGTACGTCGGGAACAAGCGGAACTGATGGTTCTTCAGGAACATCGGGTACGGATGGTAGTTCAGGAACAAGTGGAACTTCAGGTACAGACGGTAGTTCAGGAACTAGCGGAACAGATGGTAGTAGTGGAACTTCAGGGACCGATGGGTCAAGCGGAACTTCAGGAACAAGTGGAACGGATGGTTCTTCAGGTAGTTCAGGAACTTCAGGAACATCACCATTAATTTGTACACCATTCTTAGCGGGAGATTATTATTTTCAAGCGGTAGCTCAAACATACAATGGTCCTTCCTACGCAAATATGGCATGGGGACCTGGACAAACATTAAGTGTATATGCCCCTGGTGATGATATTATACAATATATGTTAATTAGCGGTTATACCGCCTCAACGGGTGATTTAATTGCAATTATCACATATTCTCAAAGTCCAGGTTATAAAACAATTGGAGGTGTTTATCTTTGTCTTGTTGGAGAACAAGGTACATCCGGCACAAATGGTTCTTCAGGTACTAGTGGGACTTCAGGAACAGACGGTTCAAGTGGTACTTCAGGTTCGAGTGGAACTAGCGGAACAGATGGATCTTCAGGTTCAAGTG